>JACCDL010303610.1_pt1 | contig 19153 bp, 19 predicted proteins | sample 7441931 | NCBI WGS metagenome assembly JACCDL01 (sample SAMN15323437, study PRJNA562643) | freshwater metagenome | isolation source: river surface water | place: USA:Blue River Watershed | collected 2017-08-16 | reverse complement strand
GGAACTTCATCATGGCAAGCAAAGGCCGAGACAAAATCAAGCTGGAATCGACCGCAGGCACGGGTCATTTCTACACGACGGACAAGAACAAGCGCACGATGCCGGAAAAAATGGAGATCATGAAATTCGATCCCAAGGCACGCAAGCACGTGATCTACAAAGAAACCAAGATCAAGTAAGCCTTCTCCAGATACCAGCCCATCGGTTCCGATGGGCTGTATTCACCCTGAATAACGCTGTTCCACACGCAAGTCACTGGTCCGATCGGACTGATCCTTGACTCATCCAAAGCGCGACTAAAAAATCAGACTTCTGCACAGGCTGGTTTAAATCGTGACCCGCTGTCTGACGTTCTTCTCTTTCATTTCAGCACCTGGCCCCTCGGCCACCACGGCACCACGATCAAGCACGTAATAATAGTCGGCCAGCTCTTCCGCAAAATCGTAATACTGCTCGCACAGAAGGATCGCCATGTTCTCCTGTTTCGCCATGCGGGTGATTACGCGCCCGATCTCCTTGATGATTGACGGCTGTATGCCCTCAGTCGGCTCATCGAGTACCAGCAGCTTTGGCCCGCAAGCCAGCGCTCGCGCTATTGCCAGTTGCTGTTGCTGACCTCCGGACAAATCACCACCGCGACGCTTGCGCATCTCGTCAAGGATGGGAAACATCTCGAACAGATCCGTCGGTATCGGCGTACCCGCCGGCTTGGATGCGAGACCCATGCGAAGATTCTCCTCGACCGTCAGCCTTGGAAAAATCTCGCGCCCCTGCGGCACAAAGCCAATACCGCTTCGTGCGCGCTCGTAAGGTGTGGATGCCTGAATCGGTATACCGTCGAATTCGATCTGGCCGCTGCGGATCGGCACCAGACCCATGAGGGATTTCAACAAGGTGGTCTTGCCCACGCCATTACGACCCAGCAGCACCGTAACCTTGCCAAAGTCTGCCTTGAGGCTGATATCGCGCAGGATATGTGAACCACCGTAGTACTGGTTGACATTGGATATATTCAGAATCGCCATAGTGATCAACGCCCCAGATAGCTTTCGATGACACGCTCGTCGGTCGACACTTGCGACAGCGGACCTTGCGCCAGCACCGATCCATCGCAGAGCACTGTCACAATATCGGAGATGGCCTTGATGAAGCTCATGTCATGCTCGACGACGATAAGACAATGCTTGCCCTTCAGCCGTAGCAGTAACTCGGCGGTGCGTTCAGTTTCCAGATCGGTCATGCCGGCCACTGGTTCGTCAAGCAGCAGTACGCGTGGTTCCTGCATCAGCAGCATGCCAATTTCCAGCCACTGTTTCTGTCCGTGGCTCAGTTCTCCCGCGTTGCGATTGACGCTCTGCGCCAGATGAATTGTCTCGAGCACATCGGCCAATCGATCACGCTGAGCCGAATCGAGCTTGAAGCGCACGGAAGATATCCAGTCTTTGCTTGTTTTCAGAGCCAGCTCGAGGTTTTCAAAAACACTGAGGTTCTCGAACACGGTCGGCTTCTGAAATTTGCGACCTATGCCCATGGCAGCGATCTCTGGCTCCGAATATCTCAGCAGATTGATCGTGCTACCGAAATAAACCGTACCCTCGTCCGGGCGAGCCTTTCCCGTGATGATATCCATCATCGTGGTCTTGCCGGCACCGTTAGGTCCGATAATGCAGCGCAGCTCGCCAGGGGCGATATCCAGTGACAATTTATTGATCGCTTTGAAACCATCGAAACTGACGCTGACATCTTCCAGGTAAAGTATGCGCCCGTGCGAAAGATCGAGCTCGCCTGCCTTGTGCGGACGACCCACAGACATATTGCCGCCAGATGCAGTGTTTGCCTCTGGTCCCGCCAGCATTTTTTCGCGATAGGCTGCCAGTCTTTCCGTACCAGCATTGATGAGTTCTGGCGTCACTTACGGCCTCCGACGAATTTTCTGAACAGGCCAGCGATACCATCAGGCATGTAGAGCGTGACAATGACGAACAACAAACCGAGGAAATAAAGCCAGATCGATGGTGCAGCAACGGTGAGCCAGCTTTTTGCACCATTCACAGCAAATGCACCCGCTATCGGCCCAATCAGCGTTCCACGACCACCGACGGCGGTCCATATCGCTATCTCGATCGAATTCGCCGGGCTCATCTCGCTTGGATTGATGATGCCGACCTGCGGCACATACAGTGCGCCCGCCACACCACACATCATGGCTGACAGCGTCCATATCGCCAGCTTGTACGAGAGTGTTGGATAACCACAGAACATCACCCTGCTCTCGGCATCGCGAATTGCCTGCAATACGCGACCGAACTTGGTGCTCACCAACCAGCGCGCCAGAATGAAAAACCCTAGTAGCGCCAAGCCCGTCAGAACGAACAAGGTCATGCGCATCTGCTGGGTTGCGATTGGTATGCCAAGGATACGTTTGAAATCAGTAAAACCATTATTGCCACCAAAACCAGTTTCATTGCGAAAGAACAGCAGCATCGCAGCAAAGGTCATGGCTTGCGTGATGATTGAAAAATACACGCCCTTGATTCTCGATCGAAATGCAAAAAACCCAAATATGAATGCCAGTATCCCCGGTACTGCGACGACAAGGATGAGGGTCGCAACAAAGCTATCGGATAAAGCCCAATGCCATGGCAATGCCTTCCAATCCAGAAAAACCATGAAATCCGGCAAGTCGCTATGGTAGTTGCCATCACGGCCGATTTGCCGCATCAGATACATCCCCATCACATAGCCACCGAGCGCAAAAAACAATCCATGACCCAGTGACAGCACGCCAGCGATTCCCCATACAAGATCCATCGCAAGCGCACATATCGCGTAGCACATGATCTTGCCCAACAAAGCAACAGCGTAGTCACTCAGGTGAAATGGGCTATCGGGAGGAAAGAATAGATTCATCACCGGTGCCAGAATGCATACGGCGACCAGTGCCAGGAGGAAAGCGATCCAGCCAGCCCGAGATAGCAGGGGCGGCGATGCGGGCAGCACGATGCCGGGCGTATCGGAATTTTTCATCTCATGCCTCCGCACTACGACCTGTCATCGCAAAAATACCTTGCGGACGTTTTTGAATGAAGATGACGATCATTACGAGTACCGCGATCTTTGCGAGTACCGCACCCGCAAGACCCTCAAGCAGCTTGTTCAGAATGCCCAAACCGAGCGCCGCATAAACCGTACCCGCCAACTGACCGACACCGCCCAGCACAACCACCAGGAAAGAATCCACGATGTAGTTTTGACCAAGATCCGGACCCACATTGCCGATCTGGGACAGCGCAGCACCTGCGAGACCTGCAATACCCGAGCCGAGCGCAAAAGCCAGCATATCGATACGCTCGGTATTGACGCCCATGGAGGCTGCGATCGGCCGGTTCTGAGTCACGCCACGCACGAACAAGCCCAAGCGCGTCCTCGTGATCAGGAACACCATACCAAGCAGCACCGTAATGGCAAAGCCAATGATGATGATGCGATTGAGCGGCAAGGTCAGGTTGGACATAAGCTCTATGCCACCACTCATCCATGCAGGATTCTCGACGCCGACGTTCTGCGCGCCGAACAGCGATCGTGTTGCCTGAATCAGTATCAGACTGATACCCCAGGTCGCCAACAGGGTCTCCAACGGCCGGCCATAGAGACGCCTCAGCACAAGACGCTCGATAACGGCGCCGACCACCGCTGATGAGAGGAAAGCGATTGGCAGTGCCACGAGAAGATAACTGTCAAATGCCTCAGGAAGATACTTCCGGAAAAATACTTGCACGACGTAGGTGGCATATGCGCCGATCATGATCAGCTCACCATGCGCCATGTTGATCACACCCATCAAGCCATAGGTGATTGCCAGGCCAAGTGCCGCGAGCAGGAGAATCGAGCTGAGGCTGATACCGGTGAACAGTACACCCAGCTTCTCACCCAGCTGCAGCGATGATTGCACTTCGCGCAGTGATGCTGTGAGCGCCGCCTTGACGGAGACATCACTCTCTGCCGAAAGCCGCTGATTCAACAGCAGCGCCGTGTCGGGTGTATGGCTGGCGGCAATATCCTTCGCAGCTTGAAGTCTCACGCCCGGATCTTCATCAGCAAGCAAGGCTGCGGTACGTGCAAGCGCCAGGTACATTTTGACTGCGGTATCCGGCTCCGATGCGAGTGCCTTTTCGAGCAGCGGTATCTTTGCTGCATCCGGCTCCTTGAGCAGGGCCTTCGCTGCATCAAGCCGAATCGCTGCGTCTTTGGCGAAAAGTCGGAGCGCTGCCATCGCATTCTCAAGCTCGCCGCGCATGCGGTTGTTACTGATGATATCTTCTGCGTCATTCGGTAGCGTGACCGCCAGACCTGATACCGCGTCTATCGCCTTGTCATCCTGCACGATCAGTACACGTCCACCGGCCAGCTTTGCCGCATCCTCATTCAATGCCTTGATCAGCGCGAAAGTTTTTTCATCCGCATTGGCGATCACTTCCGCCAACGCAGCTATACGGGCATCGGTATCACCGGTGGCAAGCTTGGCAGCTTCATCGGCAGTGAGTGCGTGAGCGCTGCAGGTCGCGAGGCCAAAGCCCAGTGCAATCAGTATCGAACTCAGCGTTCGGTACAGGCGCACAAACAGAATTTTCATGATCATAAAAAGAAACCGGAGAAGACCAGTGCCCTCTCCGGCAAGAGGCAGGCTATAAACGCGCAGGACAGTGCCAATACAATGCAAAGCCCTGCGACGAAGGTGATACTTGCGAAAAATGAGAAATTACTTCTTCACTGGCTCATCAGGCTTTTTGTCGTTGCCCTCGATATAAGGACTCCAGGGCTTTGCCTTCACCGGCCCAGGGGTCTTCCACACGACGTTGAACTGACCATCCGCCTTGATCTCGCCAATAAATACCGACTTGTGCAGGTGATGGTTCTCTTCATCCATCATGGACGTGATGCCGCTCGGTGCCTTGAAGGTCTGACCAGACATTGCAGCGATCACTTTGTCGACATCGGTTGACTTCGCCTTTTCAACGGCTTGCTTCCACATGTAGATGCCGATGTAAGTTGCTTCCATTGGATCATTGGTCAAGGGCTTGTCTTTGTGGCCAGCGATATTTTGGGCTTTCGCATAATCGCTCCATTTCTTCACGAATTCAGCGTTCGCAGGATTTTTGATCGACATGAAGTAGTTCCATGCAGCGAGGTGACCGACGAGTGGCTTGGTATCTACGCCACGCAACTCTTCCTCACCCACGGAGAAGGCAACCACAGGCACATCCTTCGCCTTCAGACCGGCATTGCCCAATTCCTTGTAGAAGGGGACGTTCGAGTCGCCGTTGATCGTGGATACCACCGCTGTCTTGCCACCCTGTGCGAATTTCTTGATATCGGCAACGATGGTCTGGTAGTCGGCGTGACCGAATGGCGTGTACTTTTCATCGATATCCGAGTCTTTCACGCCCTTGGATTTGAGATAGGCGCGCAGTATCTTGTTCGTGGTGCGCGGATACACGTAGTCAGTGCCGAGCAGCACCCAACGCTTCGCCCCGCCACCCTCTTTGCTCATGAGGTAATCGACTGCAGGTATCGCCTGCTGATTTGGTGCGGCGCCGGTATAGAACACATTCTTGGAAAGCTCTTCGCCCTCGTATTGCACCGGATAGAACAAGAGACCATTCAATTCTTCAACCACAGGCAGCACCGACTTGCGCGACACCGAAGTCCAGCAGCCAAAGATGACGGCAACCTTGTCCTTGGTTAAAAGCTGCTTGGTTTTCTCAGCAAACAACGGCCAGTTCGAAGCTGGGTCGACGACCACCGGCTCCAGTTTTTTTCCGAGCACGCCACCCTTGGCATTGATCTCGTCAATCGCCATGAGCACGGTATCTTTGAGAACGGTTTCGGATATTGCCATCGTCCCGGAAAGACTGTGCAAGACACCGACTTTGATGGTGTCCGCGGCGAGTACGGATGACGTGAAGGATGTGCCGGCGGGGCCATTACCATGGTCGCTGCTAGCGTTTTAAGGTGAGTACGGCGGTTTGTCATTTCTGTGATCTCCAGGAGGTGATGACATCGTTGAGGGAAGCGGTTCAACTTCCTCATGAGCAATCACCATGCCAGAGTACCGAAAACGCCCGAAAGTGCTTGTAATAGAACAGACTTGGGTCTCAACGCCGATGGCGCAATAGTCAGCCCAAACCCAGATGCTCGATATCGGCGCGCCCCATTCCGGTTAGGTTCGCACCGATTCGGAGCGGGGCTGGGAGGAAACGCACTAATCGGAGACTATTTAGCTGCCACTTTTTAGACGGAGTGCCAAAAAACTAAAAAGCCCCGCAACTTGCGTCGCGGGGCTCTTTATTGAGGAACTACCATTATGCGTAACTGCGGAGCCGGAATGAAAATTCCTGCAATGAGCGTATACCCGATGATTCGGCCCGTGCGCACCAGTCGCGCAATTGCTGGAGCAACTGGTCGCTGCTGGCATGTGAGCGCTCCCAGAGACCCGAGAGCTCGACTCGCATTTCATGCATGGTCTTGAGCGCATTGCTGTGCTTGAACAACTCGGAAAGCTGTTGCTGCTGCTGTTGCTCCAAACTAGCTGGCTCACGCTGCATCAGCTTGCGCGAGGATTTCAGGAAACTCGATTCAAGCTTGGATTTCTCGCGAATCTGAGCGACCTCATCGCGCCATGCGCGACGCACCGAGCTTGCATAGGTCGCCATCACGTCATAGCGGTTGGCGACAATGGATTGCAAGGTATCCAGATCGCACACCAGTTTCTGGCGATCAAAGCGAGGCTCGGGGGCAATCTTCTTGACCTTTGCCAGCCCGAGGAAGGACAGGATGGAAATATAAAGCCAGCCAATATCGAACTCGAACCACTTTGCCGACAACTTGGCCGATGTGCCAAAGGTGTGATGGTTATTATGCAACTCCTCGCCACCAATCAAAATGCCTAGCGGAATGATATTGGTCGAGGCATCCTTGCAGTCGTAATTGCGGTAACCCCAGAAGTGGCCGATACCGTTGATAACGCCGGCAGCAGTCACGGGAATCCAGGCCATCTGGATGGCCCAGACTGTCAGACCCAGCACGCCGAACAGCATGAGATTGATCACCAGCATCAACGAGACGCCCAGCGCCGAGTGCTTTGTATACACGTGACGCTCGATCCAGTCATCCGGCGTGCCATGACCATACTTCTCGATGGTTTCCCGGTTCTTGGCTTCCATTCGATAGAGCTCGGCACCTTCGAACAGCACTTTCTCAATGCCCAAGGCGACTGGACTGTGCGGGTCTTCAATCGTCTCGCATTTCGCGTGGTGCTTGCGGTGAATCGCAGCCCACTCCTTGGTGACCATGCCAGTCGTCATCCACAGCCAGAAACGGAAGAAGTGGCTGGGAATGGCATGCAGTTCGAGTGCGCGATGCGCCTGACAGCGATGCAGGAAGATGGTGACTGCGGCGATGGTCACATGAGTGACGGCCAGCGTGAATAACAGTATTTGCCAGCCAGATGAATGCGTGAGGCCATTCATCAAAAAATCGAGAACAGCATCCATCACGGGATTTGAGCTCATTGTTTCTCCAAAATTACCCGGGCCTTGAGGCAATCCCTTGCGGACGCCCATTGTTGTGGCCCAACACCACATTGTACGTGTTTTTGTTCGACTCAGGCCTGATTTTCGTCTGAATCTGCAGATAAAGGCTTACGAATCAATGACTTGTCAGTCTCATCTCTCACTAATGGTTCAGCCTTCGCCTGTCCGGGCAAGCGGACGCGATGCTGCCGACACAGGCGCCAGAGCTCGAAATTCACCTCGGAGCGCACGTTACTCGTACCGTTTTTCGGGTCGGCTATCCAGAAACCGGCCTCCAGCTCCATGCCCTCAGCGGTAAACCGCGCCAGCATCGCTGTCGGCGCGGGGGTTTTCAGTACCCGGGGAATGCGCTGCATTGCTTCCACCATATCGGGCAGCAGTGCCTCAAGGTCCGTATCGGGGCCCACCACCAGCGTGGTGGCCAGGCGCAGCTGACGGTCGCCACGAGTGAGATTCTGTACCGGCGAGGACACCAGCATTTCGTTTGGAATCACTGCTGCGGCGCCATCAGGCGATTTGATCAAGGTGTAACGCGTATTGATTTCAGCCACCTCACCACTGAAACGGTCAAGATGGACGATGTCGCCAATGGATAAGCTGCGCTCCAGAAGGATCACAAATCCGGACACATAGCTACTCACCAGCTTCTGCAAGCCCAGACCTATACCCACACCGAGGGCACCGCCAAAAACCGAGAGCACGGTCAGATCAATGCCCACAATTGAAAGGCTAACCAGAACGGCAATCAGTATTAATGAAGCCCGTACAACGCGCGCCATCACGGCGCGCAGCGAGGAGTGCATCGTGTCCAAATGCATCAGGCGCTGCTCCAGCGCGGTGGCGGCCCACATGGCCAGCACCAGCGTGAAGAGCACCCATAACAGCGCCTGAAGGATCACGATGAGTGGCTCTCGATGCCGACCGAGTGGAACGGTCGTGTCCTCGAGATACTGCACAAAGTCGGGCCAGAGACCCGTGATGTAGAGGGCGAGTCCGCTCCAGACAAGCACTGCAAAGCTCTGCTCGAACACCTGAAGGAACACGCCGACACGACCTTCTTTTGCAAATGCCTTGCGAAGCAGGAAAAATCCAGCACGAATAAGCAGGAACGACAGCAATAGCGGCAGCACGATCCGCAACAGGCCAGCATGCTGCCAGCGACCCATCACCAGAGCGGCCAGCGCCATCAGCACAACGATCAGCAAAGGTGTCAGTACGATCTGAAAGCTGTCGAAGGGAACCTGAAAAATACCGTGTTGATCATGCCGCGCCGAAAATTTTTTCATCAACTGCTGCGACAGTAACCAGCCAGCCAAAACGCATCCACCCAATACCAGCACCTGCAACAACAGATCCGGACGATCGAACTCAACCTGCAGGTCAACCCAAAGGGGATTTGCCGTCATCGTGCTCATTGGGAACCTGTAGGTCTGAGCGCGACAGCATCGGCGCGATGACGTTCCCAATTTTGTCTGAATCGGCTTGCCAATTCGAGGTTGCCGCGAACCAGAAAAAGATTTTCAGAATTCATGCGCTGCGCACTCCGGGTGAAGTTATAGCTGCCAGTAACGATGACCACATCCTGCGTACCATCGTCGATGACCATGATTTTGTTGTGCGCATTGCGATAACGGATCTCCAGCCACACAGGTATCCCCTTATTGGCCAGGGATACCAGCAGGGAAGCCGGATTATCAGCATGCTGATGGGCATCGGCCAGCACGCTGACATGCAGCCCACGCTGTTTTGCCGCAATCAGGCTGTTCGCGATAGCACGACTGGTCAGCAGATACGCCTGTACCAGTATCTCACGCTGCGCCCGCCCCAAGGTCTCGAGCAAGAGTGATTCTGCATCATCCCAGGGCGTGAAAGCCACCTGCACCGTGCCCTGCGCAGGGCTCACGGGAACAGGCTCGCCACGCGCACCGTTCAGCGTCACGAGGGCCAGCAATAGGGTCACACCAAAAGAAATGCGATAACGCGTCGCCCGTCGCATTGCTACTTGGCCCGCTCCAGAGCAGCTGCAAAAAAACCATCGGTCTGATGCAGATGCGGCATGAGCTTCAGATAATCTCCCATGGCCAGTTCAATTTTCTGCTCCGCGAGTACGTCTGACATGGGGCGCAAGGAGTAAGCGGGGTACTTTGCAAGGAACTGTTCGACGATATGTTCGTTTTCCTCGGCCAGCAAACTGCAGGTCGCGTAAACAAGAAGCCCACCCGGCTTGATCAGGCGCGCCGCGCCTTCCAGTATCGACAGCTGCTTGGCATTGAGCTCATCAACGCCGGCAGCGGTCTGCCGCCACTTCACATCGGGATTGCGACGCAAGGTACCAAAGCCGCTGCACGGCGCGTCCACCAGCACACGATCGATCTTGCCTGCCAGACGTTTGATCTTTGCGTCATTCTCGTGCGCGATCAGCACCGGGTGTACGTTCGACAGTCCGCTACGCGCCAGACGTGGCTTGAGACGCGCGAGACGTTTCTCGGAAATATCAAACGCATACAGCCGACCGGTATTTCGCATCTGTGCACCGAGTGCCAGTGTCTTTCCACCCGCACCCGCGCAAAAATCCACCACCATCTCGCCGCGCTTCGCACCCAGAATTTGTGCCAGTAGCTGACTACCCTCGTCCTGCACTTCAATCGCGCCCTCTTTAAATAGCGGCATGTTTTGCAGTGCCGGCTTTTTTGCCAGTCGCAGTCCCAAGGTCGCGAACGGTGTCGGTTCTGCGGTGATGCCCGCTTCGGCCAGCGCCAATGTCGCTGCATCACGGGTCGTCTTGAGCGTATTCACGCGCAAATCCAGCGGCGCAGGTCGGTTCAGCGATTCTGCCACTTGCATGGCCTCCTCGTTGCCCCATTGCCGGACGAACCGAGCCAGCAGCCAGTCGGGCAAATTTGCCTTCATCGATACGGGCAAGTTGCTGCGATCGATCGACATGACATGAGTAAGCCATTCGACTTCCTGCTCACTCAACCCTGGCAATGCATCCATACCAGCCACGTCTGCCAGGCCCAGCAAAGCCATGCGGCGCATCAGAGGACCACTACCTGACTCTGCAAAATTCGTATACACCAGACGATGACGCAACAATGCGTAGATTGCCTCGGCAATCATGCCTCGTTCACGCCCTCCCAGACGCGGATGATCACGAAAGTAACGCGACAACACACTGTCGGCGGGCGCAGTAAAACGCAAGACATCGCGCAGCGCATCTTCAGTGCTGCTGATGACTGCGGGTGGCAATCTCATGAAAAATCCTTCAGTGTTGAAGCTCGTAAAAGCGTTCAGTAAAAATGGGGGCAGATAATTGCAGGCCTCGCGTCAAGCGTGTGACAGAGTGCGCAGTCACCTCAGGCAGAATGACGGGCCACACGCCCGCCGATCAGCACATATCGACCTTCAATAAAATCTCGTACGGCTCGCGGATAAATCACATGTTCCTGCTCAAGCACGCGTGCTGCCAGTGTGTCTTCAGTATCGGTATCCAGCACAGGCACCACCGCTTGTTCAATGATGGGGCCATGATCTAATTCAGGCGTCACGAAGTGCACAGTAGCGCCATGAAACTTCACACCCGCCTCAATTGCGCGGTGGTGTGTATCCAGGCCAGGAAAACTTGGCAATAAAGAGGGATGTATGTTCAGTAGACGACCGTGATAGTGCACGACAAATTCGGGCGTCAGAATACGTAAAAATCCCGCGAGCACCACAAGATCCGGAGAGTACTCATCGATCACTGCCGACAATGCCCGATCGAACTGCGCTCGATCAGGAAAGGCAACATGCTCGACCACGCGCGCTGCGATTCCGGCTGCGCTCGCCGTTGCCAGACCCGCTGCTTGTGCTTTGTTACTGATGACGGCGACGATCTGCGCGGGCCAGTGTTCTGCGGATGCGGCGCGCAGAATGGCCTCCATATTGCTGCCACGCCCAGAAATCAGAATCACGATACGTTTCATGGCGCGCATTTTAACAGCGCATCATGCAAACGCCGGGCGCTATTGAAATGAAAAGAATACGCGGAAGGGGACTTTTTTCTCTGCCCAGAAATCGGCCGCATCACGGAATACATCCAGCAGGTTCTCGCGAGCTTCCTTGTCGAATTTCTGGGTATTCGGCAATTGCTCAAGCACCACGAGGAAGCCTGGCTGCTCTCCCGCCTTGTGGAAGACGTTGGTGAAGCAATCTCTCAGCGCGTCATAATTCTTGCCGTATGGTTTGGGCAAATGAAATGATTCGGCAATCGAGACCAACACCTGCTGACGCGTCAGTGCCTGCGCGCAATTTGCATACAAAAAATGCTGTTCAAGCCGGATCGCCTCCGACTGCAGTTCGGTTACGCGGAAAGCCCGGATGGATTGCACCACATTGACAGGAACCGCGCGCAGCAAGCCGCCGCCTGTCGTGTGTTCCTGGCTCTCATCGTCGCGCTGATGGTGCGCGCTGAGCATGTAAATATTCACGGTCGTGTTGAAACAGTCAAAAAACGCCCGCAACTCAAAAAAATTTATATTTTTACAAGGGTTGCGAGCATCGCAGTCGCTTGACCATGCCCCAAATGAGGAAACAAGGCTAACGAATGATTATCGGCAATTTGAGATGATACCCGCCCTTTGGTTCCGGCAAAACCCCTGAGCAAGCTTTCAATTGACCAATGGATAACAAGTTTCTAACAAATGAGCGATACTTCCGCGAAAAGCCTCGCATCTGCGCAGATTTTTCGAATTTCGAGTGCTTCGTTATTCAGGCGATGTGCGTTCGCAAAATTTTATAATTATGTAATATTTCTTCCGTATCTTTTCTTTTTGATACAATTTTTGTTGTTGTATTAATATCAAAAAAACGCAATACCTCATCCCGGCGTGACAAAGTATCCACTTGGCCGAGTTCGATCAGCGATCGCGTGTAGCTGCCTTCGAACAAAAGATATGAAGCCAGTGCACCGCCCCGACGTTCGGTCGCACCAATAGCAGAGAGCAGTGTCTTGATTGGCAACGGCAAGCTGCCGACATGGTGACTGGCGAGCGAATCGAGAGGTACCGACGGCGTGATCGCCAGCAAATTGAGCGGTCGTAACGGAGTTTGCCGGCGTTGTTCGGGGGTCAGCAGCGATAGCGTCCCATTAATGCGCGTTATCCGTTCAAGGTCGACGGACAAGCCATCCAGAAAAATACTCGACATCGCATGGCCTGCAATCTGCGCAAGGCTGGGATAACCGGAATACTCCGCAAAATTTCGCTGCGGTCCGCCCACGTGGCCGCTGCCAATCACCAGTATCTTGGTCGCGCCCAGATGAATGGCTGGCGAGACGGGCGCCACCTCGCGTATGGAACCATCGCCAAAATATTCGCAGCGATCATTGCAGTACAAAGGCACAGCGGGAAAAATCAAAGGGATCGCGGCGGAAGCCAACAAGTGATCGACGCCGATCTGCTGCTGCACCGACATGCGTTGCGCGCGACGCCAGGGCGGAATGGCGCGTGCCGATTGATAAAAGGTCACATGGCTGCCTCCCGTGTACGAGGATGCCGATACCGCCAGTGCATCCAGTACGCCTGAACTGAGCGCTTGGTCAAGCCGAGGCAGATCGAGCATCTTGTGCAGCAAGCCGACCAGCGGGGCATTGTCGAGCAGGGAGTTCGGCGGTTGCGCATGCCATTTGCGCAGCAACCAGCCAAAAGACAACAGAGACAACCAGCGCGCACCCGAACGCAGAACACCGATGGAGTCAGCGCGATAGACCTGCTCTACTTCGAGGTTGCGCCAGATGCGCAGCAGGTGCGTAATGCTCTCTTCAAAATCATCGGCGCGGCAAGCGAGCGCCGTCGCATTGATCGCACCGGCTGAGGTGCCACAAATAATTTCAAAGGGATTTTGGCGAGAAGACCATCCATACTCACTCAGCAAGGACAGGATGGCCTGCAATACACCGACCTGGTAAGCGGCGCGCGCACCGCCACCAGCAAGAAACAAGGCAGTTTTTTGCGGCTCGGACATGACCGCAGCGTAACAGCAGCGCCCTAGCCCGCCTACAGGTTTGAACTACTGTGGCCCGTATGCGACGGTGTAAGCGACCGCTTACTTTGGCTGCATACGAATCGCGCCGTCCAAGCGTATGGTTTCGCCGTTGAGCATCGTGTTTTCAATGATGGTTTTTGCCAGATGCGCGTACTCGTTCGGTTTGCCCAGACGCGGGGGGAAAGGCACCATGCGACCCAGCGCATCCTGAACTTCCTGCGGCATACCCAGCAGCATGGGCGTCTCGAAAATACCCGGCGCAATCGTCATCACCCGCACCCCATTGCGCGACAAATCGCGCGCCATTGGCAATGTCAGTCCAACGACACCAGCCTTGGAAGAGCCATACGCCGCCTGCCCGATCTGACCGTCATAGGCAGCCACTGACGCCGTGTTGATAATCACGCCTCGTTCGCCTGCCGCATTGGGTTCATGATTGCTCATCGCCAGTGCCGCGAGACGCGACATGTTGAAAGTGCCCACCAGATTGATATTCACCACGCGCTGAAACACTTCCAGCGGATGCGCACCGTCCTTGCCCACGGTCTTGACGGCAGGCGCCACGCCCGCGCAGTTGATCAAACCGACCAGCTGACCCATCGCTTCAGCCGCGGCCACAACGGCCATACCATCCGCCTCGGAGGTCACATCACATTTGAGGAATTTACCCTTGAGTTCGGCCGCCAGCTTTTCGCCTGCTTCTACCTGCACATCCGCGAGAACAACCTTGCCGCCGTTCTCGACGATCATGCGCGCCGTTGCCGCGCCCAATCCTGACGCGCCGCCGGTGATGATGAAAACGTTATTGTTGATTTCCATGATTTCTCCAAAAGGGCTTGTAAAAATAAATGCAGATAAGCGTAATGATACCCGCCCATAGAAAAAGGCAGCCGAAGCTGCCTTTTCCTCGCTAATAAACGGCTTTAGCCAATCAGACCTTTAGCCGCCAGCAGTGGCACGATCAACAACGCAACAATGTTGATGATCTTGATCAGCGGATTGACCGCCGGACCCGCCGTGTCCTTGTAAGGATCACCTACGGTATCACCCGTCACAGCAGCCTTGTGCGCTTCACTGCCCTTGCCGCCGTGATGACCGTCTTCAATGTATTTCTTCGCATTGTCCCAGGCACCGCCACCGGTACACATCGAGATCGCGACGAACAGACCCGTGACGATCGTACCCATGAGCAGACCGCCAAGCGCCTTGGGTCCGAGCACCAGACCGACCACAATCGGCACGACCACGGGCAAGAGCGAAGGAATCATCATTTCCTTGATGGCAGATGCGGTGAGCATATCCACTGCGCGGCCGTATTCCGGCTTGCCAGTGCCCTGCATGATGCCGGGAATCTCGCGGAACTGACGACGTACCTCTTCCACCACTGAACCGGCCGCACGACCCACGGCTTCCATGGCCATTGCACCGAACAGATAGGGAATCAATCCACCGATAAACAGACCCACGATCACCATCGGATCAGACAGATCGAAATTGATTTCGATACCGCGCTCATGCAAGGCATGGGTGTAATCCGCAAACAGCACCAGCGCGGCCAGACCTGCCGAGCCAATCGCATAGCCCTTGGTCACCGCCTTGGTGGTATTACCCACCGCATCGAGTGGGTCAGTGATGTCGCGCACGCTATCGGGAAGCTCAGCCATTTCAGCAATACCACCCGCGTTGTCCGTGATCGGGCCATAAGCATCAAGTGCGACGATAATGCCCGCCATGGACAGCATCGCAGTCGCTGCCACAGCAATACCGAACAAACCAGCCAGCGCATAGGACGCCAGAATACCGACGCACACACACAGAACCGGCCATGCAGTGGACTTCATCGAAATACCGATACCGGCAATGATGTTGGTTGCATGACCTGTGGTCGATGCCTCAGCGATATGTTTGACTGGCGCGAAGTCTGTTCCAGTGTAGTACTCGGTGATCCACACCATCGCGGCCGTCAGCACAAGACCAACCACGCAGGAACCAAACAATCCCATCGGCGTCACCATTCGTCCGTCAGACATCGTGACGGCTTCAGGGAACAGCATGGTTGTCACGAAATAAAACGCAATCAGTGACAGGATGCCGGAGACGATCAGTCCGCGATACAGCGCTGGCATGACGTTCTTCATGCCGGGCTTGGCTTTGACAAACATCACGCCAATGATGGATGCAATGATCGATACACCGCCAAGAATCAGCGGATAAATCACCGCAGCGCCTTGAGCCGACGTCACCATGAGTGCACCAAGTGCCATGGTGGCGATCAGCGTCACCGCATAGGTCTCGAACAAGTCTGCTGCCATGCCGGCGCAGTCACCGACGTTGTCACCGACGTTGTCGGCAATCACCGCAGGATTACGCGGATCATCTTCAGGAATACCCGCTTCCACCTTGCCCACCAGATCGGCGCCTACGTCAGCGCCCTTGGTGAATATGCCACCACCCAGTCGCGCAAAGATAGAGAGCAGCTAAGAGCCAAACGCCAGACCCAGCAGAGGCTTGAGCGTTGCCGAATCCGGATGCTCGAGACCACCGATGAAATAATAGAAGAGCGACACTCCGAGCAAGCCCAGACCCACCACCAGCATGCCGGTAATGGCACCACCGCGGAACGCGACATCCAGTGCAGGCCCGATACCTTCGGTCGCCGCCTGCGCCGTACGGACATTCGCGCGCACCGAGATGTTCATCCCGATAAAACCGCAAGCACCGGAGAGTACCGCCCCGACGACGAAGCCGATCGCAGTCGTACCACCGAGAAAAGCGCCGATCAGTATCGTCAGCACGACGCCGACTATGGCAATCGTCCGATACTGACGCGCCAGATAGGCCGCTGCACCCGCCTGAATCGCAGCAGCAATCTCCTGCATTCTAGGATTACCGGGGTCCTTGCCAAGGATCCAGCTTCGGGAAATGAGGCCGTAGATCACGGCGATAACGCCGCAAGCCACAGCGAACCACAAGCCACTTGATGCCATATGTCTCCTCCAAAAGTTCACGACGATTTTTATAACTTCATCACCGCCCCACCTGTCCCGATGGGTACAGCTTCTTGCTACAAACTTCTCGCTCAGTCCGCATCAAGCTCTGCTTTTTGCACGACTTACTTCAGGCGTACCTACTGACAACACACAATCGACTTTTTTATCCATGAAAAAAGCGGACCTGATGTCCGCTTTGAATGATGCTCCGTTTACTCAGCCAGTGCCGCAAAAGCGCGATCACGAATTTCTTCGACAGGCCCGATGCCCGATATCTTGCGATACCGTGGCGCACCCGGCTGACCCGACTTTGCCCATTCATTGTAATAACCCACCAGCAGTTTGGTTTGTTCGTGATAAACCGCCAAGCGCTTTCTCACGGTTTCCTCGCGATCATCGTCGCGCTGAATCAAGTCTTCACCCGTTGCATCGTCCTTGCCTTCAACTTTGGGAGGATTGAATTTCACGTGATAGGTACGGCCTGATGCCGGGTGCACGCGACGGCCACTCATGCGTTCAATAATGGCTTCATCGGGCACATCAATTTCGAGCACGCAGTCGATCGCCACACCGGCGTCCTTCATGGCATCAGCCTGCGGAATCGTACGTGGAAAGCCATCAAACAGGTAGCCGTTTTCGCAGTCATTCTGCTTCAGCCGGTCTTTCACCAAACCGATAATGATGTCGTCAGACACCAATCCACCCGCGTCCATGACTTTTTTTGCAGCGAGTCCTAGCTCTGTGCCTTCTTTGACAGCTGCTCGCAACATGTCACCCGTCGAGATCTGCGGAATGTTGAATTGTTCTTTGATGTAGCCTGCCTGCGTACCTTTTCCGGCACCTGGCGCTCCCAGAAGGATGAGACGCATTTTATTTCCTTATGCTTTTTTATTACTTGAGCCGCATTGACCCGCGTCGCTGCAGTGCACAGCGAGATTGTCTCCTGACTGGCTTGCCCGAAACTTACCACAGAATGATAACAGCCCGATAATCTGCAGACTCGCTTGCGCCGCCTCAAGCGGCGAAATACGCTCTCACCCGCGCCAGATCTTCAGGGGTATCGACGCCACCCGGCGGCGCCTCGGGCGTCACATGGACAGCGATTCGGTAGCCGTGCCAGAGCACACGCAATTGCTCGAGTGCCTCGATCTGCTCCAACGGCGCCGGCGCCAGCAAGGGATATCGTTGCAGAAAATCCTGTCGATAGGCATACATGCCGATGTGACGCAAGGCCTGATACCCCGCTGGCATGTGTTTCGCATCGCCCGCGAAGGCATCTCGATGCCAGGGCAGAGGTGCGCGGGAAAATATCAGCGCCTGTCCCGCTGCATCCAGCACCACCTTCACCACATTGGGATTGAAGACCTCGGTCAGATCAGCAATTGGGTGCGCCAGGGTTGCCATTGGCACATCGCGTGTAATTTGAGCAGCACAGGCATTGATCAGCGCAGGATCCATCAGTGGCTCGTCGCCCTGAACGTTGACGATCACCGCATCATTCGGCAAGCCGACCAATGCGGCGACCTCGGCAATGCGATCCGTACCCGAAGGATGATCCTCACGCGTCATGCGCGCATCAAAACCATGTTGCTGGCAAGCGGCGACGATATCGGGATGATCGGTCGCCACGATCACTTGGGCAGCACCCGATTGCGCAGCACGCTCGGCCACGCGAACCACCATGGGCTTGCCCGCGATATCTGCGAGTGGCTTGTCCGGCAAACGCGTCGATGCCATGCGCGCCGGGATGATCACGGTAAAGGCCATGCGAGGGTTCGCCCAGAAAGAGAACTGATTATTGAAAGGAATGCGACGAGGGGCTTACGCTGAGGGCGTACCCGCGGTGACGGCGGCATTCATGTCGCGCGCATCGTCAGCCCACATGATGGGAATGCCATCGCGAATCGGATAAGCAAGACGGTCCGCATTGCAAATCAATTCTTTTGCCGCCTTGTCATGCTGCAGTGGCCCTTTGCAAAGCGGGCAAACGAGTAGGTCGAGCAGTCGGTTATCCACGCAGTTTCTCCAAAATGTCCTGAGCCAGTGTTCCGGCAATGCTTGCCTCAACCGGTACGACCCACAATCGCGCGTCATGTCCGATACCGGCGATGCGACGGCATTTTACTGCATCCTTCTCGGTGATCAGAATGATATCGGCCTTTATCTCAACGAAGGGATTGGTGGAAAAATCAAAATGATCCGGCAGTGCCAGCGCTGATTCCAGTACCACACCCTGGGACCGCAGCATCTCGAAAAAACGCTCCGGATAACCAATGCCCGCCACCGCCGCGACACGCTTGTCATTCAGAGACGACAAGGCGAAATGTTGCTGGCGGTCGATCATCTGTTCTGCGTGAGTACCGATGATCTGCATGCGGTGGGTGTCGGCGCTTGCAATCGACTTACCGCCGCCGTTGATCACATAAAAATCACTGCGACGCGACACCTGTTCGAGCAACGGCCCTGCGGGCAACTACCAGCCGTTGCCGTGTCCCCGCGTATCCGACAATTGGATTTCCATCGTGCGACCCAATGCATCGTGCTCCT
>JACCDL010154890.1_pt1 | contig 19158 bp, 16 predicted proteins | sample 7441931 | NCBI WGS metagenome assembly JACCDL01 (sample SAMN15323437, study PRJNA562643) | freshwater metagenome | isolation source: river surface water | place: USA:Blue River Watershed | collected 2017-08-16 | reverse complement strand
GCGTCGTTGAACACGCAAAAGCCCCCGCCCTTCTCGGCGCTGGCATGGTGGGTGCCCCCGGCAATATTGGCTGCCACCCCCTCGCGCAAAGCGGTGCGGCAGGCCGACACCGTCGCCCCCACCGATCGGCGGGCCCGGTCGGCCATCGCCTCGCTCCAGGGAAAACCGATTTCCCGCAGGATCCGGGGGTCCACCGAACCGTCCGAGATCGCCTTCACATAAGCCGGGGAATGGGCCAGGGCCAGCTCGCCGTCACTGGCTGCAGGGGCCTGCATCAGGCGAACCTCCGGGAAATCCGCCGCCAGGCGATCCCGCAGGATCTGGTACTTGGCCATCGGAAAACGGTGCCCCGGGGGCAGGTGCAGGACGAACTGGGTGGCGTAAAAGACCTGCATCGGGTCGATTGTGGCCGGGGGCCCAAACCCAGGTTTTCTAGGCGGAAACATCAATTTGACGCACTGCAGCAAAAAAAGCTTGCAATGCCCGGGCAAACCCCTATACTTGAGCCCATGCTGCAACGCAACATAAAGACCGGTACCGGTCTGAAGCGGGCGGCACACCGAGACTGACCCTCATTTTTTTACGGAGATCCTCACCATGCTGACCGCTGAACAAATCGTTGCCTCCCACAAAGCCAACCTCGAGACCCTCTTCGGCCTGACCTCCAAGGCCTTCGAAGGCGTCGAGAAGCTGGTCGAACTGAACCTCACCGCCTCCAAGGCCGCCCTGGCCGAAGCCGCCGGCACCACCCAGGCCATGCTGTCCGTCAAGGACGCGCAAGAGCTGCTGGCCCTCCAAGCCTCGCTGTTCCAGCCCCTGGCCGAGAAGACCGCCTCCTACAGCCGTCACCTGTACGAGATCGCCTCCGCCTCCGGCGCCGAGTTCGGCAAGACCTTCGAAGCCCAGGCTGCTGACGCTCAGAAGAAGCTCCTGTCGGTTGTCGACACCGCCGCCAAGAACGCCCCCGCCGGCAGCGAGACCGCCGTCGCCGTGCTCAAGAGCGCTGTGGCCGCCGGCAACAACGCCCTCGAGTCCGTGCAGAAGGCCGTCAAGCAGGCCACCGAAGTCGCCGAAGCCAACTTCAACGCCGTCGCCAACACGGCCGTGAACGCCGCCAAGACGACCGCTCGCGCCAAGCGCTGATCCTGCGGCGCCGGCCCCAAGGGAACTGCTGGAGCTGGCCCGTTACCTACAAAGCGACGCCTTGCCTTTGCAGGGGTCCTTCAGGTTGTCTCCTCGGGTCCTTTCGACACCTGTGAAGGTTCAGGGATCCCTTAGCCCCAGCTGAAAAGCTGGGGCTTTTTTATGGCCTGCGCTGCACGCGCGAAAAGCCCGCTAGGCGTCCTGCTAATAGGAATGATTCGCGTTTGTGTTATTCTCGGCTCATTGATTCCCCCGAGCCCCCCGACATGACCCGCCCTTTCCTTGCCGCCCTGTCGATCCTGTCCGCCCTGGCAGGTGCCCCTGCCCTCGCGCAGGAACAGGTCCTGAACCTTTACTCCGCACGCCACTACTCGACGGACGAGGCCCTGTACGCCAACTTCACCAAGGCCACCGGCATCCGCATCCAGCGCGTGGACGCCGACGATGCCGGCATCCTGGCCCGACTGAAGGCCGAGGGGGCCGCCTCGCCGGCCGACGTGATCCTGCTGGTCGATGCCGCCCGCCTGTACAAGGGCGAGGTCGATGGCCTGTTCAAGCCGGTCAAGTCCAAGCTGCTCGAAGACACCCTACCCGCCCAGTACCGCGCCGCGCCCACCGCCGAGGGCACCCCCTGGTTCGGCTTTTCCACCCGCGCCCGCGTGATGGTCTACGACAAGCGCAAAGTCAAGCGCGAGGACATCGACACCTACGAGGAGCTGGCGGACCCGAAAAACAAGGGCAAGGTCTGCCTGCGCTCGGGCTCGCACCCGTACAACCTGTCTCTGTTCGGCGCTGTCACCGCGCATCTGGGCGAGCCCAAGACCGAAGCCTGGCTCAAGGGCATCGTGGCCAACCTCGCGCGCAGCCCCAAGGGGGGCGACACCGACCAGATCCGCGCCGTCGGCTCCGGCGAATGCCAGATCGCGGTCACCAACACCTACTACATCGCCCGCCTCCTGCGCTCCACGAATCCCGAGGACAAGGCGCTGATGGAGAAGGTCGGCGTGGTCTTTCCTAACCAGGCCAGCTGGGGCACGCACCTGAACATCGCCGGTGGCGCGGTGGCCCGCCACGCGAAGAACACCGCCGCCGCGGTGAAATTCCTGGAGTACCTGGCCAGCCCCGAGGCCCAGGCCTACTTCGCCAACGGCAACAACGAGTGGCCCACTGCCCGGGGCGTCAGCATCAACAACCCGTCGCTTCAAGCCATGAGCGGCGGCAGCTTCAAGGCCGAGACCCTTGCGCTGGCGGCGGTGGGCGCCAACACCGTGAAAGTGCAGCAGATGCTCGATCGCGTGGGATTCAAGTAAGCACCCCACGAGCCCCCTGCGCAGCCCGGCCCGCCCGGGCTTTTTTTCGCCCCGAACCCCGCGATAATGTGACGTTTACGTCAACGTCATCCCTAGCAGGAGTTCACATGGAAATCAGCGGCAAGGTCTTCATCGTCACGGGCGGCGCCTCGGGCCTGGGCGAAGGCACGGCACGCATGCTGGCGCAAGCCGGCGGCAAGGTGGTCATCGCCGACATGCAGGTCGAGAAAGGTCAAGCCATCGCCCAGGAAATCGGCGGCGCCTTCGTCAAGTGCGACGTGAGCAGCGAAGCCGACGGCCAGGCCGTGGTGGCCCAAGCGGTCTCCCTGGGCAAGCTGATGGGCTTGGTGAACTGTGCGGGCATCGCCCCCGCCGAGAAGACCGTGGGCAAGAACGGCGCGCACAACCTGGGCGTCTTCACCAAGGTCGTCACCGTCAACCTGATCGGTACCTTCAACATGATCCGCCTGGCCGCTGAAGCCATGTGCAAGAACGACCCCGAGCCCACCGGCGAGCGCGGCTGCATCGTGTCCACCGCGTCGGTGGCCGCCTACGACGGCCAGATCGGCCAGGCCGCCTACAGCGCCACCAAGGGCGGCGTCGTGGGCATGACCCTGCCCATCGCCCGCGATCTCGCGCGTAACGGCATCCGCAACATGACCATCGCTCCCGGCATCTTCGGCACGCCCATGATGTTCGGCATGCCCCAGGACGTGCAGGACGCACTGGCTGCCGCCGTACCCTTCCCCTCGCGCCTGGGCACGCCGCAGGACTACGCCAGGCTCGCGCGCCACATCTTCGAGAACGACATGCTCAACGGCGAAGTGATCCGCCTGGACGGCGCGATCCGCCTCGCACCGCGCTGAGCGCACGCCGACCGGGGCTACCATGGCGGCTCACCTTGTGGACGCCGCCATGCCCTTTCTTCGCCCGACGCTCCTGAGACGCCTGCCCCTGCTGCTTGCAGGCGCTGTGCTCGCCGCCTGCACCAGCACCGCACCGGGGCCCTCCTCGTCCCCGCCTGCGGCTCCACCCGCCTTCACCTACCAGCCGCCGCTGCTGCCCGAAGCCGCCTCCGGGACCACTGAAAAGGCCGGATGGTCGGTCCGGCGCTTTGCCGTCGCCGCAGCCAACCCGCTGGCCACGCACGCCGGCTTCCAGGTGCTCAAGGCCGGCGGCAGCGCGGTCGATGCGGCAGTCGCGGTGCAGATGGTGCTCACGCTGGTGGAGCCGCAATCGAGCGGCATCGGCGGCGGTGCCTTCCTGCTGCATTTCAACGGCAAGGAGGTCGAGGCCTTCGACGGCCGCGAGACCGCACCCGCAGCGGCCAGCGAGAAACTCTTCCTCGGCCCCGACGGCAAGCCCCTGCCTTTTTACGAGGCCGTGGTGGGCGGCCGCTCGGTGGGCGTGCCCGGAGCGGTGCGCATGCTCGAGATGGCGCACCGCCAGCACGGGCGGCTGCCCTGGGCACAACTGCTTCAGCCCGCCATCGTGCTGGCCGAAGGGGGCTTTCAGGTCAGCCCGCGGCTGCACACCCTGCTACGCAACGATGCCCACCTGAAAAAGGACCCGGTGGCCGCGACGTATTTCTACCGGTCAGACGGCGAGCCGCACCCGGTAGGCACCACGCTGCGCAACCCCGAACTCGCCGCCGTTTTGCGGCGTATCGCGGCGGAGGGCTCACGCGCCCTGCATGAAGGGCCCATCGCGCAAGCCATCGTCACCAAGGTGCGCAGCCACCCCACCAACCCCGGCGCCCTGGCCCTGTCCGACCTGGCCGACTACCAGCCGAAGAAACGCGCGCCGCTGTGCCACGACTGGCGCACCAGCGGGCGCGACTGGCGGGTGTGCGGATTTCCGCCGCCCAGCTCGGGCGCGATCGCCATCGGTCAGATCCTGGGTATCCTGCAGCACACGAACGCGGCCCAGATCCCGCTGCAAGACGGCCTGCCCCCGGCCGACTGGCTGCATCTTTACACCGAGGCCGCGCGCCTGGCCTTCGCCGACCGCGCGCAGTACGTGGCCGACCCGGACTTCGTCACGCCGCCCGCCGGCCGCTGGGACAGCCTGCTCGATCCGGCCTACCTCGCGTCGCGCGCGCGCCTGATCGGCCCCCAGAGCATGAAGGTGGCCACCCCCGGCACACCGGGCGGCACGCCGTCGGCCCTGGCGCCCATGCCCGACCAGCCCGAGTTCGGCACCTCGCACCTGAGCATCGTCGACGGCTATGGCCAGGCCCTGGCCATGACCACCACCATCGAGGACCAGTTCGGCGCGCGTCAGATGGTGACCACCGACCCTGCGCGCCCGGGCGGGTTTCTCTTGAACAACGAACTCACCGACTTCAGCTTCGCCCCCGCCGACGCGCAAGGACGTCCCATCGCCAACCGGGTGCAAGCCGGCAAGCGCCCGCGCTCGTCGATGGCGCCCACGCTGGTCTTCGACAAGGCCACCGGGCAGTTGGTGATGACGGGCGGAAGCCCCGGCGGTGCGTTGATCATCCACTTCACCGCCAAGACCCTGGTGGGCACGCTGGGCTGGGGTCTGAACGCTCAGCAGGCGATCAACCTGCCCAATTTCGGATCCAACAACGGCCCGACGCTGCTGGAGGACAAGCGATTCCCGCCTGCGACGGTCCAGGCGCTGCGACAGCGCGGTGCCGAGGTGCGCGAGCAGGCCATGACCAGCGGGCTGCAAGCCCTCACCCGGGTGCCCGGCGGCTGGTTCGGCGGGGCCGATCCGCGGCGCGAGGGCACGGTCATGGGCGAGTGAGGTCGGGGCAGGCACCCCGAGCCCCCACCCCTCACAATAGGGACCTCACCCAAGCCGTACCCCGTGCGTTCCCCCGCAGTTTTTCCGTCCAGCGCCCGCTGACATGGCCATCCCCGATTCGTTCCTGCAGGAATTGCTCGCCCGTGCGGACGTGGTCGAGATCGTGGGGCGCTATGTCCAACTGAAAAAGACCGGCGCCAACTTCTCCGGCCTGTGCCCGTTCCACTCGGAGAAGTCGCCCTCCTTCACCGTCAGCCCCACCAAGCAGTTCTATCACTGCTTCGGCTGCGGCAAGCATGGCAACGCCATCGGCTTTCTCATGGAACACGCGGGTATGGGCTTCGTCGAGGCGGTCAAGGACCTGGCCGGCCAGTTCGGCATGCAGGTGCCCGAAGACGACCGCTCGCCCCAAGACCGCGCCCTGGCCGCGCAGCAGCGCGAGAAGCAGGCCACGCTCACCGACGTGCTCGAGAAAGCCGGTGAGTCCTACCGCAAGCAGCTGAAGCACTCGCCGCGCGCCGTCGACTACCTCAAGGGACGCGGCCTGTCAGGTGAGGTCGCCAAGCAGTTCGGCCTGGGCTATGCGCCGGAGGGCTGGCGCAGCCTGGCCAGCGTCTTTCCCCAGTACGACGACCCCTTGCTGGCGGAAGCGGGCCTGGTCATCGTCAATGAGGACGACGACAAGCGCTACGACCGCTTCCGCGACCGGGTGATGTTCCCGATCCGCAACGTCAAGGGCGAGTGCATCGGCTTCGGCGGACGCGTGCTGGGCGACGAGAAGCCCAAGTACCTCAACTCCCCCGAGACCCCCGTCTTCAGCAAGGGGCGCGAGCTCTATGGCCTGTACGAGGCGCGCCAGGCGTTGCGGGACAAGGGCTTCGTGCTTGTCACCGAGGGCTATATGGACGTGGTGGCCTTGGCCCAGCTCGGGTTCCCGAACGCGGTGGCCACCCTGGGCACCGCCTGCACCACGGACCACGTGCAGAAGCTCCTTCGATTCACCGACAGCGTGGTCTTCAGCTTCGACGGCGACGCAGCGGGCCGGCGCGCGGCGCGCAAGGCCCTGGAAGGCGCCCTGCCTTAGGCCACCGACGTGCGCTCGGTGAAGTTCCTGTTCCTGCCGCCCGAGCACGACCCCGACAGCTATATCCGCGCGCACGGTCCTGACGCCTTCTCGCGCTACATCGGCGATGCCACGCCCCTGTCCCGCTTCCTGGTGGACAGCGCGCGCGAGGGCTGTGACCTGTCCACCGCCGAAGGCCGGGCCCACATGATGGCCAACGCCAAGCCGCTGTGGAGCCTCCTGCCCGACGGCGCCCTCAAGCGCCAGCTGCTGGCCGAGCTGGCCGACCATGCCCAGCTCGACGCCCGTGAGCTGGCCAGCCTCTGGTCCGGACAACGACCGACGACCGGCCCTGGCGGGGCACCGACCTCGCGCCGGCGGCCCGACGCGACGACCGCCCCGCGGCGTACCCCGGGCCGAACCCTGCCGCCCGGCCGCGCCGACCGGGCCCTGCAAATCCTGTTGGCTGCCCCCGTCGCCTGGACGCGCCTGTCCAACGACGACCACCACCTGTTGTGCGAATTGGCTGCGCCCTACGGGCCCCTCTTCGTATGGCTGGACGCGCGCATGCAGGACCACGGCCCCCAACCCTGGGACACGCTGCGCCAGGCGCTGCAAGGCCACGAGCATGAGGCCTTCGCGCTGGGCCTGATGGCCCGCCTGCCGGCCGACATCGAGGCCGACCCAGGCGAGCTGGGCCACATCCTGGCCCTGGAGCACCAGCAGCGCCGGGCGCAGGAGATGAAAGCCCTGTCGGCGCGCGCTGCCACCGACCCGCAGGCCTACGAAAGGTTGCGAGAGCTGGTCGCGCGGACCCGGACCCCGGGTTAGCCCCTCTTGCAGCCAGAGGAAACCGGTATAATCCTCGGTTTGCTATCGGCAAGAGCGACAGCAGCACCTCCGGACCCGGCCAGCTGTGACACACAGCGCGCGTAGACCGCGCATCTTTGGCCACCCTCACCGCAAGGGCTGCACTCCAAATGTTCGCCCTCCCATCTTGCCTCTGAGTCGACTGCGGTGATGCCGCGGTCGCCTGTCTCTTGCGCCGGGTTTCTTGGCGCACCCGTGTTCCTTCTGATGTTGCAGTTCCGAGGTACTCGTCCATGCCAGCTCAAAAAAAGCCAGTCAAGTCCACTAAGACGGCTGTGAAACCCGTTGCGAAAAAAGTGATCAAACCCGCTTCGCCCGCCGCCAAGCCCGCGCCCAAGGCCGCCAAGCCTGCAGCGAAGGCCCAGGCGCCCGCCAAGCCCGCAACGAAAGCCAAGCCAGTGCCCGCCACCAAAGCCTCCGCCAAGACCAGCAAGACCGTCGCTGCCAAGGAAGAGACCAAGAAACCCGCCAAGGCCGTTGCGGCCGCGGCCGCCGAAGTGCTGAAGAAAAAGCCCGGCCGTCCGCCCAAGGCTGCCGCCGCTGAATCCGAAGCCCCGCCCAAGGCGCCCGCCAAGCGCGGACGCAAGCCCAAGGCCGCCGGCAAGCCGGCCGCCGAGGAAGACGACGTGCCCGACATGGAGGCCGAGTTCGCCGAAGAGGCCTCGACCGAGACCACCGAAAAGGTCAAGCCCCTGCGCATGAAGATCAGCAAGGCGAAGGAGCGCGCCTTGATGAAGGAATTCGGCCTGGACGAAACCGTCCTCACCGAAGAAGAGATGCTCAAGCGCCGCCAGCGCCTGAAGACCCTGATCACGCTGGGCAAGACCCGCGGCTACCTCACCCACTCCGAGATCACCGACCACCTGCCCGAGAAGCTGGTCGAGGCCGAGACCCTCGAGGTGGTGGTCACCATGCTGAACGACCTCGGTGTCGCCGTCTACGAGCAGACGCCCGACGCCGAGATGCTGCTGCTCAATAACACCACGCCCACCGCAGCCACCGCCGAGGAAGCCGAGGAAGAAGCCGAAGCCGCCCTGTCCACCGTCGACAGTGAATTCGGCCGCACCACGGACCCGGTGCGCATGTACATGCGCGAGATGGGCACGGTCGAACTGCTCACGCGCGAAGGCGAGATCGAGATCGCCAAGCGCATTGAAGGCGGCCTGCAGGCCATGATGGAAGCCATCTCGGCTTCGCCCGCCACGATCGCCGAGATCCTGCGCATGGCCGCCGAGATCCGCGAAGGCAAGGTGGTGATCTCCACCATCGTCGACGGCTTCTCCAACCCCAACGAGGCCGACGACTACGTGGCCGAGGAAGACTTCGACGAGTTCGACGCCGACGACGACGACGACGGCAACGGCGGTTCCAAGGCCCTGACCAAGAAGCTCGAAGAGCTCAAGACCCAGGCACTGGAGCGCTTCGACCGGATCGCCAGCCTGTTCGAGAAGGTGCACAAGGTCTACGACAAGGAAGGCTACGGCACCCCGGCCTACGCGAAGGCCCAAGCCGCCCTGTCCGAAGAGCTGATGACCATCCGATTCACGGCCAAGACCATCGAGAAGCTGTGCGACATGGTGCGCACCCAGGTCGCGGATGTGCGCAAAAAGGAAAGCGAACTGCGCCGCATCATCGTGGACAAGTGCGGCATGCCCCAGGAGACCTTCATCAAGGACTTCCCGCCCAACCTGCTCAATCCCAAGTGGGTTGAAAAACAGGCGACGGCTGGCAAGCCCTGGAGCACGGTGATCGCGCGCAACATCCCGCCGATCCAGGAGCTGCAGACGAAGCTGGCCGATATCCAGGCTCGCGTGGTCGTGCCGCTGATGGAGCTCAAGGAGATCAACAAGCGCATGAACGCTGGCGAGCGCGCGTCGCGCGACGCCAAGAAGGAGATGATCGAGGCCAACCTGCGCCTGGTGATCTCCATCGCCAAGAAGTACACCAACCGCGGCCTGCAGTTCCTGGACCTCATTCAGGAAGGCAACATCGGCCTGATGAAGGCGGTCGACAAGTTCGAATACCGCCGCGGCTACAAGTTCTCGACCTACGCCACCTGGTGGATCCGCCAGGCGATCACCCGCTCCATCGCGGACCAGGCGCGCACCATCCGCATTCCGGTGCATATGATCGAGACCATCAATAAGATGAACCGCATCTCGCGCCAGCACCTGCAGGAATTCGGCTTCGAGCCGGACGCCGGCATCCTGGCGGCCAAGATGGAGATCCCCGAGGACAAGATCCGCAAGATCATGAAGATCGCCAAGGAGCCGATCTCGATGGAAACCCCCATCGGAGATGATGACGACTCCCACCTGGGCGACTTCATCGAGGACACCAACAACACCGCGCCCATCGAGGCGGCCATGCAGGCCGGCCTACGTGACGTGGTGAAGGACATCCTCGATTCGCTCACCCCGCGCGAAGCCAAGGTGCTGCGCATGCGCTTTGGCATCGAGATGTCCACCGACCACACGCTGGAAGAAGTGGGCAAGCAGTTTGACGTGACCCGCGAGCGCATTCGTCAGATCGAGGCCAAGGCACTGCGCAAATTGAAGCACCCGAGCCGGTCGGATAAGCTGCGCAGCTTTATTGACACGCTGTAAGGTGAGTGCCCATTGAAAAAGGGACTCTCGGGTCCCTTTTTTTCGTCGTGTGAATGACGCTAAGTACCGCTCTGTCCGGAACCGAGAGTCGCCAGCAGATGCGCGCGGATAGCGGTCACCCTGCCATCTTGGGCCGCCGAATCTAGTCCACTCCAATCGTTCACGCTTTGACGGATCCACGTTGTCAAAGCATCGATATCTGCATTGGGGTTTTGGGTCATGAAGTGATCGAGTGCGCGAACCCACCAGACGGATAAGGCTCCGCACGCATTGGGAACATGGGTCTGCATCGCACCCCCAAAAAGCTCCACGGGCTGACAGGCAAATTGATCCAAAGCTTCCCCCACCGCCTTCCGAACAAGAGAGTCTCTTGGCGCCGCGTGCTCGTTGGTATCCACGATCACGGCACTCACTAAATTCGAGCGTGGGTCTTTCGCTGGAAGCAAGACCAGAGTCACCCAATGATTGCCCGTGTTCACAAAGACAGCGCGCGGGGTTTTTTCCTTGATCACCGCGTCACGAATGGAATGAATCTGACTCGTAAAAGACGCTCTGCCCGACGGTGGGCCGAGCTCCAGGCACTGATCGTGAACTGGAAGGACCCTCAGCTGGCGAGTGGCAGCGAGAAGCTCCTCAGACCTGACGAAACGTCCCCGCGTGAGGAGATCAGATTCACCGCTAGCCTCTGCAACACCGTCACCACGAAAGCAGCGTTTTTTGAGCGTTTCGTTGATCTGATGCTCTAACTCCGTGTATTTGCTTTCGTGAGCATGCTGCCCCGCCAGATAGAGGACGGGGACTTTGAGATGAAAAGTCGGGGCGGAGGACGCGACGGGTGAGGATTTTGAATCGGAGCGTGGCGGTACAGACATCGCAGCTTTTTTAGCCTTCGCAGCCTCGGACGCCTCGAACAGCTTACAGGCCTGGGAGGCGATGGCCTTGCGGACGCTCTGCAACGTGTGCGTGTCGCCATACAACTGGAGTAGAGCTTCTTGAGCCGACAGGGCCACCTCTGAATCGTGGGAACCCGCCGAAAGGTTGATTAGCAGTTCCACCGCATCCTCATCGCCGCTGCGTGCACTGACGAAGAGCTCTGAAAGTTGGCTCGTGACTTTTTGTATCTCTACGCGGGCAGATTCTTGCGGATTGCTGGCGTAGCGAATCAGATCTGGGGTTTTGTTAAAGAGGGTCTCAATCGGCATCGAGGGCTCCAAGAAGCCCGCCGGAAAAATGAGAATCGGATCCGGTGCAGGCGGGCAACGGGCGTCGGTAACGCGCGCCTTGCACCGGTTCCTGATGCGGCATGCCATTCACACGCCAAGGGGCTACGCGCCCGCTTGCCGTCAAGAACCCGTCACCTGAAGTCCGCGCGGACGGACTGTGTCTCAGGCCGCAAAGGTCTCGGTATCGACTTCTAACTGCGATTGGGCCGCATAGCGCGGGCCCGTCACGGTCTTGTGGTTGATCAGACGATCCGCACGCGCGAGCACGTCGCCTGACAGCTTCAAATCCGCAGCGCCCAGGTTGTCCCTCAGGTGCTCGATCCGACTCGTGCCAGGTATGGGCAGGATGTCCCCACCTTGCGCCAGCAGCCAGGCCAGGGCGAGCTGGGCCGGCGTACAAGCGGCCTCACGCGCGAGCGCTCGGTACTCGGACAGCAGGCGCAGGTTGGCGGCATGGGTGTCCGGCGCGAAGCGGGGCATGGACCGCCGGATGTCGCCGGGGACCAAGGCCTGCACATCGTGCACGGCATCGGCCAGGAAGCCGCGGGCCACCGGGCTGAAGGCCACAAAGGCCACGCCCAGCTCGCGACACGCCCGCAGCACCGCGATCTCGGGCTCGCGGGTCCAGAGGGAATACTCGGTCTGCAAGGCGGTGATCGGATGCACCGCATGCGCGCGCCGCAGCGTGCCCGCCGACACCTCCGACAAACCCAAGGTGCGCACCTTGCCCGCCTCCACCAGACGGCTCATCTCGCCTACGCTGTCTTCGATGGGCACCTGCTTGTCCCACCGGTGCAGGTAGTACAGGTCGATCACGTCCGTCTGCAGGCGGCGCAGGCTGTCCTCGCAGTTGCGGCGGATCGCCTCGGGACGGCCGTCGATCACCCGCACCGGCTTGCCCTCGGGGCCCGGGACACCCGCCATGCCGCCCTTGCTGGCCAGCGTGAACTTCTGCCGGTGCGCTTTCAGGGTCTTGCCCACCAGGGTTTCGTTGACGCCGAACCCATACAGGGCCGCGGTGTCGAAGTGGGTGACGCCCGCATCCAGCGCCGCCAGCAACACACGCGCACCCTGCGCCTCGTCTGGCGGAACGCCATACGCATACGACAGGTTCATGCAGCCCAGGCCGATGGCACTGACCTGGAAGGGACCGAGTTGACGTTGTTGCATGGTCAGACCAGTTGCTGCTCCAGCTGATGGAGCACTTCGTAGCAAGGCAGCACCTGGGCCACGCTGGAATTGGGCTCGCGCCCTTCCTGGATCGCGGCGAAGAACTCGCGGTCCTGCAGCTCGATGCCGTTCATGGACACGTCCACTTTCGAGACGTCGATCTTTTCTTCCTTGCCATTGACCAGGTCGTCGTAGCGGGCGATGTAGGTGCCGGTGTCGCCGATATAGCGAAAGAAGGTACCCAGGGGGCCGTCGTTGTTGAAGGACAGCGACAGCGTGCAGATCGCGCCGTTGGCGGCCTTGAGCTGGATGCTCATATCCATGGCGATGCCCAGCGTGGGGTGGATGGGGCCCTGTACCGCATTGGCCTTCACGATGGGGCTGCGCGCCTGGTAGGCGAACAGGTCCACGGTATGGGCCGCGTGGTGCCACAGCAGGTGGTCGGTCCACGAGCGGGGCTGGCCCAGTGCGTTCATGTTGGTGCGGCGAAAGAAGAAGGTCTGGACATCCATCTGCTGGATGTTGAACTCGCCAGCGACGATCTTCTTGCGCACCCACTGGTGGCTGGGGTTGAAGCGGCGGGTGTGGCCGCACATGGCGACGAGACCGGTCTGCTTTTGCAGTGCCACCACCTCCTGCGCACCCTTGAGCGTGTCGGCCAGGGGAATCTCGACCTGCACATGCTTGCCAGCCTTCAGGCAGGCGATGGCCTGCTCGGCGTGCATCTGGGTGGGCGTGCACAGGATGACGGCATCCACCTCCTTGATCGCCAGGCTGTCTTGGAGCTTGTCGGTCACGTGCTGAACGCCGTACTTGTCGGCCACTTCCTGGGTCTTGGCCCGATCGCGACCGATCAGGGAGATCACCTCCACGCCCGCGATGTTCTTGATGCCGTCCAGGTGCTTGATACCGAACGCGCCTGCGCCCGCCAGGGCAACCTTGATCGTCATTTGCTTTCCTCCAGAATCAGATGGCCCACGGCCGTATTGGATGCAGGCACGTGATAGAAGCGATGCTTCAATGTGGGAGCGGCCTTGCCGGCCACATCACCCATTGCACCGCGCGCGATCAGCCACATCACCAGCTCGATACCCTCGGAGCCCGCCTCGCGCACATAGTCGATGTGCGGCACGTCGGCCAGGCCCTCGGGATCGGCGATGAGGCGGTCCAGGAAACGGTTGTCGAATTCCTTGTTGATCAGGCCCGCGCGCGGGCCCTGGAGCTGGTGGCTCATGCCGCCCGTGCCCCAGATCTGCACCTTCAGGTCGCGATCAAAACTCTCGATCGGCTTGCGGATCGCCTTGCCCAACTGCAGGCAGCGGCGGCCGGAGGGCACCGGGTACTGCACCACGTTCACCGCAAAGGGAATAACCGGACAGGGCCAGGCCTGGGGCTGGCCGAACATCAGCGACAGAGGCACCGTGAGGCCGTGGTCCACGTCCATCTTGTTCACGATGGTGAGGTCGAAGTCCTGCTGGATCACCGACTGCGCGATGTGTCCCGCCAGCTCGGGATGCCCCATGACCTTGGGCACCGGGCGCGGACCCCAGCCTTCGTCGGCCGGCGTGAACTCGGCGGCGGTGCCGATGGCAAAGGTCGGAATGAAGTCCAGGCTGAAGGCCGTGGCATGGTCTTTGTACACGAGGAAAACCACGTCGGGCGTGTTCTCCTTCATCCACTTTTTAGACGGCTCGTAGCCGGCGAAGAGCGGCTGCCAGTAGGCCTCGCCGGTCTTGCCCAGGTCCAGGGCGGCGCCGATGGCGGGCACGTGCGAGGTGTAGACGCTGGAAGTGATGCGCGCCATTATTTTTTCTCCCCGATGTAGCGGTTGCCTTCGACCGAGCGGCCACCGTTGATCATCATGTTGCGGTATTCCTCCTCGCTCATGCCCGTCATGCTGCCCGCCATCTGCTGGAAGCTCTTGCCGTCGGTGGCGCCGATCTTGGCCAGGAAGTAGATATTGCCGCCCAGACTGATGCAGCGATTGAGGTCACGCGCAAGCACCGCCTGCTTCTGGTCCTCGGTCATGGCCCATTCGTCGCGGTAGGTCCGCTCGTTGGCCTTGAAGCGGGTGCGGTTCTCGGCCTTCATCAGGCTCATGCAGAACTGGTTCAACCAATAGCCCTTGCGGCTCTGGTCGGCGTCGAAAATGGTCGTGCCGGGCACGTCCAGATAGGGTTTATCTAAGGGCATCTCAGCCTCCGAAGCAGGTGAAGCTCTCCGCGCGGGCCGGGTCGCCGCCCTGGTAGCGCGGGTATTGCGGCCAGGTGCACAGAGGGCGGCTGCGCACCGTGGCAAAGGGCGGCTTGACGTTCTGCTCGCGCAGCACCAGACCCGAAGGGGCCTTGCCCTGCTCGACCCACGCCACCAGCGCGGGCAGCAGGTCGGCATTGGCTGGGCCACCGGTACCGACGTGATCGATGCCCGGCGCAGCCAAGAGGCGGAAGAAGCCGTCGACCGCCGGTTTACCCATGCGCTTGACCACAGACTCGTGGTAGCCGATGCCAGCCCAAGGACTTTGCGCATAGTCGGCCATGTTCTCCAGCAGGATCAACTTGCCGCCGCGGGCCGCGAAGGCCGACAGGTCGGGGTTGGTGGAGTCCATCAGTTCCGAGACCTGGCGCACGCGCTGCGCGTGCTGGCGTGGGTCGTAGCGGCGCACGTCGGCCTTCGGGTCTTGGGCGTAGAAGTACTGAATGGCACCAGCGCCATAAAACCAGGCGATGCCGTTGGCGGGCACCGGCGGAAACGCCGGGGCTGCCGTGCCGGTCCACCAGGCCTGCCAGCCCCCCGTGGGGCCGAAGGACGGCAGGGCCTCGCCGCCCGGGCCGCGCGCCGGATAGTCGCCTGTGCCATGGGCCAGCGGCACCGACATGCGCAAGGGGCTGTGCAGGGTCTGCACGGCGCGCACCTGCGCGTCGCTCAGGCAGCTGTCGTTGACAGCACCGCTGCAGCGCAGGCGGGTGACGTCAAAGCGGCTGCGGCAACCCACCGGGTCAGAGACGATGCCATCGGCCAGACCGTCGGCAGCGTCACAGGCCGCGAGCACGGCGTCGTGTACGAGCTTGATCTTGGCGGGCGGGATCCAGCCCTCACCCACCAGGGCCAGGCCATCGCGCAGGCCCGCATGCTGCAGGCCAGTCCAATGAATCACGGGCACGCGCGAGAAGATGCCGTCAAAGTCATTGGGATAGCGCTGGGCCATGGTCAGGCCCTCGCGCCCGCCCTCGGAGCTGCCCACGAAGTACAGCTTGCGCGGGGCGCTGCCATACGCGCGGCGCATGGTCTCCACCGCCACGTCGCGCACCTTCTTGTAGGAAGCGTGGGCGAAGTTGACCAACGCCTCGTCATTGAGCGCGAAGGTCTGCGGCGGCTCGCCAGGCTTGTTCTGGTGGCCCGAGTCGGTGCCATAAGTCACGAAGCCCTGGGCCAGCGGTGCAGGCTGGTCATAGGGCTGTGCGGGCACCAACGCCAGACCAGAAATCAGCACGCCATTGAAGCCGCCACCGCCGTATTGCACTGAGCGGCCGTTCCATTCACGAGGCAGGTTGACCTGGAAGTGGATGAAAGGCGACTTGGGGTCCAGGGGCGCGATGCGACCCAGGACCTTGCAAAAGTCCGGCGTGGCCGGAGTGATGGTGGCCGCCGGCGTGGGCCCGCGTTCCACCGTAGTCAGAGGTGCCGCCTTTTGCCAGACGGCGCTGTCCAGGGTGGCAGCGCCGCTGGAAATGCCGATGGCTGAAGCGGGAATTGTGGTGCCGGCCAAGGCGGCGCAGCCGGCAGCCGGATCTGCGGCCACCATCACCCCAGGGGTGCTGCATCCGGCAGCGGCCGCGGCCGCCAGGGTGACGATCAACAGGTGCTTCATGATTTCTCCTCGGGCCAGTACAGACGCATCGGATTGTCCACCAGCAGCTTTTTCTGCAGCTCGGAGGTGGTCGCGATGTGCGGGATGAAGTCGACCAGCAGGCCGTCATCGGGCATGTGGTCCTTCAGGTTCGGGTGCGGCCAGTCGGTGCCCCAGAGCACGCGATCCGGGAAGGCCTCGACGACCTTTCGGGCAAACGGGACCACATCGCGGTAGGCGGTGCGCTCGTCATTCAGGGCCGGCGGGCCACTCACGGACAGGCGCTCGGGGCATGACACCTTGCTCCAGACATTGGAGTGCTCGCGCATGAACTTCATGAACAGCGAGAACTCGGGCCCGTCGATCGGCTTTCTCACGTCGGGGCGGCCCATGTGGTCGACCACCACCGTGGTGGGCAGCGCGGTGAAGAAGTCCCACAGTTCGGGCAGATCCACCGCCTCGAAGTAGATCACCACATGCCAGCCCAGGGGCGCGATGCGCGCGGCGATCTCCATCAGTTCGTCCTTGGGCGTGAAGTCGACCAGGCGCTTGACGAAGTTAAAGCGCACGCCGCGCACGCCGGCGGTGTGCATGGCTTGCAGCTCGGCATCGGTGACACTGCGTCGGACGGTAGCCACGCCACGCGCCTTGCCCTGCGACCGCTGCAGCGCGTCGACCAGGGCGCGATTGTCGGCGCCATGGCAGGTGGCCTGCACGATCACGTTGCGTGCAAAGCCCAGATGGTCACGCAGTGCAAAGAGCTGCTCCCAGCTGGCATCGCAAGGTGTGTACTTGCGCTCAGGCGCGTAGGGAAACTGAGCGCCCGGGCCGAACACATGGCAGTGGGCGTCGACGCTGCCCGGAGGCAGCTTGAAGTTCGGCGTGCTCGGGCCGGCGTACCAGTCGAGCCAGCCGGGGGTCTTGGTGAAATCGCCCGTGGTGGGTTTGGACATCGTGAGATACCTTGCGTCGTCAGTCGATGTAGCGCAGGCCGGCTTTTTCCAGCGGCTCGCGCATCTTGTACATGTCCAGCCCCAGCACGCCCGAGGCGAGCTTGGCGCGCTTCTCGCCTTCATTGGCTTCGCGGGCGCGGGCGGCTTCGAGGGTCTTGGCGGCCAGCGCGGCGGGCACGCAGACCACGCCATCGTCGTCGGCCACGATCACGTCGCCAGGGTTCACGATCATGCCGGCGCACACCACCGGGATGTTCACTGAACCGAGCGTTGCCTTGATAGTGCCCTTGCTGCTGATCGCGCGGCTCCAGACCGGAAAGTTCATCTCGGTGAGCGTCTTGACATCACGCACGCCGGCGTCGATCACCAGGGCACGGGCACCACGCGCCTGGAACGAGGTGGCCAGCAGGTCGCCGAAATAACCGTCGGTGCATTCGGCGGTGATGGCCGCCACGACGATGTCGCCGGGCTGAATCTGTTCGGCCACCACATGCATCATCCAGTTGTCACCGGGATGCAGCAGCACGGTGACCGCGGTGCCCGAGACCTGCGCGCCCGCGAAGATGGGGCGCATATAGGGTTTCATCAGGCCCACGCGACCCATGGCCTCGTGGACGGTGGCCGAGCCCAGGCTGGCCAGGGCATCCGCCGTCGCGCGGTCTGCCCTCTTGATGTTGCGATAAACGACGCCGAGTTCGTGCATGGGGTGTTCTCCAGGGTTTGGGGTGGCCGCTTATTTGCCGGCGGCCTTCAGGCGGGCGTCCAGGCGCGAGAACACGCGGCGGGTGTTGCCCTCGTAGATGGCGTGCTTGTCCTGGGCGCTCAGGATCTTGCTGGCTTCGATGTAGCGCTTGGTGTCGTCGTAGTAGTGGCCGGTGGTGGGGTCGATGCCGCGCACCGCGCCGATCATCTCCGAGGCGAACAACACGTTCTTCACCGGGATCACGGTATTGAGCAGGTCGATGCCAGGCTGGTGGTAGACGCAGGTGTCGAAGTACACGTTGTTCATCACATGCTCGGACAGCAGGGGCTTTTTCAGCTCCTGGGCCAGGCCGCGGAAACGCCCCCAGTGGTAAGGCACCGCGCCACCGCCGTGCGGGATCAGGAACTTCAGCGTCGGGAAGTCCTTGAACAGATCGCCCTGCACCAGTTGCATGAAGGCAGTGGTGTCGGCGTTCAGGTAATGCGCGCCGGTGGTGTGAAAGCAGGCGTTGCAGCTGGTCGAGACATGGACCATGGCAGGCAGGTCGTACTCCACCATCTTTTCGTAGATGGGGTACCAGTGCTTGTCGGTCAGCGGCGGGCTGGTCCAGTGACCGCCCGAAGGATCCGGGTTCAGGTTGATGCCAACGGCGCCATAGTCCTTCACGCACTTTTCCAGCTCGGGGATGCAGGTGGCCGGATCCACGCCGGGCGACTGCGGCAGCATCGCCACCGGCACGAAGCGGTCCGGAAAGAGCGTGCTCACGCGATGCACCAGCTCGTTGCAAATGGCGGCCCAGGTGGACGAGACCTGGAAGTCGCCGATGTGGTGGGCCATGAAACTGGCGCGCGGCGAGAACAGCGTCATGTCGCTGCCCCGCTCCTTCATCAGCTTGAGCTGGTTGGTCTCGATCGCTTCGCGCAGATCGTCGTCACTGATCTTGAGGTCCGACACCTTGGGTCTGACGGACGGGTCCTTGATGCCAGCGATCTGCTGATTGCGCCAGTCTTCCAGCGCCTTGGGGGCCGTGGTGAAGTGGCCGTGGCAATCGATGATCATGGGGTCTCCTGGGGTACTGCTTGAATGGGGTGTCAAAGGGGGTCCATGCCCTGGCGCCGCTTGGCGTCGGCAGCCTCGGGCGAGACCAGGTACGCCAGCAAGGCGCGCGCGTCAGCGACACGGGCGCTGGCCTGGCCGATGGCGGCCGAAAAAATGGTGTCGATGGCAATCGCCGGCGGCAGCGGGCCGACGATGGCGATACCGGGCACGTGAATCAACTCGCTCAGTTGCTGAAAGCCCAGTTCCACTTCGCCGCGAGCAATGAGCGATGCCACTGGCGTGCCCGGCGGCGGCGTGACGATGCGGTCCCGGATCGCGTCGGCGATGCCCCAGCGCTCGAACAAGCGGGCCAGCGCGACGCCGCTGGGGCCGGTGGAATAGCTCAGGCTGCGGGCAGCGAGCACGGCGGCCTTCACGGCCTCCTCGCTGGCGATATCCG
>JACCDL010244663.1_pt1 | contig 19166 bp, 18 predicted proteins | sample 7441931 | NCBI WGS metagenome assembly JACCDL01 (sample SAMN15323437, study PRJNA562643) | freshwater metagenome | isolation source: river surface water | place: USA:Blue River Watershed | collected 2017-08-16 | reverse complement strand
TTGTATCAATTGTTCCAACACAGTTGTATAAAGCTCTAACTTCAGATTCGAGGCTTCTTGAACACTTAACTGCAGCAGAAGCAGTGTTAGTTGGTGGCGCACCACTAAGTGATAAATTAAAAAAAGAGGCAGCAAATAAACATGTAAAAATTATTACAACCTACGGCATGACCGAAATGTCAGGAGGCTGTGTCTATAACCAAAAACCATTGGATGGTGTGGAGGTAAAAATCTCAACTGCTGGGCTAATTCAACTTAATGGTCCAATGATTGCATCAGGATATTTAAAAGCAAATGGGCAGTTGGAGAAACTCGCAAGTTCAGGTTGGTTTGATACTTCCGATCTTGGCGAAATTAGAAATGGAATGTTAAAAATTTTGGGTCGAGTAGACGACGTAATAATTTCTGGTGGTGAAAAGGTTTCGCTTTCAGCAGTTGAAGAAAATATCAAGCAATTTCTTCCAAAAGCAGAAATTATTACTTTTGCCATGGCAGATAATTTATGGGGTGAAAAATTATGCCTAGCGAGCACTTCTAGTATTAATATTGAAGAGTTAAAAACCAAGCTTGATCCAATAACTACACCAAAAGAGATATTCTTATTTGAGGAAATCCCCACCACAGTGTTGGGTAAGCCAGATCGCAAACGCGCACTTGAAATCGCAAAAGGAATGAAAAAATTAAATGAATAAATGGATAGTCGGTGCAAGAGTTAAAACCTTGCCTGCAGCTGTTGCGCCAGTTCTAATTGGAACTTCCTATGCTGAAAATATTAATTGGAGCAACGCATTCCTTGCTCTTGTAGTTTCACTATTTTTACAAATAGCAGTTAATTTTGCTAATGATTACTCAGATGGAGTTCGTGGGACTGATACTCATCGAATTGGCCCGGTTCGACTTGTGGCATCTGGATTAGCCAGTGCGAGCTCTGTGAAAGCAGCATCCCTAATCTCATTTCTAATTGCTGCAATTGCTGGGTTTGTTTTGGCTTTAACTATCTCACCATGGTTATTTTTAGTTGGCGCTACATCAATCTGGGCGGCCTGGGGATACACCGGAGGTAAGAAACCATATGGCTACTTTGGTTTTGGCGAACTCTCTGTTTTTATATTTTTTGGTCTAGTTGCAACTGTTGGCAGTTACTACATTCAAACAGAGCAATTCAATTGGCAAATATTTTTACTTGCTATCCCAGTTGGCACTCTTTCCTGTGCGATCTTGGCTGTTAACAATCTGCGTGATCTGCCTCAAGATAATTTAGTTGGCAAGCGAACTATGGCGGTTCGAATTGGGGAGAAAAATACTCGAGTATTTTTCATGTTGCTTTTAGTTACTGCTCAGGTAACTGCTCTAGCCGCTGCCAGTATTAGTTTATTAGCCTTAATTACTCTTATTTGCGCCCCAATAACTTATCGTGTGGTTAGACAAGTTTTAAATGGCGCAGTGGGAGCCGAGCTAATTGAAGTACTTTCTAAAACCGCAAAATTGCAGTTACTTATGGCTTCGTTATTGGCTGCTGCATTAGCAATCTAAAGTGGCTAAACTAAGCACATGATTAAGTACCTGGTTATTTTTGCCATAGTTCTTGATATCTACACATTAATTGATTGTGCTATGACACCTCAAGAAAAAGTTCGTAGATTTCCAAAATGGGCTTGGTTGTTGATAATTATTCTTACCGGATTTATTGGAGATATTGCTTGGTTCATTGCAGGTAGGCCAAGAAAGCCACGACCAAATCGGGGTGGTAGAGGCAGAATTATTCCGCCCGATGATGATCCTGATTTCTTAAGAAAGTTATAAACCAGAGTATGTATGTCGGCCAGTGCCCCATACATTTATGTAAATGTAATTAAATAAGAAGGTTGATCCAGCTAACAAACATAACCAGGCAGCTTTTCTTCCTCGCCAACCAATAGTTACGCGGGCATGTAAATAAGCAGCATATGCAACCCAAGTTATAAACGCCCAAGTTTCTTTTGGATCCCAGCCCCAGTAACGACCCCAGGCAGCTTCTGCCCAGATTGCACCTGCAATCACTGAAAATGTCCAAAGCGGAAATACCAATGCAACTAATCGATATGAAAGATTATCTAAAGCTTCTAAGGAAGGTAACTTCTCAGCCCAAACTGGGCGCAACCCTTTTTGCTCATATCTATCTAAAATCAAGTAAGTTGCTGCAATACAGTTTGCAAGAAGAAAAACTCCACCGGAGATAATTGCAGCTGATACATGTATTACTAACCAAGGTGATTTTAAAGCAGGCATAAGTGGCGCACTTGGTCGATAAAGCAAAGTAACTGCAGTTCCTAAGGTAAGCAGAACTGACAGTGAGACTGGTAAGCCCAACCAACGTAATTTATATTTCTTTAAAGCAAATAAATATGCTGCGCTGAAAGCTAATGCGCCAGTTATCGAGAACTCATACATATTGCCCCATGGAACTCTATTTGCAGAGATACCTCTGAAAACAACACCAGGCAGCAGAAGTAAGAATCCTAAAACCATAAATGCTGAAGCGAGCCTGCCGATTCGATCTGTTCGTGAGAAATCAAGCTTTGTTTTCTTTACCAACTTCGCTGGAGTCTTAACCGACCATGCAACTTCAACCGCATGGGCGAAAAATGCTAATGTATAAAAAATCATTGCAGAGTAAATTAAATTATTAGACAAGATCGCAGCAGAGTTATCGCTCATTGCTCATCTCCTTAATCAATTCTGCTATCTCCTCTTCAAGCCCAGGTATTCCATTTTTAGCAAGACCAGCAACTTGAGTCTTCCTGCCTTGCTTAACCCAAATTCTTCGTTGCCTTGTAAATAAGGAAATCAGTAAACCCAAGATCGCAAGTATTGCACCAAATAGTGCAAAACCTTTTCCTGGATCGTTAACAATTTGTAAGTTAACCCAAGATTTCCATCCTGTAAATGTGATACTGCCCTCACCAAAATCATAACTTTCATTTAATACTAAAGCTTTAAGCCCAATCCGTTCCATCTTGCTGGTGTCAATGCGATAAACAGATTGTGGAACTCCAGTATTTAATCCGAGGTCACCCTTCCAAATTGAAATCAAAAGACGAGGATCTAATACTTCAGGGTAAGAAGAAAACCCTCCGCGAACTGGATCTCTATCTGCTGTTGGAAGAAATGAAGATACAAAACCAATCTGCGGTTGCATATCAGGAATCTTTATCGCTCCGATTGATGAAAGGTTTGCATCCTGTGGCAAAAATGGAGTCGGACCATCAAAAATCACTTTTCCAGATTTATCTTTAACAACCACTATTGGGGAGTATCCGTTAGCTTGCAAATAAATTTTGGTGCTTCCGTAAGCAAGTGGCTGGTTTACTTTAATAATTCTTGTAGTTTCAGCCGAACCTGCCGGATTTGCAGTTAACACCGTTAATTTATAATCAATGGCAGCGTTTGTGACTGGGTCATACTCAGCTTTAAACTCTTTAACTGTCAATGAAAATGGCGGTAAAGAATCTTCGGCTTGATACTTACCAAATCCTAAAATGTCATAAGAGGTGGGTGTATTAATAAAACGATCTCCCACATTAACAATTGCATCACCTCTACTGCCCAACAGTGAGCCAATCCCTACGGCAATAAGGATCAAAACTAAGGAGAGGTGAAATAGTAAATTCCCGCTCTCTCGGGCATAACCTTTTTCCGCTGATATTGAATTCTCATCTCGTCTGATTCGGAAATGCTTTTTTCGCAAGTACTTTTCGACAATATCTAAATCAATTTTTTTAATCTCGGCGTAATACTCCATGCGATCTAAATACTTTGGTGTAAGTGGAGGTTTGGCCCCAATAGCTTTTAAGTGGTGGATGCTCCTAGGTAAAACACAACCAATCAAGGAGATAAATAGCAGCAAATATATTGCGCTAAACCAAGGTGAGCTAAACACTTCAAACATGCTGAAACGATCAAGCCAGATTGCTGCTTGTGGATTATCAATAAAGAATTGTTTAACTTGAATTGGATTTTGGCTACGTTGCGGGAAAAGTGATCCAGGAATTGCAGCAACCGCTAATAAGAGTAATAAAATCAAAGCTATCCGCATGCTGGTTAATTGACGCCAGCACCAGCGTAAAAAGGATCTGCTATCTAAGACGGTACTCATTAGATTATTGGGATAAATCCACTAATTAAATCTCTCAAACTATTCATTAACTGATCCCATAGATTACTTACCTGAAGTATCCCAATTAGTATCAGTAAAAATCCACCAATTTTGGTAATGGTATTTCCTTTACTTGCAATAAATCTTCTTAACGGCTCAGCTTTATCTAGAAATAACCCCATCAATATAAATGGCAAGCCAAGTCCTACACAGTAAGCAGCAGAAAGTATTGCTCCGCGTTGTGCTGTTGCGCTTTGAATGGCAAGTACTTGCACAGCACCGAGTGTTGGGCCTATGCAAGGAGTCCAGCCAATTCCAAATGCAAATCCAAGAAATGGTGCAAAAACTAATCCACTTCGCATCTTCCAAGTCGGTTTAAAGCTTCGGTAAAATTTTTCATTAAACAGGAAAATGATTCCAAGAGAAATAGTAAGCAAACCCAGTGCTATTGATATAGGTCTTGAGTTCTCTGCAATTTTTGATCCTAATCCGCCAAATAAAACTCCATATGAAACAAATAGAAAAGTAAATCCGGAAACAAATAAAACCGATCCTAGAAATACCCGGCTCCTACTTTTAGTATCGCTCATTCCTGAGGCGTAAGAGAGATATCCAGGCACCAATGGAATAACACAAGGAGAAAAGAATGAAACTAAACCAGCTATCGCGGCCACGCACATAGCGACTAAAAGGTTGGCTTCAAAAATTTGATCTATTAAAAACTCAATCATTTGCCAAAACCCTATCTAACATTTTCTTTAAACCGGCGACAGTAACCTCACCGCTGATGCGAACTGCAACTTTGCCATCTTTATCTACAATCAAAGTGGTTGGAATCGCATTTGGTATCAATGAACCACCAAATCCAAGTAGCAAAGAATCATCCGTAAATGTTGGATAAGTAAGATTAAAGTTCTCGTAAAAAGCTTTGGCAGATGAAATATTGTCCCTTGTTAATATGCCAGCAAATTGAACCTCTGGATAGTTAATAGAAAATTCCTGAAGCACTGGTGCTTCAGCTCTACATGGCGCACACCAAGATGCCCAGACGTTTACTACTGTTACTTTTTTTGGCTCAAGCGATATCTCGCCAGAAGTTAAAGTCTGACCAGATAATGTTGGTGCAGATTTTCGTTCAGATTTATCAACATAAGTTGCAATTCCGCTACCAGATATAAATGAATTCTCATTTTCGGCAGATAATCCACCGCCAGAACAGCTAGTTAATAAGAGCGCTGAGATAAGTACTGAAATGATTTTCATTATTTTTGGGGCAGTAAATGTCTTGCTGGTTCTGAATAAGAAACACCACTAACCATTCCTTCGTTATCTAATTCAAATGATGTTACTGAAGCCAACGTGCACTCACGTTTTCTTGGATCATGAAGAAGCCTTCTACCTTCTACAGCACTTCTCAATATCCAGATTGGTAGCTGATGAGAAACGCAGATTGCATCCTTGCCAACTGCCGCATCACGTGCAGCAAACAAAGCTTTTAACATTCTATTTATTATTTGATCATACGGTTCACCCCAAGATGGTCGCCATGGGTTGTATAAATAACGCCAGGATTTAGGATGCTTTAAAACGCCACTTCCCAATTCAAACTTCTTGCCTTCAAAAATATTGCTAGCTTCAATTAAATTTTCATCTGTAGTCAGTTGTAAATTGTGTGCCTTAATTATTGGTGCAACTGTTTCTTGAGCTCGCTGCAATGGTGATGCATGAATTGCTCCTAGATTTAAACTCTTTGACCACTGCGCAATAACTTCTGCCATTTGATTACCGCGTTCACTTAGTTTCCACCCCGGCTGAAGTCCATAAAGAATTTTTTCTGGATTATGGACCTCACCATGTCTTACGAAGTGAATTACTTGAGCCATGCGGTAAGCATAAAGCAGAGGAATTCATGCTCGTTCGCTAGGGTAGTGATATGGCGCTCACAGAAAAGCGAATTGCGTTTTTTGACGTCGACAACACCTTATTAAAGGGATCAACGCTCTTCTTTTTAGGCCGTGGCATGTATCAAAGAGGGTTCTTTACAAAAAAAGATATCTCAGCATTTGTTCTGGCCAATATCAGATATCGGCTTACTGGAAAAGAAAACAAAGAAGAGATTGCTAGATTCCAAAATGCAGCAACCGATTTCATAAAAGGCCATAACGTAATTGAAATTGAAAAAATAGGACAAGAGATTTATGAGGAGTATGTGTCCCCTGCAATTTGGCAGGGCACAGTTGAAATTGCAAAAGAGCATCTTTCAAAAGATGAAGAGGTTTGGCTAGTTACAGCCACCCCACTTGATATGGCTAATTTAATGGCAAAACGATTAGGTTTTACTGGTGCGCTTGGCACAAAAGCAGAGGTTGAAAATGGTGTGTATACCGGCAAAATTATTGGAAACCTTTTACATGGAAGAGAAAAATCTACAGCGATTAAAGAGTTGGCTACTGAAAGAAGTGTTGATTTAAAAAATTGCTATGCCTACTCCGATTCTCATCATGACATACCTTTGCTTGAGGCAGTTGGCAATCCAAGGGCTATTAATCCCGATGCACTACTTAAAATCCGTGCTTACCGAGATAACTGGCCAATTTATGATTTTAGAAGAGCTAGACGTATTAAGAAATTATTAGGACCGATGGCTGGTCGAATGGCAGCACTTGGCTCACTTATCTCTCCGCGTAAGCAAAAACGTAAGGGTAAATAGCCCAAGCAAAACCCGAGTAAAGTAGGCCAGTTATGTCTACTGTCGCGATCACTTTTGCCGATGAGTTGCGTGCGAGATCAGATGATGATTTAGCTGCGATCTTTAAATTAAGACCTGATTTAGTTACACCAGTTCCAAATGATTTTTCAGCCCTAGCCGCACGCGCCTCCTCGACCCCATCATTAGTTAGAGCACTTGATTCATTAAATCTTTGGCACTATCAAATAGTGGAAGCAGCCTGCGCACTGCCTGAGCCATTTAAAAAATCAGAACTAGTGGCTGTTACAAGTGAAGAAACTGCGTTTGCACTGGATCACTTGTGGCAGATGGGACTGCTTTATAAAGAAGGCAATAACTATCGCACTCCAACTAATTTGAAGTTACTAATTGGAGACGAACCTGCTGGTCTAGGTCCAATTTCAGTTAAGAAGTTTGATTTTGCAACACTTAAACAAATTCCAAAAGCTTCACAGGAGGTACTAGCCAAATTAACTTGGGGTCCACCGAGGGGACAGATTGCCAACATCAAGAAGCCTGGAAACGCCATCGGCTGGTTATTAGAAAACAATGTATTGGTAGCAATTGATTCTCACACAGTTGCTCTTCCCAGAGAGATTGCCATAAAGCTACGTGGCGGCAAAATTCATAGAGAGATGCTCAGTAATGCAGCCAATTTAAAGGGTAAAAAAGTAGATCAAAAACAAGTAGATCTTGCGGCAGTGGCAAATATTTCGACAATTCTGCGCTGGTGTGAAGAGTTGCTTCATAACCTTTCAGATGAACCACCAACTGCATTACGTACCGGTGGCTTGGGAGTTAGAGATCTTAAAAGAATTGCAGAACACTTAGGAGTTGATGAAACCTGTGCTGGATTTGTTGCTGAACTTTGCTACCTAGGTGGATTAGTTGTAGTTGATTCTGATGATCAAATTTTACCTACCTCTGCCTTTGATATTTGGTTATCTAAGTCAGCGGAAGAGAGATGGTTTTCCCTCGTTGTACTTTGGCTAGATACTTCAAGAGCAAGTGGATTAATTGGAAAGGGAGGTGACAAAAACATTGCACCTCTTGGTCCTGAGTTAGACCGAGCCGGAGTCTCACTAATTAGAAGAACAACATTAAAAGTATTAGTAGATAACCCGCAGATTTCACCTGAAATTACTTCAATGCAAGAGATTATAAAATGGTGCAATCCACAGCGAGCCAATAATGAATTTGTGGAGTGGAATCTTAGGGAAGCAGAGTGGTTAGGAATAACTGGCCAGGGCGTAATCTCAACATTTGGTTTAAATCTTTTAACTGAAAAGGAAGATTTAGGTATTCAATCTGCTCTGCCAAAACCAGTTGATCATATTTTAATTCAGGCAGATAACAGCGCTGTCGCACCTGGGCCATTAACTCCAGAGCTCGCTTCAGAGATGGGAACGATTGCAGATATTGAAAGCAGAGGTGGAGCAACTGTTTATCGCTTTAGTGAAGGGTCTATTAGACGTGGATTAGATCATGGCAAAACTGGTGATCAAATTAAAACATTCTTAAGCAAGATCTCAAAAACCCCAATGCCACAACCACTTGAATACTTAATCGCTGATGTTGCAAAACGACATGGCAGATTAAGAGTTGGAAGTGCGCACTCTTACATTAGATGTGAAGATGAAGGACTAGTTCAGCAAATTTTGCATGATAAAAAATGTGAACATTTAAGACTAAGAAAGATTGCTCCCCAAGTTTTAGTTACCGAGTTTGAACTTACTGAAGTAATTGGTGAGTTACGTGAGTATGGATATCTGCCTGCTGCTGAAAATGCTGGCGGAGTTTTGCTATCTCAACCAAATTTGCGCAGAGCCAAATCAAGACCTAAACCACCTAGAATTATTTCTGAATTTAGTTCACCTAAAGATGCAATTGTTTTATCAGCAGTTAAAACTATTAGGGCTGGCGAGCGCAGTCGTAAAGTTGAGCCAATAGTTGCAGGCACCTCTTCAAATGAAACTCTGGCTTTAATCAATCAATATATAAGTGAGGGTAAAACTTTGATGATTAGTTATGCCGATAATAATGGTGGGGTTTCTAATCGAATTATCGATCCAATCTCAATATCTCTAGGCACCCTTACCGCTCGGGATGAAGCTAGTGATGAAATTGTTCAGTTTCGCATTCCAAGGATCAATGGCGTAGCACCAGCCCTCACGGTTTTGAGAAATAAGGCAGACTTAGACCTATGACCGCACTCTCTGATATCCAGCGCCTTGTTGAATGCGAGTCACCAACTGAGGATTTAGCAGCTTGTGATCAAGTTATTGATACTGCCATTGATATTGCAAGCAAGGTTCTAACTTTAAAAGCTGAAAAAATTGTTGAAAATGGCCGTCCAATTTTTTGGTGGGGAGCTAAGAATCCAAAAATTCTTTTACTCTGTCACTTAGATACAGTTTGGCCAAAAGGAACATTTACGCCGACTTGGCAGGTTAATGGCGACAAGGCAAGTGGTCCTGGTGTATTTGATATGAAATGTGGCTTCATCCAAGCAATGCATGCTTTAGTTGGTATCGAAAATGCTCAAAGCAAGATCGCATTAGTAGCAACAACTGATGAAGAAACTGGCAGTGCTACATCAAAAGATTTAATTGAACGGTTATCAAAAGGTGCGGATGCAGTTTTGGTTTTTGAAGCATCACTTGATGGCAAGGTAAAAACCGGGCGTAAGGGAACTGCGATGTACCAAATTAAAGTTACTGGACTTGCCTCCCATGCTGGCCTTGAACCTGAAAAGGGAATTAATACCACAACTGAAATTGCAAAATTAGTTTTACAGATCGCCGCATTAGAAAATCCAGAGTTTGGAACAACTGCGGTGCCAACTGTGATGAAATCAGGAACTACCACCAATACAGTTCCTGCACTTGCAACATTAGATGTAGATGTTAGATCTTTTACAAATGCTGAGCTATCTCGGATTGATAAATCAATTCGTAATCTAAAGAGCGATGTGGCAAAGGTAGAAGTCAATGGTGGAATAAATCGACCGCCGCTAGAAGAAAGTAGCACCATGGCGCTTTCTGAACAATTAGAAAAGGTTGCTGCTGAACTTGGCGTTGCCAAGGTTGGCAATGCCAGTGTTGGAGGTGCAAGTGATGGAAATCTTGCCGCTGCAGCCGGCGCCAAAGTTTTAGATGGCTTAGGTGCTGACGGACATGGCGCTCATGCCCCGAGTGAATATATAAAGATTTCTACAATCGAGCCGAGAATCAAATTAACCAATGCTTTTCTTATCGAGTTGTTGAAATGAGTGATGGCCCGTTAATTGTTCAAAGTGATAAAACACTTTTACTAGATATTGATCATATTCTCTCTGATGAATGCAGAAGATCAATTGCCTCATTTGCAGAGCTTGAAAAATCACCAGAACATATCCATACATACCGTCTAACACCTCTTGGGCTTTGGAATGCCAGAGCATCTGGCCATGATGCTGAAGAGGTAATTGATATATTAATTAAGTACTCTCGATATGCAGTTCCCCATGCCTTACTAGTTGATATTGCCGAGACCATGTCTCGGTATGGTCGCCTTCGCCTTGAAGCACATCCTGTTCATGGATTGATACTGGTTTCAAATGATGCCGCAGTATTAAAAGAGGTTACGCGTGGCAAAAAAGTTGCGCCAATGTTGGGCAAACAATTAGATGATGAAACAATTGTTGTTCACCCAGGACAACGTGGCTTTTTAAAACAAGCATTACTTAAATTAGGTTGGCCAGCGGAGGATTTTGCAGGTTATGTAGATGGTGAGCATCATGAAATATCTTTGCGCCAAGATGGCTGGAAGATTCGTAAGTATCAGGAGCTAGCAGCTGAAGGATTTTGGCATGGTGGCTCAGGTGTTGTAGTGCTGCCTTGTGGTGCTGGTAAGACAATTGTTGGCGCAGCTGCCATGGCACACGCAAAGGCAACTACGTTGATTTTGGTAACCAACACGGTTGCTGCGCGTCAATGGCGAGATGAGTTACTGCGCAGGACTGATCTAAATGAGGATGATATTGGCGAATACAGTGGTGCTAAAAAAGAAATTCGCCCAGTAACTATCGCCACCTATCAAGTTATGACTACCCGCAAAAAGGGGGTTTACGCCCACCTAGATCTATTTGATGCAATTGACTGGGGATTAATAATTTATGATGAGGTTCACCTATTACCTGCACCAATCTTTAGATTTACCGCAGATATTCAATCCAGACGCCGTTTAGGACTAACTGCAACCTTAGTCAGAGAAGATGGAATGGAGGGTGAGGTCTTTTCATTAATCGGTCCCAAAAGATTTGATGTGCCATGGAAAGAGATTGAGGCTCAAGGTTATATCGCCCCAGCAGATTGTGTTGAGGTAAGAATTACACTAACTGATGCAGAGCGTTTAAATTATGCAACTGCTGAGCAAGAGGATCGTTATCGTTTTTGTTCAACCTCACAAACCAAAAAAGAGGTTGCGGTAGCTTTAGCTAAACAGCATGCAAATGATCAAGTTTTAGTAATCGGTCAATACATAGATCAGTTAGATCAATTATCAGAAGCTTTAGGTGTGCCAGTTATTAAAGGTGATACTCCAATTAAAGAGCGCGAAAGACTTTATGCATTATTTCGAAGTGGTGAACTTAAGTGTTTAGTTGTATCAAAGGTAGCTAATTTTTCAATTGACCTGCCTGAAGCAACTATTGCGATTCAAGTCTCTGGCACCTTTGGCTCTCGCCAAGAGGAGGCACAAAGGTTGGGAAGAATTTTAAGGCCGAAAGCAGATGGTAGGGGCGCTAGGTTTTATTCACTTGTTGCACGTGACACTATTGATCAAGATTTTGCGCAAAATCGTCAGCGTTTCCTAGCTGAACAAGGTTATGCATATCGAATTATTGATGCAGATGAAATTTTAAATAAAAATTAAGCTTCTATTGCTTTTGTAAACCGCTCTAAATCTACTCGCCAATAATCATGAATTTTGCCGTCAATCAAAGTGACTGGAACTTGTTCGCCATACTCCTCTTGTAATTTAAGATCATCATCAATCAGTTTAATATCTAATTCAAATTTTAAGTTATCCATAGTGGATTTGATTCGATCAATGGCGATTTCACATAAGTGGCAACCTGAACGAGAGTAAACGGTAACTTTTTTCATAACTGCCAACTCAATCTTTGACTCAGGGCATAAGGATTCGCTGCGATAATACCTTTTTGCTTAAATATTGCTGATAGATCTGCAACTGGCATAGACCAATCATCTCAGACTGTTAGCCTTGCCCCTGTGCGCTTGAAATCAATCTTCACCTCCACCTTGCTCTTTACTTCGCTATTAATCGCGCCAATATCAATTCCAAACTCAAGTGCTTTAGGCATCAAGATTGCTCCAGCTAATACTGGCTTTATTTATGCAAGTGGTAAAAGCACATCAATCCAGTCACTCCCAAGAATACCAACTGCCAATCTAGAGAAAAAAAGTAATTTCCTTATCAACTTTAATAGCGTAGCAGCGTTTGCTAGAGCCTCTATTCAAACTGCTGTGGATGTTTGGGCTGAAAACTTTTCATCAAACGTGCCAATTAATGTCAATGTCAAATGGGGTAGTTCTGCAAGTTATGGCGTCCTAGCATCGGCTAGTTCAAAAAATAACTTTTCAAATTTCACCGGTGCTCCTGATAAAACTCTTTATTACGCCTCTGCCTTGGCTAATGCTCTAGCTGGAAAAGATTTAGATCCAACTAACCCTGAAATTGAAATCTCGATTACTTCAAATGCTCCTTGGTATTACGGAACTGATGGTAAATGTCCTGCGAGAAGTTATGACTTAGTTTCTGTAATCCTTCATGAAATGGGACATGGTCTTGGATTTATCTCAGGAACTTACTATGACGTATTTTCTGGTTACGGCCGTATCGATCAACCAACCCCATTTGATGCATACTCGCAACTGCCAGATGGAAGGCGGTTGTCTGATTTACCATCACCATCTCTTGAGGCAGGAAAAGCTATGACCACTGACTTAGTGTGGTCAGGTGAAAATGCAGTGAAGGCAAATGGTGGTATTAAGCCGAAACTTTATACGCCAACAACTTATGAAGCAGGATCTTCTGTTGCGCATTTAGATGAAAGAACCTTTTCGCAATCTGGTGATAATGCCGTAATGACACCTAACTTAGATGCCGGTGAAGTATTTCATCTGCCAGGCTCTTTGCTACTTGCCATGTTTGAAGATTTAAGACAAAAACCACCAGCAGGTATTGCGTCTGGTACACCACAGCCACCACAAAATGTGAGAGCTTTAATCAGTGATCGCAGCGCAATTATTCAATTTGATCCACCAGTAAATTTTCGCCTAGCTCAGGTTTCTAACTACGAGATCAAGAATATTCAAACTAATGAAATAATTAATGCCACTGAGAGCCCAGTAATCTTTAAGGGCTTAAAAAATGGGGTTAAATACACTTTCTCAGTTTCTGCAACAAATTCATTGGGCACTTCAAATGCAGTAAATTCAAATTCGATTATTCCAGAAGCTGCCTGGAAGAGCACAACTATTGATAGCACCTCCGATGCAAAATATCTTGCAACAACTATTTATGCCGGAAAACCAGTAATTGCCTATAGTGATAGCAAGAATGGTGATATCAAGCTTGCCACTTTTGCTAACAATAAATGGTCAATTAAAACAATTGATGGAAACTCAAATGCATTGGGTAAAACTACTAATGATGTCTCAGGCTATATATCAATTTGCACATCTGTAACGGGCAAGACAAATTATTTACATCTATTTTACGCTGATCTGAAAGATAAAGATCTCAGATACGCCGTTTACGATGGTAAGAGTTGGTATTACGAAATTGTTGATGGTGACGCACCGGCCATTCAGGATTACAAAGAATTTCCAAGAAAAAGAGGTGGATCTGATGTGAGTGTTTCAAGTGCTTGCGCTGTAACGAGTGCAGGAGTTCAAGTTTTTTATCGTGATGAATCTCAAGGAATTTTGTTAGGAGCTGTCAAGGACAGACTTGATTGGCGTTACGAAATAGTTGATGGAGATAAAGATACTGAAGACAGAACCACAGGCGATGTAGCCTTCCACTTAAAATCGGTAACTGTAGGCAAGAAAATTCATTTAATTTACGACTCTGTCCGAGGTTTTGACATGGAACGAAATGTCACAAGAAGTGATGTTAGATATGCAACTAGAAGCAGTGCATTTGTTGAGGACTGGGGATATAAAACTTTAGATGTTCCAGGTAATGGAGTTTCAGTAGCAGGATTTGATGTAGGAATTTCTAATGGCGCTAGAGGAGTAAATGTTGGTTGGCTTACAGGAAGCGGCGCATCGTTTCCTAATCCAAATCAAATTAGAGCCCAAGTTTTAGGTGCTAATACATTTACCGATGTAACAACATCTGAATATGGAATTCCAAACTCTCCACTTACTATTGATGACAAAACTATTATGTTTGGATGTCAATTAAGACTTTGTGCTTTGAATAGGTCTAATGGGTCTGTAGATTTAATCTCTAGTGGAAGTGTTCAATCTGGATCTACTAGTAGCTGGATAACTTTAAATAAAATCAGATACGCCGTTGCCGGCGTATCTGGAAAATTAACTTTGCTTAAACCTTAAGCCAGGCTGTTACTTAGCGTTGCGGCGTTGAATTCTGGTCTTTTTCAGAAGTTTTTTATGCTTCTTCTTAGCCATTCGCTTACGACGCTTCTTAATTACTGAACCCATTTTGCTCCTTTATAGATACTAACTATGGCTAAAGATTACTAGTTAACGACTACTAAACCAAAACTTACACCCGAATCGGTGATTACCACTGTTCCAATTTCATTATTTGAAGAGATTGCAACCGCTGGGGTAGCTAATGTGTAAGCAGACAAGATCTCACCTTTCTTCCCGAATTCCAGCAATACCGCTGTAGAACTCTTAGGCTTCCAAGCTGTTATGTTCTTAATTGCACCAGCTGACACAAATGTTGCCCATGAGTTTTTACCTGTAGTTGCTAACGCAGTAGATTTTGAAAGATATCTAACATTCCAAAGCGGTTTATTAAGGGCAGAGAACTTAGTTATAGCTGCCTCTGTTTTATTGGAATAACTCACTTTGCCTGCTTGTAGTAATCCTGAATCTATCGAGCTCCAAGCTCTTGTTGTGCTCTTTAGAGTGGCTCTCGCAACCTGTTGAAGTACCCCTGTTGCTGAAATTTTTAGAGTGACAGCATCCGCCTTACTCAGTGGCTTTACTTTCATTAATGTTTCACTGCTTGTTCCAACTGCAGTTAATGTGCCATCAGAATTAATGATTGCATCATTTAATGAAGTGCTTTTGCTGCCAACTTTAATAATTGGCGAGAAACTTCCAGATTTGGTCGCTAAAATAGAAAAGCCCGAAACCAGTTTTTTCTCATAAAGATTTCCAATAATTATTAGATTGCTTCCTGATACAAGAATCTTTTTAGGATTTACTATATTTTCAGATAAAAACTCAAATGAGTTAAGTAAGTTTCCCGTATTGCTAATCTGCCAAATCTTTATTCGTGTAAGCGGCGTTGGAGAAATTTGCTGTGGATCAATAATTACATTATCGGGGTTAAGGACTTTTGCTGGTGTTGGTGAAGCAGTAGCTGTTGTAGGTGTAGATGATGCACCCAGTACCCAGATACTGCCATCGCTATCAATTGCAGCTGAGGTAGCTATTTCATCACTAACTCCCCCTAAACGTAAGTTCCACATTGGCGCACCGATAGATGAATAGCTAGCTATAAAACCATCACTTAAACCGCCTAATGCACCATTAATCCAAGTTGAATTAGGAGATTCAGTAGTTCCAACTAACAAAATGCTTACTGAAGTAAGCAACACATCACTTACTTGATCTGATTTTGTATAAGGCAATTCAACCAATGATTTAGTTGCCTTCATTGTTGCCGCATTTGCCGGATAAGGCAGAGTTCCAACAACTAGTACCAATAGAGCTAAGATTTTTCTCAAGCTAACTCCTGCGCCCTTTTTTTAGCGGCAGACATTGCTTGCAAGATAATTGAATCAAAATTGTTATCTGAAAAAACTTGTAGTGCTGCAGCGGTTGTCCCCTTGGGACTTGTTACATTCTTTCGTAATGTTTGGGCATCTAGACCACTTTCCTTAAGCATCGCAGCTGATCCAGAGATGGTTTCGATTGCTAATTTGGTAGCAATTTCTTTTGATAATCCAAGTTCAACGCCTGCTTTAATCATTGATTCAACAAAATTAAAGAAATAGGCAGGCCCTGAACCACTTAGTGCTGTTACTGCATCCAGCATCTCCTCTGAAACTTCAACAACTTCACCCGATACTGAAAATAATTTAGTTGCTAAGTCCATATCCTCTTTTGATGATTTTGAGCCCGCAGCAATTGCCGAAATGCCTTTCCCAATTTGAGCTGGAGTGTTCGGCATAACCCGCATGACCGAAATATCTGATGCTAAATGTTCTTCGATAAATTCTATTTTCTTACCCGCGGCAATGGAGATCACTAATGCACTTGGCTTCATATTGTTCTTTAACTCAACCAAAACTGGCTCAAGATCTTGTGGTTTTACCGCCAGAAAAATTACATCACAGCATTGACCTATTTCTATGATTGATTTGATTTTTACTTTGTACTGACTGGCAAGTTCTTCCGCTTTTTCAGCGCTTTTATCGCATACGCAAATCTGATCAGAGTTGAGTGAGTTTTTAAGTAAACTTTTGATAATTGAAGAGCCCATAACGCCAACACCAATAAAGCCAATGCATTTATTTGTCATTAAAGTGCTCATACTTAAAGCCTACCCAATTAGTCATTAACCATACTTGACCCTTAAACTATGGCGCTATGGCTACGAAAAAAAGAGTGAAATCAAAGTTTTCTAAGAATGAGGTAGCTCCAAATTTCGTGCGAGATTGGGTTGAGTTTGAAAACCCAGTAAATCCTGAGGAAATATTCAAGTGTGACTTAACCTGGTTAACCTCATACTGGCAATGTATTTATGGCAATGGTTGCTGTGGAATTGACGGCGATAAACCTGATGCTGGTTGTTGTTCAGATGGTGCTTATTACACTGGTAAAGAGGATGAAGATCGAGTATTAAAAGCTGCAAAAAAATTAACTAAGGCGCAATGGCAATTTTATGACCAAGCACGGCCCAAGAAATCTGGTGGAAAATTACAAATCTCTGAGATTGGTTTAGATAAAGATCGTAAGACCAGAAAAGTTAAAGACTCTTGTATTTTTCTAAATCGTGTTGGTTTTGAAGCACCTGGGTATTCAGGTTCATTTGGTTGCGCACTTCATCACCTGGCAATTAAAGAACAAGTTCATTTTGTTGACACTAAACCAGATATTTGTTGGCAACTTCCTTTAAGAAGATCTTGGGAAACTCGAGATAATGGTGATAAGGAAATCACAGTCGTCGTAATTGGTGAATACACAAGAAATGCTTGGGGTGAGGGGGGTGCAGATTTTGATTGGTATTGCACCAGTAACTCAGAGGCTCATGTTGGAAAGATTCCTGTTTATAAATCAAGCAAGGTTGAGTTACAAACCATGATGGGTCCGCAGGGCTATGCGGAGTTAGAAAAATTATGTGACAGTCGAATGGCTGCAATTGCAGCAGCTCGTAAGGCTCAGAAAAAGCGTGAGCTTCCACTCTTTGTGATCCACCCTGCGACTAAGGCTGCACAAGAAAGCAGATAGTCAGTCCTTGCCATTAGATTAACGCCATGGCAAAAGCACCTGCGAAAGATCCATTCCGTTGTGTTGAGTGTGGTTGGAGTGCCACTAAATGGGTAGGTAGATGCGGTGAGTGTCAGGCTTGGGGCAGTGTTGAAGAGATAGCTGCACCAAAGAAATTATCACTTGTAGCCGGTTCAGTAACTTCAGCTGCCAAACCAATTGGTGATGTTGATTTAGCAAGTGCAAAGGCTCGAAGCAGTGGTGTTGGTGAGTTAGATCGTGTGCTTGGTGGCGGTTTAGTTCCAGGAGCTGCAATTTTATTGGCTGGTGAACCTGGTGTTGGTAAGTCAACATTGTTATTAACAGTTGCAGCAGAAACTGCTAAACAAGGAATTCTCTCTTTATACATCAGCGGTGAAGAATCTGCCTCACAGGTTAGATTAAGAGCTGAGCGTCTAAACGCAATTGATAAAAATTTGTGGCTTGCTGCAGAATCTGATTTAGGCGCAGTGATTGCTCATATTGATTCGGTTAAGCCTGAGTTATTAGTAATTGACTCAATACAAACTATTTCTAGCTCAACAGTTGATGGTTCACCTGGCGGTGTTACCCAAGTCCGTGAAATCGCCGCCGCCTTAATCAGAATTGCTAAAGAGCGATCCATAACATTAGTTTTGGTTGGTCATGTAACAAAAGATGGCTCTATCGCCGGTCCAAGATTGCTTGAACATTTAGTTGATGTTGTCCTTAACTTTGAAGGAGAGCGCCACTCCAGACTTAGATTAATAAGAGCAATTAAGAATCGTTTTGGGGCATCTGATGAGGTTGGATGCTTTGATCTAAATGACTCTGGAATCATAGGATTACCAGATCCAACCGGCTTGTTTACCTCTCGTCATAGTGATCCCGTTCCTGGTACTTGCGTGACAGTTGCGTTAGAGGGCAGACGTGCCTTACTTGCTGAAATTCAATCATTAGTAAGTGCATCAAACTCAGATGGACGAGATTGGGGCAACTCCAGACGAGTAACAAGCGGATTGGATAACTCAAGAACGGCAATGACTCTAGCTGTATTAGAGCTTCGGGCCGGAATTAAGATTTCAGGAAGAGATGTTTATGTTGCAACAGTTGGTGGTATGAAAATTACGGAACCTTCTGCTGATCTAGCAGTTGCACTATCGGTAGCATCTGCTGCAAAAGGTTTAGCGCTGCCAGCAGATCTGGTTGCAATTGGTGAGGTTGGATTAGCTGGTGAGATTCGAAAGGTTACAGGTATTACTCAAAGAGTTTCAGAGGCTGCCCGTCTTGGATTTAAACGAGCAATCGTGCCAGTAGGAAGTGATTTAAAGATTGCAGGAATTGAAATACTAGAAGCGGCTCGGGTTGAACAAGCAATTAGTAAGGTGAAGATTAATTAGTTGGTGGGTCTACTAAGAATAAAGTGCTAGTAAAACCACCATCTACTGGAATTGAAACACCAGTTATAAAATCACTATCTGAACTTCCTAAAAACTTTGCGATTCCAGCAAAATCTGCAGGCTCTCCCCATCTGCCCGCTGGTGTTCTATCGAGCACTTTATCTACAAAATTTGGCAAAGAT
>JACCDL010791006.1_pt1 | contig 19167 bp, 21 predicted proteins | sample 7441931 | NCBI WGS metagenome assembly JACCDL01 (sample SAMN15323437, study PRJNA562643) | freshwater metagenome | isolation source: river surface water | place: USA:Blue River Watershed | collected 2017-08-16 | reverse complement strand
TCTGAAACCAAGGTAATGAGTTGGGCATTATCAAGATGCCCCCCATAGTTGATGTGCCCAATATAAAGCTGTAAATCTGTTGTAAACGCAAAAGATTCTGGCAGGTCTAATTTGATGCGGGGCATATTGAGGTCTTTATAAAACTGGAGGCGGAACCCAGAATCGAACTGGGGTACACGGCTTTGCAGGCCGCTGCATAACCACTCTGCCATCCCGCCGGATGAGCTTACTCAATTAAAAAGGGAAGCTGTTTCAGCTTCCCTTGTAATTTGGAGCGGGATAAGAGGCTCGAACTCTCGACCTATACCTTGGCAAGGTATCGCTCTACCAACTGAGCTAATCCCGCATAACAGCAAGACCATCACTTTACCATAAATTCGCCCCATGTCAAATCAATGGGCTTTTTTTGTGGCTTGCGACTTGAGTCTTTTGAGTGGAAAAGTCTTTGTTTTTACTGACTTTTAATTGCTTACCTTGGCTTTTTATCAAAGCTCTGTTCTGGCTTTGATCAAGGGCCAAGCTTTTTTGAGGTAGTAGAACATCGACCAAACTGTGAGTACCGCCGCGATCCAAATGAGAGGCTTACCAATAGTTTTGGTATGAAATAAGTTAAACAAGGTGTCATTGAAAAGCAAAAAAGGAATGGCAATCAATTGAGCTGCGGTTTTGAGTTTCCCGACAAAGTGAACCGCTACACTTTTTGATGCTCCAATTTGTGCCATCCACTCTCTTAAAGCTGAAATAGTGATCTCACGACCAATAATGACCAAGGCAACCCACACCTCAACGCGATCAAAGTTGAGTAACACCAATAAAGCAGCGGCAACCATGAGTTTGTCAGCTACGGGGTCTAAGAAAGCACCAAAAGCTGAAACTTGTCCCCATTTACGTGCTAAGTGACCATCCAACCAGTCCGTGATGGCCGCCCCCACAAAGAAGATGGTGGCCCATAAATTTTTGTCTTGAATACTCAGCCAGGACTCAGGCAAATAGAAGATACCCACCACCAATGGAATCGTTGCAACGCGTAACCAGGTAAGGAAAATGGGCAAATTAAAGGGCATGTCGCAAGGATAAAGGGTATTACTAAGAAATAGAAGTTATCTGAGAGTGAATTTTGTGAGCACTAAATGCGTATCGGGTTGCGCCTATTGTCAGTGCAACTGCTTATAGATTTGCTCGGCCAATGCGCTAGAGATGCCCTCCACTTGTTGCAGTTCTTCAATGGTGGCATTGGTAACCCCTTTGAGCCCCCCAAATCTAGCCAAAAGTTTTTGTCTCCTTTTGGCACCAATGCCCTCAATCTCTTCTAAACGGGAAACGTTTCTGGTCTTTTGACGCTTCGCACGCATGCCGGTTATGGCAAAGCGATGTGCCTCGTCTCTGATTTGAGCTGTGAGTAAAAGTGCAGGACTTTCTAGGCCAAGCGTCAGGGGCTCACGTTGATCGGCAAAGATCAAAGTTTCTAAGCCAACTTTCCTCCCCTCACCTTTGGCAATCCCCACAATCATGTGAATGTCCAAACCCAACTCTTCAAAGACTTCTTTGGCCATACTGACCTGACCTTTGCCACCATCAACCAAAACGATGTGAGGTTGTTTCTCTGGAGGAATTTCTTGAAAGTTGGCATATCGTCTTTGCAAAACTTGACGCATGGCAGCGTAGTCATCACCGGGGATGATGTCATGGATGTTAAAGCGACGATATTCAGCACTTTGCATGTCGTGTTTTTGATAAACCACACAACTGGCTTGCGTGGCTTCTCCTGAGGTATGACTGATGTCAAAGCATTCGATGCGCAGGTCTTCCGCATTTTCTAGATCTAGGTTCAGAACCTCTATCAATGAGCGTGTTCTGGCTTCTTGCCCTCCTGCCTCAGTAAGGCGTTTGGTCAAGGCCAACTCGGCATTGTTTTGCGCCATCTGTAGCCAATGTTTGCGCTGCCCTTGGGGTTGCTTGAGAATTTGAACTTTTTTATGCGCTTTGTCATTGAGTAATTGGTGCAACTCCTCAAACTCGGGAGAATCTTTGAAGTCTTGAATGATCATGACTTTAGGAATCAGCTTGAGCGACTCAGCATCATCACTGAGATAGTGCTGTGTCATGAAGGCCTGCATGACTTCATCACTATGAGGCATGGCCTCTTCTTTGAAGCGCCCCATCTTCGGAAAGTAGGCACGATCCCCCAAATGACGGCCACCGCGTACCATGGCCAAGTTAATGCAAGCCAAGCCACCCTTCATGGCAATTGCCAAGATGTCGACATCCCCCTCACCATCAGCGGCTGTGTCCATTGATTGTTGTTGGAGCACTTGTGACAAATCTGCAATACGATCTCGCATCATGGCCGCTTGCTCAAACTCCATGTTTTCGCTGTAGTGGAGCATGGCTTTTTCAAATTCAGCCATGACACTGCCATGATCCCCTTCTAAGAACTGAATGGCCTTCTGAATATCTTGGGCGTAATTTTGTTCTGAAACCCGCCCCACGCAAGGAGCGCTGCATCGATGAATCTGATGCAATAAACAGGGCCGACTGCGATTTTTAAAGACCGTATCCTCGCACGTTCTAATCTGAAATACTTTTTGCAATATTTGAATGCTGTTTCTGACAGCCCATGAGTTTGGGAAAGGTCCAAAGTATTGATGACGCTTATCCACTCGACCACGGTAATAAGCCAAACGCGGATATTGATGCCCAGAGAGCATGACATAGGGATAGGACTTGTCATCTCTAAAGAGAATATTAAAAGGCGGTGATAACTCTTTAATGAGGTTATTTTCTAGAATCAAGGCCTCAGTTTCAGTGCGTGTAACTGTGGTCTCTAGCGAACGAATTCGGGTGACCATGCGCTCAATACGCGGTGACGATAAATTTCGTTGAAAATAGCTAGTTACACGCTTTTTTAGATCTTTGGCTTTTCCTACGTATAAGATTTGCCCTGCTTCATCAAAAAAGCGATACACCCCCGGTAAACCGGGTAATTTTTTAACGTCATTTAAGAGGGTTTCTGGGGTCTCATTCGACATGCGTTGGGATATTTTCTGTCAAATCGTCGATAACTATGGTGATGCGGGTGTTTGCTGGCGTCTGGCTAGGGCTTTATCAAAAATATCTTCTCGAAGTGGTGCTGATGGTGATGATATCCGCATTCGTTTGTTTTGCGATGATTTGAAGGTTTTAAATGCGATGGCTCACGGCGATGCCGTCAGTCAGGCCGCCTCATTCGGGATTGAAGTCTTGCCATGGTCGATGGCTGAATCTCCCGGAGTTTTATCCAGCGTGGGCAATGTGGTGATTGAAGCTTTTGCCTGTGAGCTACCCTCCGCCTATGTCACCGCTTTAGCAACATCAACGACTCAACCCATTTGGATTAATCTGGAATATCTAACTGCGGAAGCTTGGGCTGATGAGATGCATTTAATGCCCTCTCCGCAAAACAATGGTTTGCTGAAGCATTTTTATTTTCCGGGCTTTACTGCAGGCACAGGTGGCGTGATTTTGGGAGATGAGGCAATTTTACGTTCTGCTGATGCACCTCCTGCCTCCCCTCTATCCTCTTTGCAGGCTAACGCACCAGATTCTTTGAAATCAGCCCTCGGTCATTGTCGAGATGGGGCCAAAAGAATCTCGGTCTTTCATTACCCAACGGCACCCCTTGATGCATGGCTGACCTCTTTGAATGAAGCTGCCAGCTCTCACGATGAAGTGGTGGATGTGCTGGTGTGCGCCAGTCAGAATATCGCTGCTTTGAAGGAAGCCTCTTGGGGGGTGATCGATTCTGGGGCCTTACGTTTGATTCAGTTACCGTTTATTCCCCAAGAAGATTATGACTGGTTAGTCAGTCATTGCGATATGAATCTGGTGCGTGGTGAAGATTCTTTTGTACGCACTCAATGGGCCGGCAAACCATTCATTTGGGACATTTATCCGCAGTCAGATTTGGCACATGAAGTAAAGCTTGACGCATTTTTAGACCGTTATTTTGCGACAAGCACACCAGAATTCAGGACATTGGGTCAATCTGCCATGAAATGGGGTCCTGTGACTGAGTGGTGGCCTCATTGGACAGCTTGGACTGAACATTCCAAAGCCTGGGCCAAGAAGTTAGTGGCTTTGGGACATTTAGAGGGTAAAATCTTAAACTTTGTGAAATCTCAGGAAATATCGCGATGAAAATTGCTCAAGAACTCCGCGTCGGTAACGTTGTTATGTTGAATGGTCAACCTTTGGTGATTCAGAAAACTGAATACAGCCGTTCAGGTCGTAACGCAGCTGTTGTGAAAATGAAGTTTAAGAATTTGATCACTGAAGCCCCTAACGAAGGCATTTTCAAAGCTGATGACAAATTTGAAGTTGTGATCTTGGAACGCAAAGAATGTACTTATTCTTACTTTGCAGATCCTATGTATGCGTTCATGGACACCGAGTACAACCAGTACGAAGTAGAAAAAGACAATATGGGCGATGCCTTGAACTACCTTGAAGATGGCATGCCTGTTGAAGTGGTGTTCTACGAAGGTAAAGCTTTGTCTGTAGAACTTCCAACCATTGTGGTTCGCGAAATCACTTACACCGAGCCAGCTGTTAAAGGTGATACCAGCTCAGGTCGCGTTCTAAAGAGTGCGAAGATTGCAACCGGCTACGAGCTTCAAGTACCTTTGTTCTGTAATGAAGGTGACAAGATTGAAATTGATACTCGCACTGGCGAATACCGCAGTCGCGCTAACTAATTGATGTTGTTCAACATTCAATCAGAAATGATTGAATGATTTAAGAACCACCCTCCTTTGGGTGGTTTTTTTATTGCAAGTGCAAATGAATTGGTTGATGACACGTCAATTTCAGGTGAAAAAATTTGACTGTTTTTTAAGCAAACAACCTAGATTATTGAATTGAGTAGGTTTAAGATGGATTCCGAAAGAGTTATCAACACATTCTGTGGATAACTTGTTGCACTGAAAGGGTGAAAGTCATGACTAAAAAAATTGCACCCAAACATTTGTATGTTGAATACATGTATGGATTTGTTTTTCATTACACCGATCAACCACTGTTTCCCGCAACTCCGGCATACACCCTAGTCAAAACGATTCATGCGGACGATAAAACATGGGAAGCGGTGTACAAAAATATTGACGGTGACCAAGCCACCTTTCATTTAGAAGGTATAAGTATCAAGATGAAAAAAAACCACCGCGATTAATGAATGAACGGTGGTTTTTTATGAGTAGGGTTTGATTAAGCGTGAACGGAAATTCTCATGCCCAAGGCTTGAATGACCTTAGAGACCGTATCAAATCTCGGCTTGGTATTCGGCTTAAGTGCTTTATATAAAGCCTCTCTAGTTAGCCCTGTTGATTTTGATACTTCAGCCATCCCTTTTGCTCTCGCAATATGACCTAAAGCCGCTGCTAATTCAGCATCATCTCCATCTGCAATCACCTGATTTAGATATTCGATCATTGCTTTTTTACTCCGAAGATAACGAGCGATATCAAATTCAGGCAAATCCTCAAGCTTGCGTTTATTTTTTGAAGGCATTTTTTACCTCAATTCTTCAGCCATTTGCATGGCAAATTTAATATCAGCTGGCTGAGATTTCTTACTTCCACCACCAAGCATCACTATGATTGCTTTTCCCTTGACTAAGTAGTACATACGCCAGCCAGGTCCAAAAAATTCTCTCATTTCGTACACATCAATTGACAGCCTAACCACATCGCCTAAGTTACCTCTTTGCGCCTTCTCTAATCGTCTAGCCAATCGAATCTGCGTTGAGACATCAACAATACTGTTCAACCATCTACGAAACTCTAAGGTCTCAATAACTTTTATCATAGAGTTATTGTAATCGTTCGATTACAATAACTCAAAAACATATTACTTGCAAGGGCTTTTTTAATGGCTTTTAAATGCCCTTTTTCTCAAACCATCTAAACATCATCAGAGTGATGAGCGTGAAGACGATGGCAATCACCCAGTGGTTAATGCCCAAGACTTCAGGTAAACCAATCTTGCCAAAATCAGCCCACGATAAAACGGTTGACTTGAAAAATGGGAAGAGCTCTGCATAAATACCCGCTCCAACAATCATACCAATTGCACCAAAAACAGCATGCCAACGACCTTCACCAATCGCTCCCACAGACGTGCCTGGACAAAAGCCCATCACAGCCCAACCAATGCCAAACAATGAGCCCCCCACCAAAATTGCTCCCACGTTCATGGCCTTGTGACTAAGTTTGATAAGACCCATATCATGCATCGCCAAGATACCAAACATACCCACGATGATGGCCGACAACATGAACTTAAAAATAGTCATGTCTTTGAATAACATCGCGCCCACTTGTTTGTCATAACGCAACACACGACCTTTTTGTAATAAGAAACCAAAAAAGATTCCTGTGATCAATCCTAGAATTTGTTCTGTTGACATATTATTGACCCTTTCTGTACATCCAATTAGCAACCAAAGCACCGGCTCCGAAGAAGAAAGCCAAAGCAATGAACGAACTCATGGAGAGCTGCATCATGCCGCTCAATCCATGACCACTGGGACAACCATCGGCCATGCGCGCGCCCACCATCGCGACAATGCCTCCTAAGAATGAAAAAACTGCACGTTTAGCAACGGACGAGCCAAAACGTTTTTCCCATGTCGGAGGAACGGCTTCTAATTTAAAACTCTTGTCCATGAGTGATGAGATCAAAGCACCAAAGAAAATACCAATGATCATCATGAACTGCCAATCCACTTTGACTTTTTCTTTGACGTAGTAAGCATTCTCTGCAACGTGAGCAGGATCCACACTTTGGAATAAAAGACCTGCAGCACGAACAAAGGTGGTAGACGCTCCCAAATAATTGGATTTACCCATCAGAATGGTCGTTAGATACACAGAAGCAATGGCCAAGACTCCCACCAATGCTCCCGCCAGATAAGGACTCCATCCAGAGTTTTCCGACGACGTGTTATTTGTTAAATCAGTCATTTTTGCCTTCCTTTTTAAACACTTATTAATTTACCGAAACACAATATATTAAATTATATATTAATAAGTGTTTAAATGTCAATTGGGTTTGTAAGTTTCACAATAGCTAGGGTTATGGCAAACACCAATGACTAAATGTAGTGGTCCGTGTTATGGTGTCAACAATTATCAATGGAGCTGAAATAGCCTAAACATGAAGAAAATCGTGGATGTTTTCAAAAGAAAAGACCGCAGCTTGGTCTGGACTTATGTGATCTCTTTAGACCGTGCCCGCCTCACTTCAGGCATTGTAGAGTTTGAGCACGAAGCCTTACGCTTATCTGCCCTTGAAGAGCGTGGCGGCAGCGAAACGCTAACAGCCCGCGTGAGGCCTGCATAAGTGTTTAGAGCGCAGGCTTAGCCTTTGCGCTTCACTGCATTACTAAAATCGATAAGTCAGACCTACACCCCACTGATGATCCACTTCAGGGGTGTTGAGCGATTTTTTGTAACCCACATCCAACTCAGCATCATCGCTCAAGCTATAAATAAGACCTAGCAAGGCAAAGCGTGGGTCTTTTTTTTCACTTTTGGTCGCATGGGATGCAATACCGGTATCCATCACAAGTAGCCAATCATCTTTCAGTTGATATGTGAGGCCCACAGATGCTTTGTGAATGTAACGACGGTTTTCATCCTGACTGCTGATCGATGAGTAACGATGTAACTCTGAACCCATGTTAAACAACCAAGTCCAAGGGCCTACTTCGTATTGAGTCAGTACCGTGATGGCGGCACCTGATCGACCATCCCCCAATTGCTTCTCCTGATCGCCACTTGCTAGGGTCAACTCAGGTTTTAAACCGATCGATAATCCATCACTCTCAAACAAGCGCCACTTAAGACCCAAAGCAATGTCATTCAAGCCAGAAGGTCGCGATAAAGTATGGGGCGTATCTAAATAGACATCCAATGTTTCCGTGATGCCACGAGTCAAAGTGGCTGTTGCGGTGCGTGTTTTAATGCCAGCATCACGCAACCAATCGGTATTGACTTCAATTTGATACCCCCCAGGGCCTTGGGTACCAGTGTCATCCGACACCAAAGGATGAGCAGCATGAACCACTGAAGCCGTCATAAAGAATAAACCAGTGACCAGATGAATCCATGTCGGATGGGCAGGCATTTTAATCATTTTATGTTTCTTGTTTCGCTTTATTTCTTCGTTGCAATCAAACCCAATTGCTTCAGTAATTGTTGCGCTCGCTGGTAATCAGGGCTTTGCTGTAATTCATCCCAATTCAGGGCCTTTGATGTGGGCATCAGCTTTTGAACTCGCGCACGTGAGGCTTGGTAAGCTTTTTCGTTGTATTTAAGTTCCTTGAGTAATTGATCAGCCAAGTCAGGGCGATTACAAATCAATACCTGGTCACATCCTGCTTGTAGCGCCATCTCAGCACCCTTGACCACACTACCCGCCACTGAAGCACCCTCCATGGAAAGATCATCACTGAAAATGACGCCTGTGAATTTCAACTGATTTCTCAAAATTTTTTGTAACCAAACTTTGGAAAAACCGGCGGGATTTTTATCCACCTTGGGATAAATAACGTGTGCCGGCATCACTGAAGCCAAGCCTAGACCTAAATACTCATAGGGTCTGGCATCATCTTCCAAAATTGCTTTAAGCGAACGCTCATCGACGGGAATGGCCACATGCGAATCTGCCTCGGCCCAACCATGACCCGGGAAATGCTTGCCACAGTTGGCCATACCTGCCAATTGCAAACCATGATTCAAGCTCTTAGCGAGCATCGCGGCAATACGCGGATCCCGATGAAAGGAACGATCGCCAATCACCCCACTTCGCCCAAAGTCCAAATCCAATACGGGTGTAAAGCTGAAGTCAACGCCACAAGCTCTCAACTCGCTGGCCAAAACATAACCAACCGCTGTGGCCGCTTCCATGGCTTTGAGCGCATGCTCGGCCGTAGCCTTTTTACCTGCATGGGTCCAAATCTCCCCCAAGGCACGCATCGCTGGCATGTGCGTAAACCCATCGGTACGACAACGTTGTACACGTCCCCCTTCATGGTCAATGCTAATCAAGACATCTTGACGCACTGACTTAATCGCTTCAGTGAGTGCGGTCAACTGCGCCCTGTCTTGATAATTTCGCCCAAACAAAATCACACCTCCAGTTTTAGGATGCGCAATCCGGCGAATATCGTCTTGAGTGAGGGTCTTGCCGACCACATCGAGAACAATCGGGCCAGCTTTGAATGCATTTGATTTTGTCATGGTGTATTGAATCAATCGATTAAATGGGTTGGTTTGTTGGTTTGTTGGTTTGTTGGTTTGCTCTTTTTTTGATTTCGGTTTTATCCAATCATGTCTTTTGGGTCTGTGATGCCGGTGATTAAAGGCATACCCTGAGTAACCACGACAAAAGCAATCGCCACATCAACTTCATCACTGATGCTAACTTGAGCAGAAAAAGATTGTTGCTCCATAAACTCCTGTAAAAGGCCTGAGCATTTGACAACAGGCTTGCCAGAAGCATCATTCAAGGTTTGCATCGCTCGCCAAGACATGGGCATGTGCATACCCAAACCAATCGCTTTTGAAAATGCCTCTTTGGCAGCAAAGCGTGTGGCCAGATAAGCCATTCCTCTAGACTCATTACGGGCCAAGCGCGCTTGAAAGACTTGCATCTCATCAGGGCCCAAGATACGTTCAGCCAAGCGACCATGGGTTCTCTCATAGGTCGCCTTCAGACGATCTATTTTGAGAATGTCGGTGCCGATGCCTGCAATCATGAGCGCGATTTTCTGGCAAGCGCTGCTTGACGAGCTTGAATCATGATTGTTCGCATGTCTTGAATAGCGGCTTTCCATCCTTTAAAAACCGCTTCGGCCACAATCGCATGCCCAATATTTAATTCTGCTATTTCTAATATTTCTGCAATCGCCTGCACGTTGCCCTCGTGCAAGCCATGACCAGCATTTACTTTTAAGCCTATTGAGTTTCCGTATTGAGCTGCTGTACGAATGCGTTGCAACTCCTGCGCTTGCTCTGCACCAGTGGTGTCGGCATATCGACCCGTGTGCAACTCAATGACTGTAGCGCCGGTTTCTTTGGCTTTAGCAATTTGCCGCTCATCCGGGTCAATAAAAATAGATACTGTGATACCAGCCTGTATCAGGCGTTGCGTGGCATTTTTCACATTCTCAAAATTTCCCACCACATCTAAGCCACCTTCGGTGGTGACCTCTTGCCGTTTTTCAGGAACCAAACAAACATCATGTGGTTTAACCTGGCAAGCAATCTCAATCATCTCTGGTGTCACAGCACACTCTAAGTTCATGCGCGTTTTAATTAAAGGGCGCATATTGATCAAATCAGCATCTTTGATGTGACGACGATCTTCTCTTAAATGCAAAGTGATTAAGTCAGCTCCATACTCCTCCGCCAACTGTGCTGCCTTCAAAGGATCAGGATAAATCGTGCCGCGCGCATTTCTGAGCGTGGCCACATGATCAATATTGATGCCTAGATCAATGATATTTTTTGGCAAAAGCTTGTTGTGAGATGACATGAATGGAATTATGCCTATTTAATCAATCAAGGTGGTTAACTGTGATTTAGATTTTTTTCAGGTCAATTAAGATCTGACGAGTCATCATGGCTTGGTCGGGCAAATGTAAGCCCAACAAGAAACGAGTCAGGCTCTTACTCTGCATGAGTGTTTCCGGATCTTGATAGTTTTTATCGTTCATGCATTTCAAATGTTTGCCAGTCATGACAGGCCAATGACCAGGATCATCAGCTTGTAAACGTCGGATGCCCTTCTCTGGCTGATAGACGTAATGCTCATCATCTTCAGGAATTTGTTGTGTATCAATGCAAAAGTTCAAAGCTGCAGCAAAACCAGCTTCTTTAAGAAGGCTCAACTCAAAGGGTCTTAAGATAGGCTCAAGATCTTTGGGGTCTTGCCCCAAGAGGTGAATGGTTTTGGCGTATTCATCATAGAGCTCTTCGTATGAGTCTTCTCTCGCTATGAATTTGACCAACAGTTCATTGAGGTAAAAGCCACACAAAAGTGCATCACCAACCAAAGGAGGCACTCCCCCTAACCACTCGGCCTTGGTCATGGTGCGCAGTTCACTTTTACCACTCCATGAAACTGCCAAAGGTTGGAAGCGCTGCAATACAGGCCGCAAGACTGAATGGGGTCGCTTGGCCCCTTTGGCAATGAGTGCCATGCGTCCGTGAGAACGGGTAAATACATCCAGAATCAAACTGGTTTCTTTATAGGGAATGCTGTGAAGCACAAAGGCTGGTTCGTCGGTGACGCGCGTGGCCATGATGATGTCTTATTCGATGCCTTGCTCACGCAGGATGACACGATCATCCGCCCAACCACTTTTGACTTTGACCCAAGTCTCTAGAAATACTTTGCCATCAAAGAGTTTTTCCATATCTTGCCGAGCTTCAGTAGAAATACGCTTGAGTTTGGCACCCTTCTCACCAATCACCATGGCTTTGTGACTTTCACGATCCACTAAGATTGTGGCCGCAATGCGACGCATAGTACCGTCCATCTTAAATTGATCAATGATCACTGCACTGGCATACGGCAACTCGTCTCCAGTATGGCGAAAAACTTTTTCTCTAAGAATTTCTGCAGCCAAGAATTTTTCACTGCGATCCGTCAACATATCTGACTCGTAAATGGCTTCTTGCTCAGGCAAGTAGGGCTCTAAGAAAGTGAGTAAGCGTTTGACATCCTCGTTATTTTTAGCAGTCATTGGAATGATTTCTGAGAATTCAAACTTCTCACTCATCTCTCGCATGAAAGTGAATAGCTTTTGATCACGGTCTTCTGGAGCATCCGCTCTGGAGGCAAAAACATCCAACTTATTGGCGAGCAACACCACGGGAATGTTCTTGGGCAAAATCTCCAATACCTGCTCGTCCGCTTTACTCCAGTAACCAGACTCCACCACAAACAGAATCACATCCACATCGGCCATGGTCGTTTTGACTGTGCGGTTCATGACCTTGTTCATGGCATTGTTGTATTTGGTCTGAAATCCTGGTGTGTCAACCAAAATAAACTGTGCTGTGTCTGTGGTGTTCACTCCGAGAATACGATGACGCGTAGTTTGCGCTTTGCGTGAAGTGATACTCACCTTTTGACCTACCAAAGCATTGAGCAAAGTCGATTTACCGACGTTGGGTCGACCAACCAGCGCTACGGTTCCGCATCGAAAAGTCATGGTTTAAAGGTCCTAAATATTGGTTTGAGTCTTGGGCATTGGATGGATGTCACTCAGGTTTTAGTTTGAGATTCATCTGATCTTCCGAAGGATCCTTAGCCGTTACCAATGAAGCTTTCTTTTTGGTGGCTTTGGTCTTTTTGGGTTTTCTGCCGGATTGTGAAACTATTTTTTGAGCAGCTTCCAAAGAGAGCTTTGCAGCTGCTTGCTCCGCCGCACGACGTGAAGCGCCCTTGCCATTCAGAATGATTTTCAGAGTTGGAATCGAGCACTCAACTTCAAACTGTTGGTTGTGAGCAACCCCCGTGGTACCAATCACGTTATAGATCGGTAAGGGCAATTGATGCGCTTGCAAATATTCTTGAAGCAAGGTTTTATCGTCTTTACCCAAAGTTCTGGGGTCGACATGCTCCAAAATTTGTGAATACCATTTTCTGAGAACCTGCTTAGAGGCTTCAAATCCAGAGTCTAAGAAAATGGCACCGACAATCGCTTCAAAGGTATCGGCCAAAATAGATGGGCGCTTGAAGCCTCCGCTTTTGAGCTCTCCTTCACCCAAACGCAAGCAATCCGAAAGTTGCAAGGCTTGTGCAATCTCGTAAAGAGCCTGTTGCTTGACCAAATTAGCACGCACACGAGATAAATCACCCTCATCCAAGTCGCTGTAGCGTTCATAGAGAATTTCTGCGACGGTGCAGTTCAAGACTGAATCGCCTAAAAATTCCAAGCGCTCATTATTTTTTTTACTGTGACTGCGATGAGTCAAAGCCTGCATCAATAAATCAGGCTTTTGAAAGGTGTAACCCAATCTCTCCTGCAAGAGTTTGACATCAACAGGTGCGCGAGGTGTCATGTCGGTCTTTGCTCCTTTGCTCACTCAAAACGTCCAATGCGTTTGATATCGCCCAGGTTCATCCAAACAAAGAAAGCTTTACCCACCAAATTCTTTTCTGGTACAAATCCCCAAAAACGAGAGTCCAATGAGTTATCTCGGTTATCCCCCATCACAAAATAGTGTCCGGCAGGTACAGTACAGGTCACACCTGTGATGCTGTAGGTACAGTTGTCAGCGTAAGGAAAACGATCTTGCGTGTAGACCCCTGCAGGTCGCTGAGAGTGATTCAGTATTTGATAGGACTTGCCACCGAACTCTTTGGGGAATGACTCGGTGTAGTACTTGGCATAAACCATGTTCTCAGGGTCTAGGTAGTCTGGTTTTTCTTCATAGGCAAATGCTTGGCCATTGATGGTCAAACGCTTACCTTGATAAGAGATCACATCTCCAGGTACGCCAATCACGCGCTTGATGTAATCAACTGACTCATCCTTTGGGAAACGGAAAACAGCCACATCGCCTCGTTCAGGCGCATTCATATCAATGACTTTTTGATTGATCACCGGCAAGCGAATGCCATAGGTGAATTTATTGACCAAAATAAAGTCGCCAATCATGAGTGTTGGAATCATGGATCCCGAAGGAATCTTAAAAGGCTCAAATAAGAATGAACGTAAAAAGAACACAGCAAAAATGACTGGGAAAAAGCTGGCGGTGTACTCCAACCACAAAGGCATGCGATCAATACCTGCTGCTTTGCGTTGCGGGGCAAAGACCAATTTATCAGCCACCCAAGCAATTCCAGTGACCACCGACAGAACAAACAGAATCAAAGCAAAGTTCATTATTTGTCCTCTACTTGTAAGATCGCCAAGAAGGCTTCTTGTGGAATCTCAACACTGCCAACTTGCTTCATGCGACGCTTACCTTCTTTTTGCTTCTCAAGCAACTTCTTCTTACGCGTGATATCGCCACCATAACATTTTGCCAAGACGTTTTTACGTAAAGCCTTGACGTTTTCGCGGGCAATGATGCCACTGCCAATTGCTGCTTGAATCGCCACATCAAACATTTGGCGTGGAATGATTTCGCGCATTTTGGCGACCACCTCACGACCTCGATATTGACTATTACTTCTGTGCACAATGATGGACAGGGCATCTACTTTTTCACTGTTGATCAAGATGTCCACTTTGACAACATCAGATGCGCGGTACTCCTTGAACTCATAGTCCATGGAGGCATAACCGCGAGAAATAGACTTGAGGCGATCAAAGAAGTCGAGCACGATTTCTGCCATGGGCATCTCATAAGTGAGTTTGACCTGGCGCCCAACGTATTGCATGTCCATCTGAATACCACGTTTACCAGTACACAAGGTAATCACGGAACCCACGTACTCTTGTGGCATGAACAAGTTCACCACCACAATTGGTTCCATGATCATTTCAATGCGACTAGGGTCGGGCATCTTGGATGGGTTATCCACCACAATCTTTGAACCGTCTTTGAGCTCTACCTCATAAACCACGGTTGGGGCAGTCGTGATCAACTCCATGTTGAACTCACGCTCTAAACGCTCTTGCACAATTTCCATGTGCAATAAGCCTAAGAATCCACAACGGAAACCAAAGCCTAGAGCTTGAGAAACCTCAGGCTCATACATCAAGGCTGCATCATTGAGTTTGAGTTTTTCTAAAGACTCGCGCAAAGCATCGTATTGATTTGATTCCACTGGGTACAAGCCAGCGAAGACCTGCGGTTGCACTTCTTTAAAACCTGGCAGTGGTGCAGCCGCTGGGGTTTTATTTTGCTGACCCGGTGCATGCGTGACCGTGTCACCTACTTTGGCTGCTTTGAGTTCTTTAATTCCTGCAATGATGAAACCGACTTGGCCCGCAGACAGTTCGGTTCGATCCACTGACTTGGGCGTAAAAACTCCCACGTGCTCGACCAAATGTTGCGAGCCCGAAGCCATCAATAAAACTTTGTCTTTGGGTTTGAGTGTGCCATTAATGACGCGCACCAACATCACCACACCCACATAATTATCAAACCATGAATCAACAATCAAAGCCTGCAATGGCGCACTGGAATCTCCCTTGGGAGGGGGCACTTTTTGGATCAAATCTTCTAAGACGTCTTGCACACCCAAACCTGTTTTAGCAGAGCAAGAAACTGCATCGGTGGCATCAATACCAATCACATCTTCAATTTCTTGTTTGGCTCGATCAGGGTCGGCTTGAGGCAAGTCAATTTTGTTGAGCACAGGGACTACTTCCACACCCAATTCAATCGCTGTGTAGCAGTTCGCCACAGTTTGAGCTTCTACGCCTTGACTGGCATCCACCACCAAGAGTGCGCCCTCGCAAGCAGACAAGGAACGGCTAACCTCATAGGAAAAGTCGACGTGTCCGGGAGTATCAATCAGGTTGAGGTTGTAAATCTTGCCATCACGGGCTTTGTAGTTCAAAGCAGCCGTTTGAGCCTTAATGGTGATGCCACGCTCTTTCTCAATGTCCATAGAATCAAGGACTTGGGCTTCCATTTCGCGATCAGAAAGACCGCCGCATAGCTGAATAATTCGGTCTGCCAGGGTCGATTTACCGTGGTCAATGTGGGCAATAATTGAAAAGTTACGAATGTGGTCCATGGATTCCCTTAAAACGGCTTGCCGCAATGCAACACCATATTGCACTGCAATAAGACGCCTCTTTGCTCTATTGTAGTCGGAACGGGGGTGACCCCCCGATTTCTGATAAAGGTGATTAAAACTAAAGGGTTATCTGATGGATGGGATCAGTTTTAACCCCTTTTGCGCCTACTTGGTAGGTCTGACTGGAATCACCAATGTACTCTCACCTCTGCGAATGAAAACAGCTACCGCCCGATTGTTTTTGGTGGTGGCCTTCATCGCAATTTCAAATTGTTTAGAAGCAATGATGTCCACATCACCGACTCGCACAATCACGTCTCCGATTCGAGCACCGGCTTTGGCCAATGGACCCTCTTCGGCCAGCGCTGAAATCTCAACACCTGCTTTAATCGACAATTCTTTTTTCTTGGCATCTGTCACATCGGTCACTGCCACGCCAAAAGCATTTTTGGTTGAAACTTCGCCTTCAGGTTCAGCTTTCTTGGTGGCGACTTTTTCAGCAGGCTCTAAATCAGCGACTGTGATGCTGAATTCTTTTTGAGCTCCTTTACGCCAAACCACGATAGGCGCTTTGGTGCCTGGACGAGTATCCCCCACTACACGCGGCAAATCAGAGGACTTTTCAATGGGTCGCTCGTTAAAACTAAGAATCACGTCACCAGGCTCCAAACCTGCCTTATCGGCAGGTGCGCCGACCTCAACGCTTCGAATCAAAGCACCGCGTGCTTTGGGTAAACCTAAACTCTCAGCAACTTCTTTGCTGACTTCAGCAATCGCTACACCAATACGACCACGACTGACTTTACCGCTGGCCCTAAGTTGATTGGATACGCGCATGGCTTCATCCATTGGAATGGCGAAGGAGATGCCCATGTAACCACCTGAGCGCGAAAAGATTTGTGAATTGATGCCGACCACTTCACCACGTGTATTCAAGAGTGGACCCCCTGAGTTACCTGGGTTAACAGCAACGTCCGTTTGAATGAATGGTAAGTAGTCACCCGTATCACGACTCTTGGCCGAAACAATACCGGCAGTCACGGTGTTTTCCAAACCAAATGGTGAGCCAATCGCCAAAACCCACTCACCTACTCGCACCTTGGATGAATCACCGATGGTCAAGCGAGGTAAACCCGTTGCTTCAATTTTGACCAAGGCCACATCGGTGCGTTTATCAGCACCAATCAGTTTGGCTTTGAACTCGCGTTTATCAGTCAAGGTCACATAAATAGTCGTCGCGCCTTCAACCACGTGAGCATTGGTCAAAATAAAGCCATTGCTCTCAATAATGAAACCTGAACCAACCCCTCGATTTTGTTCTTCTTGCTGCGGCTTACGATTATTGGGCCCCTGCTGTCTTGGGCCTGGGCTTGGTAATGGAATACCAAAGAAACGACGGAAAAATTCCGCTTGCTCCTCATCCAACCCAGGCATTCCTGGAATACCTGCAGAGTTGCGCACAGTCACTTTTTCTGTGGTTCGGATATTGACCACGGCTGGATTGGCTTTTTCGACCAAATCCACAAAGTCCGGGTAAACGCGCGCTGCTGGTGAATTTGAGGCTGTAGCGCTTTGAGTGGCTGTGATATTGGCGTTGCCATTCAGTGCCGGGTTGGCTTTGCCGTTTTGAGCGTGCAAAGAGCCTGCCAACAATAAGCTAGTCAAAAAGCCTGTTAAAAGCTGGGTGCTGGGTGCAGAAATAATTTTTTTCATGGTGGTAATACTTTAGAGCATTCGGTCAGTATTTGCAGAAACTTGTTTAATGACAGTCCGATTGTGGTTATTCATCAAAGTTTTAAATCAAAAAGCCTTCCATCGGAAGGCTTTTGAGGCATCGGTTCATGACAGCTTAAATGCGACGGAACACGATGGTTCCGTTGGTGCCACCAAATCCGAAATTGTTCTTAACAGCCACATCAATCTTCATGTCTCGAGCGGTATTGGCACAGTAGTCCAAATCACACTCAGGATCTTGATTAAAGATATTGATGGTCGGCGGTGATTTTTGATGATGCAACGCCAAAACGGTGAACACAGATTCCAAACCGCCAGCACCCCCTAATAGGTGTCCTGTCATTGATTTGGTTGAGTTGACCACAACCTTCTTAGCCGCATCACCCAAAGCCGCTTTCAAGGCGTCGGTTTCATTTTTGTCGCCCAAAGGTGTTGAAGTACCGTGAGCGTTGACATAATTCACTTGATCAGGATTCACTCCTGCATCTTTCAAAGCGTTGACCATACAACGACGAGGACCATCCATATTGGGGGCCGTCATGTGATAGGCATCACCGCTCATACCAAAACCAGCCAATTCAGCATAAATCTTGGCGCCACGCGCTTTGGCGTGTTCGTATTCTTCCAAAATCATGACACCAGCACCTTCGCCCAAAACGAAACCATCACGGTCTTTATCCCACGGACGTGAAGCGGTGGCAGGGTCATCATTTCTGGTGGATAGCGCTCTGGCTGCTGCAAAGCCACCAACTCCCAAAGGAGAAATGGTCGATTCAGCGCCACCGGCAATCATGACATCCGCATCACCATACTGAATCAAGCGAGCCGCTAAGCCAATACTGTGTAAGCCTGTTGTACAGGCAGTCACGGCAGCAACGTTCGGACCTTTGAGATTCAGATTAATGCTCAAGTGACCAGAAATCATATTGATGATTGAACCAGGCACAAAGAACGGTGAAATGCGGCGAGCGCCACGATTGGTGTATTCAATATGGGTCTCTTCAATCATTGGTAAACCACCAATGCCTGAACCCACCAAGACGCCAATTCTCTCTGAATTAGCGTCTGTCACTGTCAAGCCAGAATCTTTAAAAGCTTGCGTTCCCGCAGCAATGCCGTAATGGATGAAAGTATCCATATGACGAGCTTCTTTTGCAGAGATATAGTCTTCTACGTTAAAGCCCTTCACTTCCCCGGCAAAATGCACGCCTAGACCAGAATGATCAAATTTAGTGATGGTGGCAATACCACTGCGCCCCGCCAATAAATTATTCCAAGCATCACCGACATTGTTGCCAACGGGTGAAACCAAGCCTAGTCCGGTAATGACAACCCGGCGTTGCCCTTTGATCTGGCTCACAGCGAATTAGCCTTGCTTGGACTTAGCGAAATCGATAGCCAATTGGACAGTCGTGATTTTCTCAGCTTCTTCGTCAGGAATTTCGATACCGAATTCGTCTTCCAAAGCCATCACTAACTCAACTGTGTCGAGAGAATCTGCGCCTAAGTCATTAACGAAAGAAGATTCATTTTTGATTTCTGATTCGTCTTTGCCTAATTGCTCGGCTACGATTTTCTTAACGCGTTGTTCGATGTTATCCATGTAATCCCCCAAGGGTTGTTGTAAAAATGTTGAAAAAAGATTTTATCAGCTTATTTGGGCAATTTAGCTCAAATAGAGTC
>JACCDL010131534.1_pt1 | contig 19194 bp, 17 predicted proteins | sample 7441931 | NCBI WGS metagenome assembly JACCDL01 (sample SAMN15323437, study PRJNA562643) | freshwater metagenome | isolation source: river surface water | place: USA:Blue River Watershed | collected 2017-08-16 | reverse complement strand
GCGTGACCAGGGTCGGGCTGAGAAACTGCGGACATGCCATGATGGCGAGCTTCTCGGGATGGTCGCGTAACGCCGCCGGCTTGGTGAAGACGCGAGCGCCCTCACGCTCGGCCTGCCCCAACAGATGCGTGGCGTAGAAAAACTCGCTGTCAAACGGCGGGTCCTTGCGCATGATCACCGCATCAAACTTGTGCAAGGCCCAGCGTGTGCAGGAGCGCTCCTCAAACCACTGCGGCTCCTGACCCGTGAGGTGCAGTTCACGCACCAGCGCTTGCACGGGTCCACCACTGCGCCAGGACAGGTCACGCGGCTCACAGGCCCAGACGCGGTGTCCGCGCCGCTGCGCTTCACGCATCATGGTGAAGGTGGTGTCCTTGTAAATTTTGAAGGATGCCAGCGGATCGGCGACAAACAGGATGTCCATGTCAGATTTCGATCTTGCTGCCCAACTCCACCACCGAGTTGCTCGGCAAGTTGAGGAAGTCTGCTGCAGCGCTGGCGTTGAGGTGCATCTGCGCAAACAGTTTTTCACGCCAGGCGGCCATGCCCCCGTGCACCGTGGGCACAATGCTGTCGCGCGAGAGGAAATAGCTGGTGGTCATCGGCGTGACCTCGCAACCGTGGGTCTTGAGGAACGACAGCGCGCTCGGCACATCGGGATCGTTCTTGAAGCCGTAATTGATCACGACCTGCCAGCAGTCATGGCCGAGTTGTTCGACCTCCAGGCGCTTGTCCAGCCCAATCCACGGCACCTCATGGCTGCGTACCGTGACGAAGAGGTTCACCGCATGCAGCACCTTGTTGTGCTTGAGGTTGTGCAGCAAGGCGTTGGGCACAATGCCCACATCCGACGACAAAAACACTGCCGTGCCGTCCACGCGGGCGGGTGGCGCAATAAACACGGCATCCAGGAAGGGGCGCAACTCCAGCGCTTCATCGCGGTGTTTGGCGTTGAGCAGTTCGCGCCCATCACGCCAGGTCAGCATGAAGGTGAGAATGATGGCGCCGATCAGCAACGGGAACCAGCCGCCTTCGCCCAGCTTCATCAGGTTGGACGCCCAGAAGGCAAAGTCGACGACAAAGAAAAATCCGGTGGAGGCCAGGCACATCCACAGCGGATAACGCCAGTTGTAGCGAATCACGTAGAAGGTCAGCACGGTGGTGATCAGCATGTCGGTACACACCGCGATGCCGTAGGCCGCCGCCAGGTTGCTGGAGGACTTGAACATCAACACCGCCAGCACGATGAACCCAAACAGGCCCCAGTTGACGAAGGGCACATAGATCTGTCCCGTGTCACTCACGCTGGTGTGCTGCACCTGCAGGCGCGGCAAAAAACCCAGCTGGATGACCTGCTTGGTCACGCTGAACGCGCCAGAGATTAGCGCCTGCGAGGCGATCACCGTCGCTGCGGTGGCCAGGATCACCAGCGGCACCAAGGCCCACTCGGGTGCCATCAGGTAGAAGGGGTTCTTCACGGCCTCGGGATTCTGCAGCAGCAAGGCGCCTTGCCCGAAATAGTTGAGCGTGAGCGACGGCATCACCACCGAGAACCAGGCCACCCGGATCGGCTTTTTACCAAAGTGCCCCATGTCGGCATACAAGGCTTCGCCGCCCGTCACGCACAGCACCACGGCGCCCAGAATGATGAAGGTGGTCCCCGGTTGATTGATGATGAACGACAGGGCGTAGTGGGGGCTGATGGCCCACAAAATGGCCGGCTCGGAGGCAATGTGATAAAGCCCCAGGGCCGCAATCGCCGCAAACCACACCAGTGTGATGGGGCCAAAGAATTTGCCGATGCCCGCCGTGCCACGCTTTTGCACTGAAAACAAGCCCAACAAAATCACCAAGGTGATCGGTATCACATACTTCACAAAGGCAGGGGACACCACCTCGAGGCCCTCCACCGCCGACAGCACCGAAATGGCCGGTGTGATCACGCCATCGCCATAAAACAGACAGGTGCCCCCAATCCCCACAACCAACAGCACCTTGCGCAAGCGGGGGCGATCGCGCACCGACATCGAGGCCAGCGCCAGCATCGCGACCAATCCGCCTTCACCGTTGTTGTCCGCCCGCAGCACCAGCGTGACGTACTTGATCGACACAATGGTAGTCAGGGTCCAGAAGAAGATCGACAAAATGCCGTACACGTTGTCGGGCGTGAAGGGCACATGCCCCGAGCCGAACACCTCCTTCACGGCGTACAGCACGCTGGTGCCGATGTCGCCGTACACGACACCGATAGCTCCCATCGTCAAGCCAAGGAGCGAGGATTTGCCATGTTGCATGGAGTAGGCCTGTTCAGTCGTAAATTTCAGCGTCGGGGTCGGTGGTTTCCAGTTCGTAGCTGGCGGCCAGCATGGCCAGCCTCCCGATCACGCCATACATGTAAAAGCGGTTCGGCGCACTGGAGCCCGCCTTCATGCCCGGCTGGGGCGTGTGCGCGCTTTGTTCAAAGGCCAGCGGCACAAAACTTGCGCCCGGCGCGTTGAGGTTTTCATCGATGCCGCGCTCGGCATGCACTCGGTAGAACCCGCCCACGACATAGCGGTCCATCATGTAGACCACCGGTTCGGCCACGGCGTCATTGATGCGCTCATTGGTGAGCACACCTTCCTGAATGATGACGTCGGAGACCGCCTGGCCATCCTTGATGACGCTCATCTTGTTGCGCGTCTTGCGGTTGAGTGCGTCCAGGTCCTTGACGTCGCGCACCGTCATGATGCCCATGCCATAGGTGCCGTTGTCGGCCTTGACCACCACAAACGGTTTTTCGTGAATACCGTATTCCTTGTACTTGCGGCGGATCTTGGTGAGCAAGGCATCCACATTGCTGCGCAGGCACTCCAGGCCCTCGCCCTCAGCGAAATCGACCTCGCCGCACTGCCCAAACATCGGGTTGATGAGCCAGGGATCGATGCCCAGCAGCTTGCCAAACCGCTTGCTCACCTCTTCGTAGCTGTCAAAGTGGTGGCTCTTGCGGCGCACGCTCCAGCCCGCATGCAACGGGGGCAGCACATGCTGCTCGTGCAAATCCTCCAGGATGCCGGGCAAGCCCGCACTCAAGTCGTTGTTGAGCAAAATGGTGCAAGGGTCAAAGTCCTTGAGCCCCAGACGGCGCTTGCCACGAATGACCGGCTCGAGTGTCACGCGGTCACCGTTGGGCAGATCGATGGTCGTCGTTTCCTTGATCTCCGGGTTGATCGAACCCACCCGCACATTCAGGCCGGCCATCTGGAAGATGCGCTGCAGCTGCGCCACATTGCTCAGGTAGAAGGTGTTGCGGGTGTGGTTCTCGGGGATCAGCAACAGGTTGCGCGCCTCGGGACAGATTTTCTCGATGGCCGCCATGGCCGCCTGCACCGCCAGTGGCAGCATCTCGGGGGGCAGGTTGTTGCAGCCGCCTGGGGACAGCCTGGGGCCCACGGCCGCCAGCTTGAACCCAGCATCGCGAATATCGACCGAGGTGTAAAAGGGCGGGGTGTGCTCCATCCACTCCAGTCGGAACCAGCGCTCAATGGCGGGCATGGGGTCGAGAATGCGCTGCTCGAGTTCGTTGATCGGCCCGGTCAGGGCCGTGATGAGATGTGGAACCATGAAACTGTTCGCAGGAGTGAGGGGGCATTGTAGGTCGTCAGACCCGAACGCGCAGTTGGCCCGCCCTCCTCGTCAACCGCCACGCGCCTGTCGCCACACCTGCCCGCGCCCTGTTCAGGGGCATGCCGGGGTCAGCGGCGGACTTCGCCTTGGCCCAGCACCACGTACTTGAGCGAGGTCAGGCCCTCGATGCCCACCGGCCCCCGGGCGTGAAACTTGTCGGTGGAAATGCCGATTTCGGCACCCAGGCCGTACTCGAATCCATCAGCGAAGCGAGTACTAGCATTTACCATAACACTTGCGGAATCGACTTCCCGCAAAAACCGCTGGGCGTGAACATGGTCGCGGGTCAGGATGGCATCGGTGTGGTGACTGGAGTAGCGGTTGATGTGCTCAATCGCCTCGTCCAGGCCCTGCACCACCTTCACACTCAGGATGGGGGCCAGGTATTCCTCCGACCAGTCTTGTTCGCTCGCGTCCACCACCCGGGCACCAGGCACGCCACTCAACCAGGCTTTTGCCCGCGGACAGGCACGCATCTCCACCCCCTTGGCGGCCAGCACCGCGCCAATGCGCGGCAGAAAATCGGCGGCCACCCCCTGCGCCACCAGCAGGCTTTCGGTGGCATTGCAAGGGCTGTACTTCTGGGTCTTGGCGTTGTCGGTGACCGTGATCGCCTGCTCCAGATCACACGGATCATCCACATAGGTGTGGCAGTTGCCATCCAGGTGCTTGATGACCGGCACGCGGGCTTCGCGGCTGACGCGCTCGATGAGTCCTTTGCCACCACGCGGAATGATGACGTCGACAAATTGCGGCATGGCCACCAGTTCGGACACCGCGGCCCGGTCGGTGGTCTGCACCAGCTGCACCGCGTGGGGGGTGAGGCCCGCATCGCCCAGGGCCTGGGCCACCAACTCGGCCAGGGCCCGGTTGGAGTCGATGGCTTCCGATCCGCCGCGCAAAATGCAGGCATTGCCACTCTTGATCGAGAGCGACGCCGCCTCGATGGTGACGTTGGGCCGGCTTTCATAAATCATGCCGAACACGCCAATGGGCACGCGCATCTGGCCAACACGGATCCCACTGGGTTGCTGACGCAAGCCGATGATTTCCCCAATGATGTCGGGCATGCCCGCGAGCTGTTCGCAACCCTGTGCGCAGGTCTCGAGAATAGCTGGCGTGAGCTTGAGGCGGTCGATCATCGGCTCGGACAACCCGCTGGCGCGGGCGCGTTCCAGGTCCTTGGCGTTTTCGGCTTGTAAGGGGGCCTGGTTCTGACGCAGCAAGGCGGCCAGCCGTAGCAAGGCGGCACGCTTGTCGGCGGCGGATGCACGCGCCATCAACGCCGCAGCGACGCGCGCCTGCGTGCCCAGCACGTGCATGTGTTCAACCGTAGAGAGCGCGTTCATACGACTGATTTTCGCATCTTATCAGCCACGGGTGCTGCGCATGCCTGCGACAGCGACTGCGCCAGTCGGTGCAGTGCTGCCCACCCCTGCAGCGGCCATCCCGGCGCCTTCAAACCCTTGACGATGCCGTCCACGGTATGCGCCGACTCCAGCAAGGCCTCGAGTTGCACCGCGCTCAGGCGCGGCAACACCCGCTCGAACAGGCGCTCGCGCACCCCCCAGATACGTTGCTCGCGCATCACCATGGGCAACGGCCGCCCCTGGGCCATGGCGGCTTTGCAACGATTGAGCGCCCGGATGTCTTCGGCCAGGGTGTAGTGCACCAGCACCTCAGCCTCGCCCTCGGCCTGCAAGCCATCGAGCATGCGCTGCACCCGCAGGGTCTGCCCTGAGAGCACGGACTCGGACAACTTGAAGACGTCGTAGCGCGCCACATTGAGCACAGCCAACTCGACCTGCTCAAAGCTCAACTCGCCTTCGGGGTACAGCAACGCCAGTTTCTGAATTTCCTGGTGCGCGGCCAGCAGATTGCCTTCCACACGGTCGGCAAAAAACTGCAAGGTCCGCTGCCCGGCCTCGCCCGCCTCAACGCGTTGCTGTTGCTGCGCCAATCGCTTGGCAATCCACACGGGCAAGGCAGATCGCTCCAGAGTTTCCACGGCCAGGCTCACCCCGTGGTTGTCCAGCGCGGTGAACCAGGCCGAGGTCCGCGTGGCCTTGTCCAGGCGCGGCAACAGCACCAGCAGCAGAGTGCTATCACCATCCGCCAAAGATTCGGCCAATTGCTGCAGGACCACACTGCCTTCCTTGCCCGGCTTGCCCGAGGGAATGCGCAACTCGATGATTTGCCGTTCGGCGAAGAGACTCATCGCGCCAGCAGCCGATTGCACGGCACTCCAGTCAAAGTGCGCGCCGGCCACGGTGAAGACTTGCCGCTCGGTGAAGCCCTGGGTGCGTGCGCAGGCACGAATGGCATCGGCCACTTCCTGCTGCAGCAAGGCCTCGTCGCCCACTACCGTGTACAGGGCGCGCAAGCCCTTTTGCAAATGTGCTGCCAGCTGAGCGGGGGCGAGTTGCATGACGCGAGACTCAGATTTGCTGGAGCGCGGCGAGGCGCCGCAAGATTTGCTGGATCATGTCGGTCTGCATGTTGGCGAACAGCAAGGTTTCTTCAGACGTCTTGGCCAGCACATAGCTTTCGTTGAAGGTGATGTCGCGCAGTTGCACCAGTTCGGTCTCGGGTATGCGCTCGATGCCTTCGCGATTGCGCACCCGAAAACGCACGCGCAAGCGCAACTGGTTTTCGCGCACGGCACCGGTGGAGGTGCGCCCCACCACCACTTTCTCGCGCAACTCCTGCAGTATCTCCAGCACCAGGTCGGCGCGTTCGATTTGCCGTGGATCGGTGATGACCTCCACCGCGCTGCCCGTCTGCAACAGTCGCTGCATTTCCGGCCCCAGACCCATCAGGCTGGAGCCGGCAATGTGAATAGAGCGAAATGCATACGAGGTGGGTCGACTCAGGGTAAAGCCACAGCCCGCCAACAGCAACGCGCCGCCACTCGACAACCAGGTGCGACGCGTGGTGTTCATGCTCAGACCACCAGGTTGACCAGACGACCCGGCACCACAATCACCTTCTTGGGCGATGCGCCTTGCGCCTGCTTGGTGAAGGCCTCACTGGCACGTGCAATGGCCTCGATCTCGTCCTTGCCGGCTTGTGCGGGCACTTGAATGGAGCCACGCAACTTGCCGTTGACTTGCAGCATCAACTCGATTTCATCCTGCACCAGGGCGGCTTCGTCCACCAGTGGCCACGGGGCGTCGAGCAGGCTGTTCTGCGCGCGTGCATAGCCCAGTTCGCGCCAGAGCTGGTCGGTGATGTGCGGGCACACCGGGTAGAGCAGGCGCAACAGCAGGGACATGCCCTCGCACAGCACAGCACGGTCACCCTCGCTGTCATCGCTGGCAAAGTCATCCAATGCGTTGAGCAACTTCATGCACCCCGACACCACGGTGTTGTATTGCATGCGCTCATAGTCGTAGCTCACTTGGCGCAGCAACAGGTGCAATTCGCGGCGCAAGGCCTTGGCGGGCGGGCGCAACGGGGCGCCACTCAGGTCGGTGGCGGTGGCAGCCTCCAAGGCCACGTGATGGCGATGCGCGAGCTGCCACACACGGCGCAGGAATCGATAGCTGCCCTCGACCGCCGAGTCGTTCCACTCCAGGGTGGCCTCGGGCGGTGCGGTGAACATGGTGTACAAACGCGCCGTGTCCGCGCCATAGCGCTCGATCAGGTCTTGCGGATCCACCCCGTTGTTCTTGCTCTTGCTCATCGTCCCCACCCCTTCATAGGTGATGGGGGTGCCAGCGGGCAGAGGGCCTTTGGCCTCTTTGAGCTGGGCGCCGATGACCTTGCCGCTGGCATCGTGCACATCGTTCACCTCGTGCGGCCAGAAATACTCGACGCCACCCTTCTCACCCTTGCGTGAATAGATGTGGTTGAGCACCATGCCCTGGGTGAGCAAACGGGTGAACGGCTCGTCGATCTGGACCAGGCCCAGATCGCGCATGACCTTGGTCCAAAAACGCGCGTACAGCAGGTGCAGGATGGCATGCTCGATACCCCCGATGTACTGGTCCATCGGCATCCAGTACTTCGCCCCCTCGGCCACCATGTGCTCGTCGTTGCTCGGGTCGCAATACCGCATGAAGTACCAGGACGAATCCACAAAGGTGTCCATGGTGTCGGTTTCGCGCCGTGCGGGTTTACCGCAGACGGGACAGGTCACGCCAGCATGAAAACCCTCGTGCTTGTTGAGCGGGTTGCCGCTGCCATCGGGGATGCAGTCAGGCGGCAGCACCACCGGCAAGTCGTGTGCCGGCACCGGCACGGCACCGTGCTCGTCACAGTGGATGATGGGAATCGGCGTGCCCCAGTAGCGCTGGCGCGAAATACCCCAGTCACGCAGGCGCCAGGTGGTTTTCTTCTCGCCCAAGCCCTTGCTGTGCAATTCGGCGGCCACCGCGGCGATGCACGCCGGGAACACCAGGCCATCAAAACGGCCTGAGTTGATCGCCACCCCCTGGCCTTTGGCGGCATACGACTCATGCCACTGCGTGTCATCGAAGGTCGGCGCACCCTCGGCCTGCCGCACCACCTGGCGAATGGCCAGGCCGTACTTGCGTGCGAACGCAAAGTCGCGTTCGTCGTGCGCGGGCACCCCCATCACCGCACCATCGCCATACGTCATGAGCACGTAGTTGCCCACCCAGACCTCGACCGGCTCGCCGGTGATCGGGTGTTGCACCTGAAGCCCCGTGGCCATGCCCTCTTTTTCCTTGAGGGCCAGTTCGGCTTCCGTGGTGCCGCCTTTCTTGCATTCTTCTATGAATGCTGCCAGCGCCGGGTTGCTGGCAGCCGCATGGGTGGCCAGTGGGTGTTCGGGCGCGACTGCACAGAATGTGACCCCCATGATGGTGTCGGCTCGGGTGGTGAACACATACATGCGGCCATCACCGATCAGATGACCGGCGCTGTCGCGGATGTCGTGGGTGAACGCAAAGCGCACGCCCTCGCTCTTGCCGATCCAGTTGTCCTGCATCAGCTTGACGCGCTCCGGCCAGCCCGGCAAGCCGGTGCTGACATGATCCAGCAGTTCCTGGGCGTAGTCGGTGATCTTGAGGTAGTACCCGGGAATCTCCCGCTTTTCAACCACCGCCCCGGTGCGCCAGCCTTTGCCATCGATCACTTGCTCGTTGGCCAGCACGGTCTGATCAACCGGATCCCAGTTGACGATCTGGGTTTTGCGGTACGCGATGCCTTTCTCCAGCATCTTCAGGAACAACCACTGGTTCCACTTGTAGTAGCTCGGGTCGCAGGTGGCCACTTCGCGTGACCAGTCGATGGCCAGGCCCATGGCCTGCATCTGCCCCTTCATGTAGGCGATGTTCTCGTAGGTCCACTTGGCCGGCGGCACGCCGTTCTTGAGCGCGGCGTTTTCGGCCGGCAGGCCAAAGGCGTCCCAGCCCATGGGCATGAGGACATTCAATCCCTTCATGCGCAGGTGGCGGGTCAGCATGTCGTTGATGGTGTAGTTGCGAACATGGCCCATGTGCAACTTGCCGCTGGGATAGGGCAGCATGGAGCAGGCGTAGAACTTCTCCCGGCTGGCGTCTTCACGGACTCGATAAACATCGTGCTGGGTCCACAGGGCCTGGACGGCCTGTTCCACCTCGGTGTGTTGGTATTTGTCTTGCATGTCGCATCAATGAAAAAACCCCGAGCTGAACAGCATGAATCGGGGCGAATCCGGAGATTTTAGGGCTTGCCGGTCACCGGGGCGGCGGGATTGGCGCGATGCAGCAAGGTCAGTCGGGTGACTTGCTGGGCTTGGAGCCACTCCAGCCAGGGCAGCAAGTCGGCGTAGGGCACGGCCTGGTCCACAGCCAACCACACCTCGGCATGCGGAGTGCGCGCCAGCGCTTCTTGCAATTGGCGTGTCAGGATCTCTCGGGTCACCGGGACGTCAGCCCAGCTCAAGCGACCTTGCAGCCCCAACCCGATCCGCAGATGATCCTCGCGGGGCTTGAGGGGCGCTGTCGCATCCACCCCGCCGCCTAGCGGCAAGGACAGGCCGCGCATGGCGTCCGAAGCGTCCGAGGCCTGGGCGCGGGCTGGTCCACTTGCCTGTGACGCGGCCCAGGCCATCACGCCCATCACCAAGAGCACGAGCAACACATCAACCAGTGGGGTGATCTGTATCTGCGCTTGCGGCATGGGCGACATGGGCGTCAGGGCATGCCGCCAACGCCCATCCCCCCGGCGCGGTTCGTGCCCGAGGGGTACCGCCCGTTTCTGCGGCGCGGCGGATGGAGCGGCCCTCATTCGAGTCGACCTGTTTGCAGATGGTCGATCACATCGGCAGCAAAGTCCTCAAGGGACTGCTGCAACGCGCTCAGGCGGGGCGCCATCAGGTGATGCGCCGTCCATGCTGGCACGGCGACACACAACCCCACCGCGGTGAGATGCAAGGTCTGTGACATGGCGGGCAACACCTCTTCCCACGCCCCCTGGGACGTGCCCGTCAAGGCCGCCATGGCGTCGAGCAAACCCCACACGGTGCCGAGCAGGCCCAGGAACGGCGCCACCGAGGCCACGCACGCCAGCCATGGCTGCCCCCACTGGACCCGCTGGCAGACCAACCGCAGGGATTGCACCACCTGGCGTTGACGCGATGCCTCTGTCTGCGTTTGGCGCTGGCCGCCGTGCGGAGATGCTGCCACGCTGGCGCCCGCCGCAGCCGTCAAGGGCTGCATCAGGGCATGGCGATCCAGCAGGGCCAGCACCTGTTGAGCTTCAACGGGGTCGGAAGTTTGCCAAAACGCCTGCTGCCCTGCCGACACGTCTTGCACCGCGCGCCATATCCACCAGGTTTTGTAGACGATCACCACCCAGCTCGAGACAGACAATGCCCACAGCATGCCCGCCACCCCGGCCGTGAGGGCGGCTTCGCTGATCCCGAACAGCATGGCCTCTCCAGTTGGCTAGGGCCTGGGTCAGTGCAGGTTGAGCACGTCGAACATGTCGAACATGCCACTGGAGCGCTCGGCGAGGTAGCGCGCCGCACGCAGGCTGCCTTGTGCATAGTTGCTGCGGCTGCCTGAGCGGTGGGTGATCTCGACGCGTTCGCCGGTGCCTGCAAACATCACCGTGTGGTCGCCCACGATGTCCCCCCCTCGAATGGTGGCGAAACCGATAGAGGAAGGGTCACGCTCACCGGTGTGACCCTCGCGTGCGTAGACGGCACAGTCCTTGAGGTCACGCCCGAGCGCCTCGGCGATGACTTCACCCATTTTGAGCGCCGTTCCCGACGGCGCGTCGACCTTGTGGCGATGGTGAGCCTCGATCACCTCGATGTCATAGCCGGTGGACAAGGCCTTGGCGGCCATTTGCAGCAAGCGCAGGGTGACATTGACGCCCACACTCATGTTGGGGGCCACCACCATGGCCAGCGATTGAGCCGCCTGCGCCAGTTCCGCTTTGTCCGTGTCGCCAAAGCCTGTGGTGCCAATCACCATCTTGACGCCAAGTTGCTGGCACACGCGCACATGCGCCATGGTGCCCTCGGGGCGCGTGAAGTCGATCAGCACCTGTGCTCGCGCCAAAGCGGCTGGCACATCCGAGGTGATGATCACGCCGGTGGTGCGGCCCAGAAAAGCCCCCGCGTCTGATCCCAGCGCAGGGTTTGCGGGCACGTCAAGCGCACCGGCGAGTTCGCAGTCTGGCGCGTTGAGCACGGCTTCGATCAGCATGCGACCCATGCGGCCGCTGGCCCCGGCAATGGCAATGCGAAGGGGAGACGAGATAGACATGAGGCAACTCCGAAAAGCTGGCCAGCCTCAACGGGCAGGCTCAAGCGGGGGATAGTCAGGCAACGGCTCCTGGTTAGGGGCCGTGGGGGTGGGGGAGGTTCGGCTCTTGAAGGACTCGAGCGCCGCAGGCTTGGCTTCGAGCACCGGGGGTTTGCCAGCCGGACGTCGTGTGTCCAGCCGTGCAGCAAACTCCGCCTCTAGGGGCAGCTCGTCCGCCTCCACACGTGCCAGCCCATCGCCTTCGAAGAACACCGACAGCTTGCGGTGCAACGGCTCTGCCCCCTGTCGACGGATGGTGAACGCATAGTCCCAACGGTTGGCATGGAATACGCTGGTAATCAGCGGCGTACCCAACACATCACGCACCTGCAGGCGGGTCATGCCCACACGCAGCAACTGCTGTTGCTCACGGGTGACCACGTTGCCTTGAACCACCTCGGTGCGGTAAGGCCGCAACGCCTCTGCCACGCGGCCAGAGACGTTGGCCACCTGCGAGGAGACACCCTCGATGGGTTTTTGCAGGGTGCTGCAGGCCGACAGGACCAGCAGCCCACACAGCAGGAGCCCGTTAGTGAAGATGCGGTGAAACGATGTCATGCCAAAGAGCACACTCAAGATATGATGAGGTCATTGTAGCGGCGCACCCCTAAAGTCAAGTGGCTTCAAGGCTGTGAGCCACTCACCCATTTGATCCGCATGCCATCCATCGACGAACTCAAGGGCACGGGCCTCAAGGCCACGCTGCCGCGGCTGAAAATCCTGGAGTTGTTCCAGAAGGCACCGCTGCGTCACATGACCGCCGAGGATGTGTACCGCCAAGCCTTGATCGACAACATGGATGTGGGCCTGGCCACGGTGTATCGAGTGCTGACCCAGTTTGAACAAGCGGGCATTCTCACGCGCAGTCACTTTGAGAGTGGAAAAGCCGTGTATGAACTCGACGAAGGCCAGCACCATGACCACCTGGTGTGCCTCGATTGTGGACGGGTTGAGGAATTTTGCGACCCGGACATTGAACAGCGACAACAGCGCATCGCTCAGACCAAAGGTTTCGAGTTGGCAGACCACGCGCTCAGCCTGTACGCTCACTGCCGGCGTGAGCATTGTCCACATCGCAAGGTGTGATAGCCCACACCGGCTGTGACCTTCAACGCGCAGGCAGGGTCTAGCCTTGCTCCATGGCGCGCCGGTGACGCTCCACAAACTCGTCGTAGGTGTTGATGCCGCGCAATTGCAAAATGGTGTTGCGTACCGCCGCCTCCACCAGCACCGCGATGTTACGACCCGCCACCACCTGAATCACCACCTTGCGGACTGCAATGCCCAGCACATCCTGCGTCAAGGGTTCGTGCGGCAAGCGGTCGTAGTCGCGCTCCAGGGTTTCGCGCCGCACCAGGTGCACAATGAGTTTCAACCGCATCTTGCGGCGCACGGCCGTCTCGCCAAAGATGGCGCGGATGTCCAGCAGTCCGATGCCGCGCACTTCCAACAGGTTTTGCAACAGATCCGGACAACGGCCTTCGATGGTGGTCTGGTTGATGCGGTACAGATCGACCGCGTCGTCCGCCACCAGACCGTTGCCACGAGAAATCAGCTCCAGGCCGAGTTCGCTTTTGCCCAGTCCGGATTCACCGGTGATCATCACACCCAAACCCAGAATGTCCATGAACACGCCATGCATGGAGGTGCGATCGGCAAAGTGTTTGGACAAGTAGGCCCGCAGCAGATCGATCACGTGGGCGGACGATTCGTGGGTCGAAAAAAGCGGGATCTGTGCACGCTCGCACATCTCAATGAGCGATGCAGGCGGCGTCTGGCCATCCGCAACCACCAGCACCGGCGGCTCCAGCGTGACGATGCGTGCAATACGGCGGGCGCAGTCTTCGGCCGTGGCATTGGTGATGTAGCGGACCTCCCGTTCACCCAGCAATTGCAGGCGATACGGGTGGATGTAATTCAAGTAGCCCACCAGGTCGGCGCCTGAGCGCGCGGCTCGAACAGCGACTTCGTCAAAGCGACGCTCCGAAGCGCCCTGACCAGCCACCCACTCCCACCGCAGCTTCTCGCGGAAGTCCTCGAACAAGACATCAGCGCTGACGACGGTGGGCTTCAAGGTCGGTAAGGGCGCTCGCTCCCTCAGGTGGTGAGGGCTGAGCTCCAGTTGGCAATGAGGTGGTGGAGCGAGTCTGCACTGTCGCTGCTCTTGAGCTTGTCGCGCAATGCGGCGTCGCTGAGCAACTCGGCAATTTCAGACAGGATTTCCAGGTGCTTTTGCGTGGATGCCTCTGGCACGAGCAGGAATATCAGCAGGCTCACCGGCTGCTCGTCAGGGGCATCGAACCCAATGGATTCGTCCAGGCGAAACACAGCGGCCATGGGGGACTTGAGGCCTTTGATGCGGCCGTGCGGGATGGCCACACCATGCCCCAGGCCCGTGGAGCCCAGACGCTCGCGTGCAAACAAACTGTCCGCCACCAAGGCTCGGCTCAGACCGTGCTGCGACTCAAACAACAGGCCCGCTTCCTCGAAAGCACGCTTTTTGCTCGTGACTTCAACACCCACAAGCACGTGGGCAACGGGCAGAATGGCAGCGAGTCGGTTCATGGTGAGGCGCACATTATGCACCTGTCCACCCACCCGGTCATCCTCGGTCGGTTCTGGCAGGCAAAGTTGGGGCCTGCGAGTGGCAATCGTCCCCCCAAGGGTCGCCGAGCCCCATCACTCCGGCACCAAATTGGTGCAAGAGGATCACATCAGCCGCTTGTGCCCATCATGGTGGTGGTCTTGCAGCTTGTCCTTGTGGCGCACCACCTGGCGGTCGAGCTTGTCCACGAGTTCGTCCACAGCGGCGTAGAGGTCTTCATGGCTGCATTCGGCGAACATGTCGCTGCCCTTGACATGGATGTTGCATTCGGCGCGCTGGCGCTTTTCCTTTTCCTTTTGCTTTTCCACCGTCAGCAACACCTTGACGTCTACCACCTGGTCAAAGTGACGCGTGATGCGATCGAGCTTGCTGGTCACATAGCTGCGCAAGGCAGCGCTGACTTCGACATGATGGCCGCTGATCGTCAGGTTCATGAACTTCCTCCTAGAACGGGTGAAATACTTGTGCTGGCAGACCGCCCCTCACCCCGATGGCGAGCCGCTCGAGTCCACTATGCGCCTACCCACGGTGAAAAGCAAGGCCCGCCAGCACGTAAGGCTGTCACAACCCAACACCATGCGCCAGTGCCATAATCGTGGCTTCAGCAGTTACGGAGATGTCTCCTTGGACCCCTACCCTTCTCGGTAGCTTTCGGATCCACCGGCCTTGGTGCCCCTGACCCGGATTCGAAAGCACTTTCCGTCATCGAACTCCGGTGCCTAAGCACCTCCAGCCGCCATGCTCAACATTTTCACGCTGGCCCACGGCCGCCTCGTCCAGGAAGAGATCGAATCCCTGGAAGAGCTCTCGCGCTTTCAGCCCATCTGGGTCGACCTGGAGTCGCCCACGGTGGAGGAGAAGCGCTGGATCAAACAGTACTACGGTCTGTCCATCCCCGAGGATGCGATGGACGAGGACATCGAAGAATCCGCCCGCTTCTATGAGGAAGACAACGGCGAGTTGCACATCCGCAGCGACTTCCTGATCGCCGATGAGGATGAGCCCCGCACGGTGCGGGTGGCCTTCATCCTCAACCAGCACAACCAGGACCTCAAAAGCCGTGGCGTGCTGTTTTCGATCCACGATGAAGACGTGCCTGTGTTTCGTCTCTTGCGGTTGCGTGCCCGTCGCGCCCCCGGCTTGCTGGAGGACGCCAAGGAGGTACTCCTCAAACTTTTCGATGCCGACGCCGAGTACTCCGCCGACACCCTGGAAAACATTTACGACCAGCTGGAACTGGCTGGCAAAAAAGTGCTCTCCGAGGACGTTACCGACGCCCTGGCCGGCGAGGTGCTGGCCGCCATTGCCCGCCAGGAAGACTTGAACGGCCGAATTCGGCGCAACGTGATGGACACCCGCCGCGCCGTCAGCTTCATGATGCGCTCGCGCATGCTCAATGCCGAGCAGTTCGAGGAAGCGCGGCAAATCCTGCGTGACATCGAGTCGCTGGACAACCACACGGCCTTCCTGTTTGACAAGATCAACTTCCTCATGGACGCAACGGTTGGCTTCATCAATATCAACCAGAACAAGATCATCAAGATCTTCTCGGTGGCCAGCGTGGCGTTGCTGCCGCCCACCTTGATCGCCAGCATCTACGGCATGAACTTTCAGTACATGCCCGAGCTGAACATGAGTTGGGGCTACCCGATGGCCATCGGGTTGATGGTGGCCAGCGCGCTGGTGCCCATGTGGTATTTCCGCCGACGCGGATGGTTGAAATAAGCGGATCCTAGGCCAGCCGCTGGACCAGTCGCTGCATGACCGCGGCGCTCACGGGTGCTGCCACATCGCGGATAAAGCGCATGAAGTCCACATGGGCGGTGTCATCGGCCCGGTCCGAGATCAGACGCACACCCGCAAATGGCACGCCGTGGTCGTGACACACCTGCGCCATGGCCGCGCCTTCCATTTCCACCGCCAGGGCGTCGGGCAATGCACGGCGAAGGGCTTGGCTTTCCTCGGCGCTGGAGACAAAGCGGTCACCACTGGCCACCAAGCCGGTGTGGACACGTGGCAGCGCACGCAATGCTTCCGCACCACCCGCGTCGCCCGAATGGAGTGAATTGCCTGTGGCGTCAGTGGCGTCTGCGCGGCCACCCCCCGCGCGGGCGGTCAACTCGCCCAAGGCCACGTGCCCGTCTGCCTGCGACAACGCCTCTTGCGCGGCCTGCATGAGCCAGCCACTCAGACGCGCATCTACCCCGAAACGGGACACGCCGTACAGCGGCACTTCGTAGCGGGGAAACAGGGGCGAGGCATCCAGGTCATGCTGCATGAACGCATCGGCCACCACAGCGTCCCCCACCTGCACCGACTCGGCCAAGCCGCCGGCCACGCCCGTCATCACCACCTGGTCCACCTCGAAGCGATGGAGCAGGGTGGTCACGGTGGTGGCGGCCGCCACCTTGCCGATGCGCGACAGCACGGCCACCACCGGCACGCCGTGCCAGTGACCTTGCCAGAACGTGCGACCGGCCCACTCGACCGGACGGGCCTGCACACGCGCCAACACGGCCGAGAGTTCCTCGTGCATGGCACTGACAATGCCCAGGGTCATGCCGGAATGTTCAGGTCGGAGAGCGCAATTCGCGCCGCAGGATTTTGCCCACCGGCGTCTTGGGCAAGTCAGCGCGAAACTCGATCACGCGCGGATGCTTGTAGCCCGTGAGTTGCGCCTTGCAGTGCTCGCGGATGGCGTCCTCGCTCAGTTGTGGATCCTTGCGCACCACCACAAGCTTGACCGCCTCGCCGGACTTCTCATCGGGGATCCCGATGACCGCACACTCCAAGACGCCTGGCAATTGCGCCACCACGTCCTCGACCTCATTGGGATAGACGTTGAAGCCGCTGACCAGAATCATGTCCTTCTTGCGGTCCACAATGCGGAAGTAACCCCGCTCGTCTTGGATGCCGATGTCCCCGGAGCGGAACCACCCACCGGGCAGCATCACACGGGCGGTCTCGTCCGGGCGCTGCCAGTAACCGGCCATCACCTGTGGGCCGCGGATGGCGATTTCGCCCGGCTGCCCTACAGCAACCTCGTGTCCATCGTCATCGATGATTTTCATCTCGGTGCTGGGAATGGGCACGCCAATGGTGCCGGAGAAGGACTGGCTGGTGGTGGGGTTGCAACTGGCCGAGGGACTGGTTTCGGACAGGCCATAGCCCTCACAGATGGGACACCCCGTCTTCTCGAGCCATCGCTGGGCCACCGCCGCCTGCACCGCCGTGCCTCCGCCCAGCGAGACCTTGAGATGCGACCAGTCCACCCGATCGAAGTCAGGGTGGTTGAGCAGCGCGTTGAACAAGGTGTTCACGGCTGGGAACTGGTGGAAGCGGTGCTGCGACAACTCCTTGAGCACCGCCGGAATATCACGCGGATTGGGTATCAGCACGTTCATGCCGCCTGTGCGCATGGACAACATCATGTTCACTGTGAAGGCGAAGATGTGATACAGCGGCAAGGCGCAAATGCTGATCAAGGGTTCACCCGCCGGCACGCGCGCCATCACCGGGCTGTTCCAGGCTTCGGACTGCAGCACATTGGCCAGCAGGTTGCGGTGCAGCAGCTCGGCGCCTTTGGAGACCCCCGTGGTGCCCCCGGTGTATTGCAGCACCGCCAGGTCATCGGGCCCCATCTCGGGTGTCTGCAAGCTCAACTGTGCCCCGCGCGCCAACGCCTCGTTGAAACGCACCGCCGTGGGCAAGGTGAAGGGGGGTACCATCTTCTTGACCTTGCGCACCACCTGGTTCACCAGCACGCCCTTGAGCCAGCTGAGCTGGTCTCCCATGGCGCACAGCACCACATGCTGCACCGGCGTGTTGGCCAGACATTGCTGCAGCACCGTGCCAAAGTTTTCGATGATGACAATGGCCTTGGCGCCCGAATCCTTGAGCTGGTACTCCAGTTCGCGTGCGGTGTACAGCGGGTTGACGTTGACCACCACAAATCCGGCTCGCAACACCGCCGCCACCGCGATGGGGTACTGCAACACATTGGGCAGCATGATGGCAACACGGTCGCCACGCACCAGCCCCAAGGACTGCAGGTACGCACCCAACTGCTGGCTGCGCTGGTCAAGTTCTGCAAAGCTCAGACGACGACCCAGAAAGCTGTAAGCCGCACGGTCACCATAACGCTGAAAGCTCTCCTGCATGAGGTCGACCAGCGAGCGGTAGCCGCTCGTGTCGATCTCGGCCGGTACCCCCTGCGGGTACGCACTCAACCAGGGGTGGCTCTTGATCACTCGATGGCCTTGACCATGTCCTCGACCACCTTCTTGGCGTCTCCAAACACCATCATGGTCTTGTCCATGTAGAACAACTCGTTGTCCAGACCGGCATAGCCAGCCGCCATCGAGCGCTTGTTGACGATGACCGTCTTGGCCTTGTAAGCCTCCAGGATAGGCATGCCGTAAATCGGGCTGCCCTTGGTGTGGGCGGCCGGGTTCACCACGTCGTTGGCCCCCAGAATGATGGCCACATCCGCTTGCCCGAATTCGGAGTTGATGTCCTCCATCTCGAACACCTGGTCGTAGGGCACCTCGGCTTCGGCCAGCAGCACGTTCATGTGACCGGGCATGCGGCCAGCCACCGGGTGGATGGCGTACTTCACACTCACGCCTTTTTCCGTCAGCTTGGCCGCCAGTTCCTTGACCGCGTGCTGCGCACGCGCCACCGCCAGACCATACCCGGGCACGATCACCACGGTCTCGGCGTTGCCCATGATGAAGGCCGCATCGTCGGCGCTGCCGCTCTTGACGCTGCGCTGCACCTGACCGCCCGCCGAGGCATCGACCGCCTCGCCACCAAACCCGCCCAGAATGACGTTGAAGAACGAGCGGTTCATGGCCTTGCACATGATGTAGCTCAGGATGGCACCCGAGCTGCCCACCAGCGAACCGGCGATGATCAGCATCGAGTTGTTCAGCGAGAAGCCGATACCGGCGGCCGCCCAGCCCGAGTAGCTGTTCAGCATCGACACCACGACCGGCATGTCGGCGCCGCCGATCGGGATGATGATGAGCACACCCATGATGAAGGACAGCGCCAGCATGGCGTAAAACGCGGCGGGGTCCTGCGTGGCGGTGTAGACGCCACCCAGTCCGAGCGTGGCCAGACCCATCACCAGGTTGAGTTTGTGCTGGCCGGCAAAGG
>JACCDL010553262.1_pt1 | contig 19195 bp, 19 predicted proteins | sample 7441931 | NCBI WGS metagenome assembly JACCDL01 (sample SAMN15323437, study PRJNA562643) | freshwater metagenome | isolation source: river surface water | place: USA:Blue River Watershed | collected 2017-08-16 | reverse complement strand
GGGATGATTGAAAGGTGTTGTGCAATTCTCGCCACAATTTGTTCCACAGATTTCTCGGATACAAAGCGCACCTTGGCAATTTCGGAGTTACTAAGCCCTTGGGCGACAAGGCGAAGTGTTTCAATCTGAATATCGGTCAGCCCGGTAAGTATGGTGATGAAAGATTCCTCAGGAATCAATTTATGGAAATTAATCCATTTCATTGAAGAGCCATCACTTGCCGAACCAAGAGATTCATTCAGAGCGTAGGTAATCACCGATAGATCAGAAATGCTGCGCTTTAGGATAATTTTGCTGCCAATAGGAATATTCTTTTCAAGGAGCCCAAAGAGGCGTAGGTCTGGGCAGGAAGTTGTAATAACAATCCCGAGCGCTGGATCAACCTTACGTAATCTCTGCAAGAGTCCAATCGCTTCTTCACCAGAGAATTGCAGATCAATAAGTACTGCTTCTGGTTGAAGTGAACGAAAAAGATTTTCGGCAATCAGCATATTGGAAGCTTCACCAACAACATTGATGCTGTGAAGGCGTAGGGATGCTGCCATTGTGGCTAATTCGAATGAGTCATCATTGATAAGCAGTACTCGGGAAGTTTGCGCTGCCTTTGAAAGCATACGAAAGGGTAGGTCTAGCAATGTGTTTTACAAATGGGGGAATCCCTAGCGAGCTATTTTATTAATTTGCGAATCACGTCTTGGATATGAAGTGTTATGTGTGATGCAGATATTGGTGCACCATTCGATGCAAGGAGCGCTGCTTGATTGTGAATGAGCGCACCTGTTGCAGCAACATGAGCTAAACGTTCCTTCGAATTGAGAATCTCAATGTAATTGGTTGCAACAAGAGCACCGATTATTCCAGCAAGCACATCGCCTGTTCCGGCTGTTGCAAGATACGGAGTTGCAGTCGGTAGAGAAATCATAAGATCCCCCTGAGCAACCACAGTTTTCGAGCCTTTCAGCAAAACTGTGACATTGAATTGTTCAGAGCACTTCTTCGCCCATGTTGCAGGATCAGATTCGATGACTTCAGCGCTGACAGTGATGCCGTTCTGTGCAAATAAACGCGAAAGTTCTCCTGCGTGCGGAGTAATCAAAGTTGGCTGCTCCAACTTACCTGCTAGATAAAGCGCGCCGGCATCGAGAACCGTTGGTACCGACTGTTGCTTAAGTAGCGTGAACCAACGGTGGCGTAGAAATGTAGTGAAATCACTGTACTTCTTATGGTGGATTCCAGATCCTGCAAGCCATGCAGCAACTGGGCCCGGTTGGACAACAGCCTCGGGGGATTGGTGCAGCACTAAATGTGCCAAGCCTGAAGAGCTATGAAAGCGTGCCATGCCTAGACCGGTTGCGAGTGCTGCCGATGTTGTAAGTACTGATGCTCCTGGAAATTGTGCGGAGCCGGTAATTAGACCGAGTACTCCACGAGAATATTTATGATCGAGATCGCTAGGTACGACGATGCAGCGTGCTGCATCTTTTGAGCTCCATACTTTTTGCGACTTCATGTAAGCAGTCTACGCCTCGAATTTATAACCCAAACCACGAATAGTCTGAATCAACCTTGGATTTGCTGGGTCTGCTTCAAGTTTTGAGCGTAGGCGTTTGATGTGGACGTCGAGAGTTTTCGTATCACCGTAGTAATCACCACCCCATACTCGATCAATGAGCTGTCCACGAGTAAGGACTCTGCCTGCATTACGCATCAAGAACTCAAGAAGTTCAAATTCTTTGAGAGGTAGAGAGACCTGCATGCCCATATTTGTTACCTGATGTCGTTCAATGTCTATTTCTATGCCGGCTGCAGAAATTAATCCTGAATATGCTGAACCTTTACTTTCTTCACTTGCCCCACGACGTAAAACCGCTTTGATGCGGGCTACGAGCTCGCGAGAAGAGTAGGGTTTTGTTACATAGTCATCTGCGCCGAGTTCAAGACCAACGACTTTATCGATTTCTGAATCTTTAGCAGTGAGCATGATGATAGGAACAGATGAAGTAGCACGTATTGCGCGACAGACTTCAGTTCCAGAGACTTCAGGAATCATGAGGTCGAGCAGAACAAGATCAAAAGGCTCAGATTTAAATATTTCTAAAGCTGCACGACCATTTTCTGCAACACTTACAGTAAATCCTTCTTTGGTAAGCAAGAATGAAAGGGCTTCGGAGAAAGATTGTTCATCTTCAACAATAAGAATTTTGGTCATGATTGATTCGCGACTTCACTCTGGTATATAGGTAATCTCATTGCAAATGTTGAGCCAACGTTTGGAGAGCTCCAGACATTGACTTCGCCACCATGTTTTGTCGCCACATGCTTAACAATAGAGAGTCCGAGGCCTGTTCCGCCCGTTTCTCGTGAGCGAGCAGGATCGACTCGATAGAAGCGTTCAAAGATTCGCTCAAGTTCACCGTCTGGAATTCCGATTCCCTGATCGGTAACTGCAATCTCAACAATTTCCTTATCAACCTTAAGGGTTACAGAAACCTTCGTATTTTCTGGAGAGTAATTTATAGCGTTCTCGATTAAGTTATGGACCGCCATAATGAGTTGCTCACGATCACCGAGGACTACAGCTTCATCTTCAGATGCAATGGTAATCACAATATTCTTTGCTTCTGCGATTGTTTGGCATTGATCGACAGCTTCACGGATCAGATCCGTAACTTCTAATTCTTGGGCAATCTGCAATGGATCTGAATCTTGAAGGCGGGATAGGTTGATAATCTCTTGAACTAAATCCGTTAAGCGCTTTGCTTCATGCTGCATACGGGTTGCAAATTTTGTGACCGAGTCTGGATCATCTTTTGCAGATAGAACTGCCTCACTGAGAAGCGAGAGAGCGCCAATCGGAGTCTTTAATTCGTGAGAAATATTTGCTACGAAGTCTCTACGGACTTCATGCACGCGAGCCGCCTCACTCTCATCGCTAATAAGAATAAGAATTAAGTCATCCTGGCCAAGAGGTAGAACTTTGACTGTCAGATCACGAACACCTTCTCCGATGGGACCACGTGGAAGTTCAATCTTTCCTGTCTGGGTATGGCCTTCGCGACGAACAACACGAATCAGAGCGATAAGTTCAGGGCTTTGTAAACGGCCGTCTCGATATAGACCTAACTTGTCGATGCCATCGGTGACATAGACTGTGACTTCGCCAGGTGCCAGGATGATCGCATCCTGGTCGAGTTGAGTCAGAGTCTGCAGCAGAATCTGAGGAATCTCTCTGCCGTGCTCCGATTCTGAGCGCCGAAACCTCATGCCGTAAGAGTATCTCTACTTGAGGGTTGTTTACCTTCCGTTCACCCTCACGCAGGGTTCCATTCACCTGCCCGACCTACCTTCGCGGACATGGCTCTCATACGTTCAGTATTCCAAGATGAATTAGATGGCGTTTCACAATCACTTGTCGACCTCACCGAGATGGTCGCCGAGTCAATTGCAAAAGCGACCACAGCGATTTTGACAGTTGATTTGAAGTTGGCTGAAGAAGTAATTGCAACTGATGATCACATCGATACTTTTCAGCACGAACTCGATGCGCGAATCATCGACATCATTGCCCGCCAGCAACCTGTTGCATCAGATCTTCGCGCACTTGTAACTGCGCTTCGTATGTCTGCAGATCTCGAGCGCATGGGGGATATGTCTCACCACGTTGCAAAGATTGCTCGCCTTCGCCATCCAAGTGCGGCAGTTCCACCTGAACTTACAACTATCTTTAAAGAGATGGGTGAAGCCGCACAAAAGATTTCAAAGAAGACCGGTGTTGTTATCGCAACGCGAAATACTGATATGGCACTTGAAGTGGAACGCGATGATGACGAGATGGACAAGTTGCACCGCAACTTGATTAAGACTCTCGTTGATACATCTTGGCCACACGGGGTAGAAGCAGCGATTGATTTAACTCTCCTAGGTCGTTACTACGAGCGCTTTGCTGATCACGCAGTTTCAGTTTCACGTCGTGTCTACTTCCTCGTAACCGGAAAGTTCGCATAGCAAATATGGCTCTTGTTGAGGGGGTAATCCCTGCTCCGCGCGAGCTAACTACCGAACCGCGCAAGTCAGATAAAGTCTTTCGTCGCGTCGTAACCGCCGGCGGACTTTCATCCCTTGTCATTCTTGGGTTGATCGCAATATTCCTTGGCTACCGAGGTTTTGAAGTATTTATGGAAGAAGGACTTGGTTTTATCACCAACTCTGACTGGAGCATCTCAACCGATGAGGCTGGAAATGTTGTAGAAAGCAATTTCGGGCTAGCCGCGATGCTCGTGGGAACGATTCTCTGTTCGTTGGTAGCGGTGGTTATTGCGGTTCCAATCTCTGTGCTTACAGCGATATTCCTCAACTTCTACTGCCCACAGTGGTTAAAGAAGTTCCTAGTAACAATTATCGATATGATGGCTGCATTCCCTTCGATTCTCTTTGGTATTTGGGGCTTCTTCGTCCTGATGCCAAGTGTTGAATACTGGGCGAAGTTACTTCATCGTTACCTTGGCTTTATTCCGATTTTTGAACTTAAGCCATATATCGTCACGCGTTCTCCATTTGTTGCAGGCGTTGTCTTGGCAATCATGATCATTCCAATCATCACTTCTGTCTCTCGCGAAATTTTCGCGCAGACACCTCTTGATCGTGTTCAAGCAGCTTATGCACTTGGTGCAACTCGTTGGGCGATGATTAAAGCTGTCGTAATTCCATACGGTCGTTCTGGTGTAATCGGTGGCGCGATGCTTGGCCTCGGTCGTGCAATGGGCGAGACAGTGGCAGTCTTTACAGTTCTCAATATTGTCTTCCAGGTTAATTGGCACATTCTTTTGGGTGCGGGTGGCAACGTCGCATCGCTGATCATCTTGAAATTTGGAGATGCAAGCCCTTATGAAATTAAGGCGCTTATGGCTGCAGGCCTTGTTCTCTTCCTACTTACGCTGATTGTTAATGGTTTGGCAAACTTTATTGTTAAGCGAACAGGAAAATCAGGACGATGAGTACGACACCTACTCCTAAGAAGCCCTGGGCGCTTACCCCAAAGGCTCGCGCAAAAGAAGTTTTCCTATTACTTGGTGCAGTCATTGCATCAATAATCGTTGTGCAAGCAACTGCAATGAAAGGAAAGCTTGCCTACTTCGCAGTTTTCTTTATCGCATATGCCTTCTTTACAGCTGCGGCTCAATATGTCGCGCGAGGTAAGGCGGCGGCAAAAGATGCAGTAGTAAAGACACTCGTAGTTGCAGGGGCGGTCATCACTGTTCTTCCAATTGCGAGTATCTTGTTTACAGTCATTCAAAAGGGCCTACCCGGTATTCACCTCGGACTCTTCACTCAAGATATGTCTATGGCGACTCCGACAGATCCCATTGAAAATGGAGGTTTGCTCCACGCAATCACTGGAACGCTTACCTTGGTTGCTATCTCGCTAGTTTTGAGCGTACCTATTGGAATTCTTACCGCTCTCTACCTCACTGAGATTAAAGGTAGGTTCACGGGACCAATTCGCTTCTTAGTTCAGGCGATGAGTGGTGTGCCATCGATTGTTGCGGGCCTCTTTATTCTCTCTGCAATTCTCTATCCGATTACAAAGTCTTACTCAGGATTTATGGGAGCACTCGCCCTGACGATCTTGATGATTCCAACGATTACTCGAACCTCAGAGGAAGTTTTACTCCTGATTCCTAATGATCTTCGCGAAGCAGGCGTTGCACTCGGCGGAACTCAATGGCGCACGGTTGCGATGATTGTTCTGCCAGCTGCTCGAAGCGGTCTGGTTACAGCGATGATCTTGGGCGTTGCCCGTATCGCTGGTGAAACCGCTCCTATCCTCTTGCTCACAGGCGGTGGAGATAAGGTCAACCCAAATCCGTTTAGTGGATCTCTTGGCTCACTTCCTTATTACATCTGGAAATCATTTAACGCAGGTTCACCTGAAGCTATTACACGTGCTTGGGCAGGCTTGCTCGTACTACTTCTTGTTGTTCTCATCCTTTTCACACTTGCACGACTTCTTACTACTCGAAAAATGAAAGCGAGATAGCCATGGATACCAATGTAAAGCCGAGTTCACTTGCCGATGTTGCAAGTGCAGGTGCTGGACGCGTACCTGCTGCCACTGCTCTAGGTACTGGTCTTGAGGCACGAGGCATCCACGCATGGTTCGGTAAGAACCATGTCCTCTCCGATATCAATCTCGACTTCGCTGCAGGTTCTGTAACTGCGCTTATCGGACCATCAGGGTGCGGTAAGTCAACTTTTATTCGCACAATCAACCGAATGCACGAGTTCATCCCTGGTGCTGCAATGGCTGGTGAAGTCCTTCTCGATGGAAAAGATGTTTATGCACCTGGCGTTGATGTTACGAAGATTCGTTTGCGAATCGGAATGGTCTTCCAGAAGCCAAACCCATTCCCATCAATGACAATCGGCGAGAACGTTCTCTCAGGATTAAAGCTTGCTCAGCTAAAAGTTGAAAACCAGGATGATCTTCTCGAAGAATGTCTTGAGCGCGCAGGTCTCTGGAATGAAGTGAAGGATCGCCTCGATGCCTATGGTGGTTCGCTTTCTGGTGGACAGCAGCAGCGCCTCTGTATCGCTCGCTCGCTAGCTGTACGCCCAGAAGTTCTTCTGATGGATGAACCATGTTCAGCACTTGACCCAGGTTCAACTTTGAGAATTGAAGACACAATCCGCGAGCTCTCTGATTCGATGACTATCGTCATCGTTACCCACAATATGCAGCAGGCAGCCCGCGTCTCTGATTACACAGCCTTCTTCCTGTCAGAGGGTGGACCTGGCCACATGATTGAAGTCGCTCCAACAAGTGAGATCTTCTCTCGTCCAAAGGACCAGCGCACAGAGAATTACGTGACTGGACGTTTCGGTTAATTCATTAACCTTTTGTTCATTTAAGAGTCATCTCGAGTTCGCCATAGAAATCCAGTTAGTTCACTTACCGGTCCTACGTTATGCACGTTCGACTCAAACTCACACTAGACAAACTCAAACAAGGGGAAATACATGAAGTTTTCAAGAATTGCGAAAGTTGCATCAGTTGCAGTCGCATTCGGTTTGATTGCATCAACACCAGCACATGCTGTAGATCTTCAGGGCTCTGGCGCTTCGTTCCCAGCGCTTCTCATTGAAGGCTGCAAGGCTGGTTTTGCAAAGAACACATCACATACTTTTACATATGCATCTTCTTCTTCTGGCACAGGCCAGTCAAACTCAGATAAGTCAATTGGTGATTTCTGGATGACAGATGGTGCTTACACCGCAACAACAAAGCGCGCATCACTTATCCACGTCCCACTAGTTGCAGCTCCAATTGCGATTCTTCACAACCTTCCATCAAAGACAACACTTCAGCTCTCAGCTGCAACTGTTGCAGGAATATTCTCTGGCAAGATCACAAAGTGGAATGACCCAGCAATCGTTGCTGACAATAACCGCACAACACAGAAGACTGTTTACAAGCTCGATAAGAACGGTAACCCTGTAAAGGATGCAAAGGGCAATCCGGTTGTTCGTCGCACAACAACGGTCTCGGGTCACTACACACTTCCAAATCAGAAGATCAAGGTTGTTTACCGCTCTGATTCATCAGGAACAACAGAGAACTTCACTAACTACTTAGCAAAGTCAGCACCATCAGTATGGACAAAGGCTAAGAACAAGGTATTTAAGGATTCATTCCCAGGAAATATCAACGATATGGATAACCTCGGTCGCGTAGTTGGCGCAGCATCATCAACTGGTGTTTCACAGCTTGCAGGAAAGACTCCGTACTCAATCACATACGCTGAAGTTAACTATGCGACAGCAAATAGATTGAAGATTGCCAACCTCATCAACCCAGCTGGTCAGGTAGTTGCTCCTGATTCTCCAGGAGTCGGAGCATTCCTTGCTTCTTCTACACAGGATGCAAATGGCTATCTCACTTATGACTATGCAACAAAGGAGAAGGGTGCGTATCCACTGGGAATCGTCTCTTACCTCCTTGCAGACACTAAGTACCCAAGTAAGGAAAAGGCAGCAGCCGTCAAAGAGTTCGCGAGCTACATCTTGAGCTCTAAGTGCTCAAAGGATGTTGGTTCAGATCTCGGCTTCTCAGTTATCGATGGAGAACTTCTTAAGAAGTCACTCGCTCAGGTAGCAAAAATCGGCTAAAAGCTCTCAGAAAACTGAAGGCGATCAGATTATTCTGGTCGCCTTCAGTTTTTTCATAAACTTATGCTTTTCTTTAAATGATTGCGATAAATAATAAAGAGCAACCCAACGATTGAAACCGCAACCTCTATCACGGTGATTACTAAAGGTAGCCCTGGATCATCTGCCTGGCTCAGTAGCCACACAAGTCCTGAAGCAATAACGAGCCAGATAAAAGTGAGGGCACCAATGCTTAAGGTAACGAGTTTCAATACTCGGTTTCGACGAGAAATATTTCCCAGATTCGATGCAACTTGCCAGACGGTAACAATTAAGATTTCCACTGCAAGGAAGATCAAAATAAAGAGAAAAGTAAGTGGCCATCGCAGGTGCGCATTCTCAGGCTCTTGCTGCGCCATGTAGCGAAATTGCCCAGGAAATGAGAAGAATTGCAAAACCAAAACTAGAAAGAAGAAGACCGAGAGCGCTACTTTCAGAAGCGTTAAGGCTTTATCCATGTGAGGCGGGTCGGGCTCGAACCGACGACGACCGAATTATGAGTTCGGGGCTCTAACCAACTGAGCTACCGCCTCGTCACGGCAGAGTTTATTGCACTAAAACCTTACTTGCTGCCTTTCTTACGAGGACCCGTTGAAGAGCGTGCGACCAATTGAGGCTTGATTTTGAGGAATTTTGGAGCGAAAGCCTTGCCTTTTGTATCGATTCTTTCGATAAGCAATTCGAATCCTGTGCGACCCATTTGAAAAAGTGGCTCTTTAACTGACGTTATATCAGCAATCTTGAGGTGGGCAAGTGTGGAATTATCGAAACCAATAACCGATATATCTTCAGGAACGCGTATTTTTCGTTCGCGAAGTTTGGCGAGGACTCCCATTGCGATGAGATCGTTCGCTGCATAAATCGCTGTTGGCAAGACTTTTTGATTCAGAATCTCTTCAGCACCGTTGTAACCGGCTTCCTGCGACCACGAACCCTCAATAACATCTGCATAACTTGATAGGCCTTGCCTCTTCATCTCAACTAGAAATCTCTTTGTGCGCTCTGCAGGACCAACATCGGTTCCACCGGAGATATGTGTAATTCTCTTATGCCCGAAATCGACTAGATGATCGATAATTTGCTTTGCAGCATCTTGCTCATCGGTAATTACAACATCATATTTTCTTGCAAGGGCTGGGGTGGTATGTCCAATAAGTACCAGCGGTGTGCTGCCGATTGCGATAAACAAATCCTCAGGGCTTGTGCGTAGAGAGGAACAGACAAGGCCATCGACCATCTGGCTTCGGACTGTTTTGACGGTATCAAGTTGGCGTGCGCCCATGATGCGAGCTCGCTGATTTAAATCATCAGACTCGAAACCTGCGTTACCGATAAGTAATTTGTACTCGGATTCAGAGCCAGCGTTCTCGATACCGTAGAAGATTTCACCGTAGTAAGGGTTATGGATATCGGTCAGGACCACACCAATTGTCTTTGTGACCGAAGACTTTAGCCTGCGAGCGGATTCGTTGGGTTGGTACCCGATCTTTGCCGCCGCCTTAAGCACAGCTGCCCGCTTTTCCTCACTTACCTTGGGCGAATCTTGGAAGACGAGTGAGACTAATGAGCGTGAAACCTTCGCTACCCGAGCGACGTCATTGAGCGTAGGCGGGCGTTTCATGGGGGTCACGTTATCAAACTGTTATCAGAATCGATAGGAAAACATCTTGACCCTAGTCTCCCTATGATGTTCAGTACAGCTGTTGGAACGTTCCAACTTCAAAGGCAGGGGATGACATGACAGAGATACTTTCTTCATTGGAACGTTCCAAGTCATTTATTCCTGGGAATAACCCTAGATGAGCATCTTTACCAGCCGAAAAAGTGCCGGTGCCCGCCGCAATAAGCAGGGAATGCACGCTTTCATTCTTCTCTTGCCAATAATGATTGGTTTTGCACTTTTCTACATTTATCCAACCCTTCGTGGAGTGGCACTTAGCTTTACCAATACCTCCGATATCGCCACCGTTGGCGATAACGTCGGATTCAGCAATTACGTAAAGGCTTTTCAAGATCCAATCTTCTGGAATGCAATCCGAGTGACTCTTCAATATGTAGTAATCAATATTGGTTCACAAACAATTCTTGCACTGGGATTAGCAATTGCAATGGATAGATTGGCAACTTCTACCTGGATCAAGATTGCGTTACTGATGCCATGGCTGATCCCAGGAGTATCTGCTGCGATGCTCTATCGCTGGATTCTGAATCCATTGGTGGGAGTTGTAAATCAAGCGGCAGAGCTTGTTGGAGTCGAACCATTCTTGTTCTTTGGTTCAGAGACGATGGCGATGCCGTCAGTGGCACTTGTAAACACCTGGCGATACGTTGGCTACACAGCGCTATTAATCTTTGCAGGGATCCAGATGATTCCTAAGAATCTTTACGAAGCTGCATCTTTGGATGGGGCCTCCGAATGGAAACTTTTCACAAGAATCACATTGCCACTTTTGCGCCCAGTTTTGGTGATGGTGATGGTGGTGTCATTTATCGGATCCTTCCAAATTTTCGACACTATTGTGGTCGCTACAGATGGCGGTCCAATCAATTCGACTAGAGCGATTAACTTCTACATCTTCGAGCAAGTTTTCGAGCAGTACAAGATTGGCTATGGAGCTGCCATGGCAACTCTGCTCCTTCTATTCCTTGCCATCTTCTCCCTTATTCAGATGAGAATCGCTCGTGCCAATGAATCAGATTTGAGTGGATCATGAGTAAATCAATGTTGGAAGCTCGCAAGAAGCGCATGTCAATTGGCAAGCTTGGTGCTTGGGTATTTCTCGGGGTAATGCTCTTTATCTCCCTGTTTCCTGTCTTCTGGATGCTGCGCACGGCTCTCTCACCGAATGGGAATCTCTTCGGAAGTGAATTGGATTTATTCCCTGATGGAATGTCATTCGATAACTTTAAGAGAATTCTCGGTTTCTCAACTTTGGAAGAAGCACAAGCAATGGGTGGATCAGGTGCGAGCCTGAACTTCCTGCTCTATCTGTGGAATTCAATTAAGTTCACAGCTGTAATCGTCTTCGGAACCGTATTTACAGCTGTCTGTGGCGGATATGCGCTAGCTCGACTTAACTTCCGTGGCCGCAATGCAATTTTCTACATTCTTATGTCGGGCCTTCTAGTTCCTGCGATGTTTGCAACGATTCCTAACTTTATTTTGATTATTAAGCTAGGTCTTCTCAATACATTTATTGGCTCCATCGCCCCATTTGTTTTGGGAACCCCATTTGCTGTCTTCTTTATGCGTCAGTTCTTTATCTCGTTTCCTAAAGAGATTGAGGAAGCAGCAGAGATTGATGGACTTGGTGTATTCGGGCGCTTGCGCTTGATTGTTCTTCCAATGTCACTCCCACCAATTTTTACTCTTGCATTGATTACGGGAGTAACGGCTTGGAATGAATATCTATGGCCGTACCTGGTAGCCAATGATGAGAATCAACGAGTTCTTACTGTCGGACTTCGAATCTTTCTAGCGCAATCACCATCTACATCACCTGACTGGTCAGGCCTAATGGCGGCAACAACCCTGACCGTTATTCCTGTTGTGATCATTCTGGCGCTCTTTGGCAAAAAGATGATCGGCTCGATTCAGTTAGGCGGATTCAAATAGAAAAGAGAATTTCCGTGCCCTCGGTTCGGAATTACCAATTGTTTATGACAAATGGTGGTCACCTGGAAATACCAGTTGGCTGGATGAAAGGAAGAAAATGCGACGCATGAATAAGAAAGTTGCAGTAGCTCTAGCAGCTGCAGTCTTTACAGCGACGGTAGCTCCAGTGGTGGCAGCAACTCAAGCTAGTGCAGACACAACAATCAATTACTGGCTTTGGGATGATCGTCAGCAACCTGCTTACCAAGCATGTGCTGATGCATTCAAAGCAAAGACAGGTATCACAGTAAAAATTACACAGGCTGGCTGGGATGATTACTGGACAGCAATCAAGACATCACTTTCAACTGGTGATGGCAAAGTAGATGTATTTACTGATCACCTTGCTTACTACCAGTCATTCCTTAATGCTGGCCAGATCGTAGATATCTCTGCAGGCGTCAAGGCTGCAAAGGTTGATACAAAGATCTACCAGCCAGGTCTTTATGATCTATGGAGCAAGGATGGCGGTCAGTACGGCCTTCCTAAGGACTTCGACACAATCGCTCTTGCATACGATGCAGCTTCAGCAGGCGCTGCAGGTTACACAGCAGCAATGGTGAACTCACTTAGCTGGAATCCAAAAGATGGCGGAACTTTCGAGAAGTTCCTTCGCACAGTTACAGTAGACAAGAACGGAAACAACGCTCTTTCAAAGAAGTTTGATGCAAATAACGTTGCAACATACGGTCTATCAGCTCCAGATGCAGGCGATGCATGGGGACAGACATACTGGGCAGGTCTTGCTAATTCAAACGGATTCAAGTACCTCAACAAGAACCCATGGGGAACTAAGTACCTCTACGACGATCCAAAGCTTGCAGAAGTTTTTGCATGGGTCGCAAAGGGTATTAAGGAAGGATTCATTATGAATCCAAATAAGACAGGTGGACTTGGAACAACAGCTCTTTGGAATGCAGGCAAGCTCGTTGCATCTCTCAAGGGTTCATGGGAAATCACAGACACACTTAAGGTCAAGAGCGGCGGAATTAAGTTCGCAACTCAGCCAGGTGCTGCAGGTGGAAACAAGTCAATGTTCAACGGTCTAGCAGACTCAATCAACTCAAAGTCTGCAAACCAGGCAGAGTCACTCAAGTGGGTGCTTTTTGCAGGTTCAACTGATTGCCAGGATATCGTCGCCTCTAAGGCTGTCGTATTCCCAGCAATCAAGACTTCAACAGCTAAGGCTTTCAAAGCATTCAAGGCTGCTGGAGTAGACATCAAGGGCTTTACATCAGTTGTAGATCCTAAGAAGACATTCATTCCGCCAATGGCTGCAAATCAAGCCGCTGTTTCAGCTGCTATCAAGCCATACTTTGAGAAGATCTTCCAGTCTCAAGGCAAGGCACAAACACTCCTGAAGGCAGCAAATAAGGCAGCAAATGCTGCACTTAAGGGCTAACTAAGGCATAAGGCTAGGTAGAAAGGAGAAGCGCCGATTTCTAATCGGCGCTTCTCTTCTCCTAGTTAATTCAAAGAAATTTCAAGTTACTATCCCAATCACATTTCATAGTCAGGAAATAAAAGTGTTTCATCTGAGTCAGAATCGCTCCTCAATCCTTTTTGATAAGAGCGATGATTCTCTCTCTATCCTTTATTGGGGTAAGAAGATTGAAATCAGCGAAAAGAGCGAAGCAGCTGTAAGCGCAGCGCTTAAGAAACCCTCTTATCATGGCGGACTTGATGTCTCACCTCGCAATTTGATCATGCGGGAACATTCGCGTGGCTTTATTGGTCACCCTGCACTTCGCGGTCACCGCGCTGGCGTCAATGCCTCTAACTCCTTTACTTTGAAATCAGCAACACAGAAAGACCAGTCACTCAACGCGGTATTTTTAGATGCAATCGCTGGCCTCGAGATCAATATCGAATATTCACTGACACCTTCGGATGTTCTGCTGATCAATGCAACAGTGACAAATATTGCCGAAGGTGACTATTCATTAGAGCATTTCTTGTACTGGTTACCGCTTGCAGAAAACGCTGATGAGATTCTAGATTTTTACGGACACTGGACGAAAGAACGCCAGCCTCAGAGACGCCCCTTGGGATATGGCCTCACCACCCGTGAAGGATTTGAAGGACGTTCGGGTCACGATTACACAATCACGCAGATTGCACTTAATAGTAAGACTGGATTTAGAACAGGTGATGCCTGGTCACTTGGAATGGCATGGAGCGGAAACAATATCCACCATGTAGAACGCCTTATCGATGGACATAAATCCATCGGTGCAGGTGAATATTTGTTGCCTGGCGAAGTTATTTTGAAGAAAGGCGAGAGCTACAAAGCACCTCGCGCTGTGGCTACATTTAGTGATTCCGGTTTAGATGGAATCACAAATAATCATTATCAATGGATTCGCTCACGTGAAAACCACATTACAAAGAAGAAGGCCCGACCACTTGCTCTCAATATGTGGGAGGCCCTCTACTTTGATTTAGCCGAAGATAAGATCAAACAGATTATCGACCGCGCAGCCGAAGTTGGGGTTGAACGAGTTGTTCTTGATGACGGCTGGTTTGGCGCACGTCGCCATGATCGCGCGGGACTGGGAGATTGGGTTGTCTCCAAGGATGTATTTCCTAAAGGACTTGGACCAATTATTAAATATGCAAACGATAAGGGAATTGAATTCGGTCTCTGGTTTGAGGGAGAGATGGTTAATCCAGATTCGGATCTCTATCGCGCACATCCAGATTGGATTCTGCAAGAACCTGGCCGCATTCCGGTTATGGGCAGATATCAACAAGTCTTAGACCTGACAAAAGAGGGTGCATATAACCATGTACTCTCACAGGTTGATGCTGTCTTATCTGAGAACAACATCGCCTATATCAAGTGGGATCACAATCGACATTTATCTGATCCGATTTCAGATGGTCGTCCAGTTGTAAATAAACAAGCGCACGCGCTCAATTCATTATTCGATGAGCTCAAGCGTCGTCACCCAAAGTTAGAGATCGAATCATGTTCATCCGGTGGTGGACGAATTGATCTCGGAATGATTGACCATGCTGATCGCTTCTGGACATCAGACCAGAATGATCCACTTGAGCGCCAACAAATTCAAAGATGGACGGCGATGGTAATTCCACCAGAATTTCTAGGAACACACATTGGCCCAACTCTTGGTCATCAGATGCACCGAACACATTCCATTGAGTTCCGAGCACTTAACGCCCTCTTTGGCCATGCGGGAATCGAGTGGAACATTACAGAGGCCACAGATCATGAAATGTCGGTACTCAAGAAGTTTGCTGCCTTCTACAAGAAGCACAGAAGCCTTCTTCACTCTGGTAATGTCGTGCGCAGTGATGTCATTGATGGAAGCGCCTTCCTGTACGGAACGGTTGCACAGGACAAGAAAGAGGCAATCTTTACCTACATGCAACTCACATCGCTAGATAATTTTGGTCCGCTGGTAACAACATTTGATGGCCTAGATCCAAAGGCGATGTATAAAGTAACTCTGGTTGAAGAGTTGAGTTCAGCCCACTTTATTCAGAAGACTGCCCCAGGTTGGTGGCCAACCGTAGAACTTACGGGGGAGCAACTAGCGAACCTTGGATTGCAACTTCCCGTGATAAAGCCTGAACAAGGGCTGCTTTTTCATTTTCAAGCTCTTTAAGAGGTAGCATCGGGCACGTCCCAACTAGATAGTCAGCGTTGACTAAGGAGTGAACCGTGCTCGTAGGTATCCCAAAAGAAGTTAAGAACAATGAATTTCGTGTATCAACTACTCCAGCAGGTGTTCACGCCCTGGTCTTAGCCGGACACACAGTCTTTGTAGAAAAATCAGCTGGCCTCGGATCTGCGATTACAGATGCAGATTATGTAAAAGCCGGAGCAACAATCCTCGATACAGCAGATGAAGTCTGGGCAAAGGCCGAGATGATTATCAAGGTCAAAGAGCCAATCGCTGAGGAATACCATCGCATGCGTAAAGGTCAGATTCTCTTTACTTATCTACACCTTGCAGCATCACGCGAATGCACTGATGCAATTATTAAATCTGGCATTACAGCAATTGCCTATGAGACAGTTGAAGTAAATCGCACGCTGCCGCTTCTTGCCCCAATGTCAGAAGTTGCGGGACGTATGTCGATTCAGGTCGGAGCAGCTGCACTGCAGCGCCCAGCCGGTGGTCGCGGCGTTCTCCTTGGCGGAGTTCCGGGTGTTGCCCCAGGAAAAGTTGTGGTTCTAGGTGGGGGAAGCGTAGGAGTATCAGCTGCATCGATGGCAGTCGGACTTCGCGCAGATGTAGTTCTGATGGATATTAATTTAAAGCGCTTGGCTGAGATTGATGACATCTTCCAGGGCCGCGTAAAGACAATTGCTTCATCACCATATTCAATCGAAGAATATGTCACTCAGGCAGATCTGGTCATTGGCGGAGTCTTGATTCCAGGTGCCGCTGCTCCAAAACTTGTTACAGATGCAATGGTTGCAAAGATGAAGCCAGGCAGCGTTCTAGTCGATGTTGCTATCGATCAAGGCGGTTGCTTTGAAGGTTCGCATGCAACTACTCACGCAGACCCAACCTTTAAGGTTCACGATTCGCTGTATTACTGCGTAGCAAATATGCCTGGTGCAGTTCCTGCGACATCAACAGCTGCACTTTCTAATGCAACGCTGAAGTACTCACTTGCCCTTGCAAATAAGGGTTGGGAGAGAGCTATTGCAGATGATGCTGGTCTAGCTGCTGGACTCAACGTTCACGAAGGAAAGATCATGTACGCAGCTGTTGCTGCCGCACATGGCTAAAGCTCTCCTGAATTTTTAGTGGCGCTGGAAGCCTTTACGGCCCCAGACCTCCCAGAGACCCATCACACTTAAAATCAGTGCGAAGCCGAAGAGAACATCTTCTGCTGGAGCTGAGAAGAAGCGCAGACCCATGATGGCATCTGGGCTGTACATCACGATATTTCTCGATGTCAGCCACCAATTTGTAAGGAATTGGAATGGCAAGATGATTGCATACGATGTCCAGAACGCTGGACGAGTAAGCATCGATGTTTTAAATACAAAGAGATCGACCATCACGGCGATGGCAAATGCGGTAATTGCTATATCTGAATAAATCATTCGCCGAATTCATCCTTGCGCCAGTGAGGTTTAACGGTAGTTACGCCTTCGATAGTAAAGATTGCTGCCATAGGAATAATCATGAAGAACAAATACTCCTCAAGTGGAATATCTAGCGGGCCGTAGATTCCAAGAATTTGCTCGCGGTCGAAGAACCAGTGTCCCTGTGAAATTGCGTAGGCATCCCACGCTAGGAAAAGCAGACTGATAGGGAGGACGCTAATTGCTACTCGCTTGATTCGTCGCAGCACACCCGTCTTCAAATAAATCTCGAGCCAGGCAGAACCACAGAAGGTAAATATGAGCATCGCCATATATGACCACTGTTTCATGCTCGCATTTTTGCATACCTCGAGGCAAAAATTGCTACTGTGTTCTGTGTGATTGATGTGAAATTTAAAGTATTTAGCCGAATTCGCACCCTCTCAAGCGCTGCAGTCGCTGTCGCGATACTGCTCTCAATTCTCTTCTCGCAATGGCTTGGCACTGATTCACTCAATTGGCAGATTGTTCTGGCAACTATCGCTTTAGCTGTTGGCATTCCACATGGCGCCCTCGATCACTTAGTGACATTGCCTAAGTCGGCGCCAATTCGGATGGCAATCTTCATATTCATTTATGTGGCAATCGCACTCCTGGCAATCTATGCAATTCTCAAGTGGAATGTCTGGGGATTTATTTTCGTGGTGGTCATGAGCGCTACTCACTTTGGAATCGGTGATTCTGCATTTCTCAACGAGCTTGATTCCTTGAAGAACTCGACCGGCTCTCGTATTCCGGCTTGGCTCTATGCACCTGCCGCTGGTTTATTGCCGGTGATGATTCCGCTAGTAAACAGCAGAAGCTCAGAGGCGCTGACCAAGGTAAATGAATCACTTGTCGATTGGCACCAGGGTTACACCACAGAAATAATCTTGGCTGTTGCTGCAATTACCGCGCTCTGCATCGTGGGATTACTGCAACGTAAGCGTTATCGCGATGCTTTAGATATCGCACTACTTGCAGCCCTTGCTTCCATCGCCCCACCACTAGTCGCATTCGCTGTTTACTTTGGATGCTGGCATGCACTTCGCCATACGGCTCGCCTGACATCACTACTTCCTAATTCAGAGAGCGCCTATCTTCGTGGCCGTCCTGGTCAAGCATTTGTTGCAGCGGTGATTCCCGGTCTTCCTGCGCTCTTCGGAACAGTTATCTTCATCGCGGTACTTGCAGGATTTTCGCAACAAGATCTCAGCGATAAGTTTTTGTGGCTCACCCTTGTGACAATCTGGGCACTCACAGTTCCTCACATGTTAGTCACAGCAAAGTTAGACCGCGCCGCGCTAAGAAAATAAGGGTCATCGGCTAGGCTCGTGCCATGATCAAGAAGGTACTTCTGCTTGCGATATTTGCAACGACGATAAGCCCTGCACAAGCAGCTCCAATTTATACATTTCCAGTAGCAAACTGTGCGGTCAATTATGCACGTGCACACCATGACTACGCCGCCACAGATATCTTGGCGAAAGCTGGATGTAAGTTTGTAGCGCCAATTAATGGCATCGTCGATGAAGTCAATCGCATTGATACTTGGAGAAGTCCACCTAATCTAGGAATTACTCGCGGTGGTTTATCTGTGTCTATCATCGGTGAAGATGGTGTTCGTTATTACGGATCCCATCTGCGCTCTATTCCTGAGAATATTCAACCAGGTGTGGCAGTTATGGCCGGAGATGTTTTGGGTGCAATTGGTTCTACCGGTAGCGCACGCGGCACTGCACCACATCTTCACTTTGGAATTTCATGGCCAACACCACCAGATACTTGGTGGGTGCGACGCGGAGAAGTATTGCCGTGGAAATATTTAGATGCCTGGAAGAAAGGTAAAGATCTTTCACCTGCAAAAGCTGTTGCTGCTCGTAAAGCTAAAGTGGGAGAGATTCCTCCCGTTCCAAAAAAGTAGTCACGTAGAAAAATTAACTTAGAAATGAAATAAGGCCCGCCGATTTCTCAGGCGGGCCTTACTCGTAAGTGAAATTAGTTAGCGTTCACTGCGTCTGCCTGAGGACCCTTTGGACCCTGGACGACCTCGAATGAAACTGACTGACCCTCTTCAAGGCTCTTGTAACCGTTTCCCTGGATTGCTGAGTAGTGAACGAATACATCTTGTCCGCCACCATCAACTGCAATGAAACCGAAACCCTTTTCAGAGTTGAACCACTTAACTGTACCTGTTGCCATATTTTTTACTATTCCTTCGATAT
>JACCDL011002065.1_pt1 | contig 19224 bp, 14 predicted proteins | sample 7441931 | NCBI WGS metagenome assembly JACCDL01 (sample SAMN15323437, study PRJNA562643) | freshwater metagenome | isolation source: river surface water | place: USA:Blue River Watershed | collected 2017-08-16 | reverse complement strand
CCCCAATTACGACATTCCTTGGTATTACACTAAAGATAGACATTAGTGTGCAGAGTATTAAAACAAGTTCCACCCCAAGTAATAGCGGTTCAGACCATGAAGTAAACTGGATAAAAAAGTATTGAAATAACTGTTGGGCCGGAGGATATTGCTTTGCATTTACCAGATCAAGAGGTGCAAATGAGTACAGTTCATTTGTAAGCTGCATATATTTAACACTAGTCCCCCAAAATGAGAATTCATCCCATTTCGTAAGTTGATAGTCGGGTCCAATAGCATTAATCAACACAAAGAAGGGTAGCAAATATAACAAGTAAGGTAAAACAAGCTTGGTATTTTGGGTTGTAAAATAATTTTTTTTGATACGAAGAAGTGCTTGCACTAAAAAAATAATTCCAGCTGGAATTAAGATGAACTTAGAAATATTCAGCATATTAAATATCGAAAATATATACTCGATAAAAATAATTATGCTAATGCCAACCATCGGAGATGCAAGGGGCGCAATCCCGAATTTCATAAGTTGAGCTGCAATACCCATGAGTGCAAGTATTGGGAAAATAATCATTTAAAAAAATCATCCAATTTTTTATGAATCACTGCGTTCGGTGTTGAGGAGATATCACTCGATAGAAAGGCGAGGATTAATTGGACGCCCATAAGAATTGGAAGCGCTGAAAGCATGACGCTTCCAGCTGTTGCGGGTACTTGAGAGACCGTCGATTCAATCCACTTGTGGGCGCCAAATGCAATTCCAAACAAAAGAAAAAATATCCCAAGTGGTAATTCAATTGATGCAATTGACATGTCACGTAGATAGTAATTATAAAAAATTCTCTTAAAAAAATTTTTACAGTTACTGAATAAAAATGGAAAAAAAATCTGATGAATTTTTAGGTTACTTTTTTCATCTTGGTATACCGCTTGCATTGGGATGTCCTGAACAACCGCCCTAATTATATTTAATCGAAAAAGCATATCGCTTTCAAAAAAATATCTTCGACTTATTTTTTCTAAGGGTAAGAGATCAACAACCTTGCTGTTGATGGCAGTATATCCATTGGTGGGGTCGAAAATATTCCAGTATCCAGATGAGAATTTAGTTATTAGCGAAAGTGCCGCATTCCCAATTACCCTGCTTGCAGGCATCCCCTTTAGTTTTTCCAGGCTATAGAACCTATTTCCCTTTGTGTAGTCTGCCTCCCCATTCGCAATCGGTCTAATAAAGTTAGCAACTAGCTCAGGCTTCATTTGACCATCACCATCAATCTTTACGATGATGTCTATTTGATGCTCTAAGGCTTTTTTATATCCAGCGATGACTGCTCCACCAACACCTTGGTTTTGAATATTTTTAATAACAATAATCCTAGGATCGTTACAACTTTGAATTACTAAATCTCCTGTGGAAAAAGGACAAGCATCATCCACTACGATAATCTTATCAACAGAATTATCAATTCGTGATATAACATCTAAGATTTGATGTTGGACTTTATAACAAGGAATTACTACTCCAATTTTTTGATCATTTATCATTTTTTTTTGATAGCAGTTTTGCAACTGCCCCCATGAAAAAACCCAAGGAAATAAATTGGAATCGAACGAGGTTGAATAAGTAAAGCTTTAAACCTTCGAAATAAGAAATTTTCCTGTAGGCGTCTGAAAATTTTCGGATTTTTTTGTAGAAAAATACTATATCAATTATTGGGAATATGATTGCCGCGGGTATAACAGGGGTTATTATCATGCAGAATAAGGTGATGCCGCTTAAGGGATCGAGAGCAGAGGTGTAGTAGTCTTTAATTTTTTGAGGAGAATTTTTTTGATATAAAAAAATTCGGTCAAATCCTCTAAAGTATTGTTTTTTAAGGTACTTGAATAAATTAGCCTCATGCTCAGTATTAACTTGCAGCTTAGGCAAATAATCTAGACCTCCAAATTTGTTGGTATATCTTGCGATTAAATCAAAATCTTCACCACTTGCGCGTGGGAAATTGATGTCAAACCCATTGATTGACTGAAAAAGTGCTTTTCTCAATAGTAAGTTATAGGTTCCGTGAACAAATACTTGATTATTTTGAATGTTGCTATATCTACTCAGAAGGTCTATATCTGAATATGTCGAGATAAAGTCATTAGAAATATTTAATTTGTAGGGCCCCGCTATTCCAGGTGATTTTGAATTTTTCAGCAAAAACTTCTGAAGTTTCAATAGCGTATCAGTTTCGGTCCAACAATCAGCATCAGTGAAATAAATGAAGTCACTTCTTGCAATTTCGACACCTTTATTTCTGGCCATTGCGGGGCCTTGGTTTGACTGAGAGATGATCTTCACAAGCTCATGCTCGAATATTGGAGCAATGTCTGATCCATCATCTATAACTATTATTTCAAGTGGTTTAACTGTTCCATTAAGTAAGCTAGTGATGCATCTTTGTAAACGAGCATTATCGTTATATACGGGTACAACGACACTGATTTCGCCTACCTTCACTTATAGATACCCAATGCTTTATAGTCCACCGTATCAAAAATTTGACCGCTGGGTAATTTAATAATTTGAGTGCAGTTTTTAAGGGTACTTAACCGATGCGCAATGATCAAAATAGTAAGCTCATTGCTTAGTTTGTCGATGGCTTCCATTACTGCATTTTCAGTGTCGCTATCGAGCGCACTAGTTGCTTCATCAAAAATAATAACATCAGCTTGCTTGTAAATGGCCCTTGCAATGCCGAGCCGTTGTCGTTGGCCTCCTGAGAGGCGAACTCCTCTCTCGCCTACCAAAGTTTGATATCCATCTGGTAGTTTTTCAATGATGTCATTGATTTTGGCTTGTTCCGCAGCTTGGCGAACGCGTACTTCATCAATTTGATCCAAGGGTAAGCCAAAGGCAATATTTTCGGCAATAGTTCCATCGGCTAGAAAAATATTTTGAGGAACGTGCGCTACATGCTTTTGCCAGGCCCGTAAATTGCTTGAGTCAATTTTTCTACCATCAATCTTGAGCGTGCCTGAAGTAGGTTGTAGTAAACCCATGATGATATCTAGGAGCGTGCTTTTGCCACTTCCCGTCTCGCCGATGAAGCCAATACGACTTCTCTTGGGAATGGTGATGGAAAAATGCTGCAGAATAGGTTTCGTATCAGCAGGATATGAGAACGAGATGTCATCTAGGGTAATTTCTTTCACAAAATCAATCGGCTCCGAAGTGCTTTTCAGTTCATTGGGAAGTGGTTGATCTAAAAACTCCAGAGTATCTTTTAAAGAGTATTGATTTTGTCTCAAATTTGACCAGGATGAGTAAGCTTGTTGCATCAGGGGGAGAAGTCTCTGCGCAGTCAATGCAAGAGCGCCCAGGATAGGAACCGCATTTGCTACCCCATTAGGTTGTTTAGCTAAAAGGTAGGCCAACATAGCTATCATTAGCATTCCAAGAGCCTCAACAGCAAACCGAGGACTTACACTAATAAAAGAGCTGCTTGCATAAGATTTTCTTAATACAAAATCCGATTTTTGATAGATTCGGCAGAAGGTATTTTGTGTGCCGTCAATTAGCACATCTCGAATACCCCCAAGTCCCTCTTGGAGAGATTTAATAACTTGAGTTGATTCATGAGAAATATTTTTGCTATTAACAAGCAGTTGCTTTCTAGTTAACTTGATCACAACCAAGTAGATTAATCCAAAAATACCAAAGGCAATTAATGTGGTTTCCGGAGCAACTGCCAGAAGAATGCAGACAATTAATCCCGTCATGATTGCTGAACTCAATATATACAGTAGGGGCATTACAACACCATTTGCAATGGCTGTGGATTTGATTGAAATGCCGTCGATAATTTCGCTGGTGTTGCGTGAGACGTGAACAAGGTAGGGTTGAAAAAGGGTGCGACGATACATGTCGTAGCCAATATCAGACCCCGTTGCAGCAGCTAGGAATAGGCTGGATCGAAGTAACAGCAATCGAATAGCTGCTGCAAGTACTGCGGTGATGCAAAAAGTGGCGGTTAATGGTAGAAGCAGCTGAGAAGCTGTATTAATACCTAAAGACTTTATCAGGGGTTGGGTAAGTGGGAAGTCGAATATGCGTTGCGGGTCTGTCAAAACCGCCAAAAAGGGTAAGACTGAGCCTATGCTCAGAATCTCGGCGAGTGATGCCAATACCATCAGGCCAAGGAGAAGTCCAAATTGACCTTTTCTGCGGGAGTTAAAGTGGTTCCAGAGTCTTTTAAGTAGCGCTGGGAGTGTTTCAGGCAATTGCCCCATTAATATTCCAAATTTAATAGAAGAAGTATGATTTTAAGAAGAATGCGTTGACTTGTATACTTTCCATCATTAAGACAAAAGTTTAAGGCCATAAGGCGCATGCGTAGTCCCGTACTGTTTTTGGTGTTCAATCGCCCTGATACTACTGCTCAGGTATTTGAGAGAATTCGAGCCGCTAAACCTCCAAGGTTATACGTTTCGGCTGACGGCCCCAGGGCTGGGCGGACAGGAGAGATGGAGGCTTGCCTTACTGTCCGTGAGATTGTAACCAAGGTTGATTGGCCTTGTGAGCTCAAAATCCTTTTTCAAGAACAAAATTTGGGTTGTAAGATGGGGGTATCGACTGGAATCTCTTGGTTTTTTGAGCAAGAGCCAGAGGGGATCATCCTTGAAGATGATGTGTTGCCAGTTCCCAGTTTTTTTGTTTACTGCGATGAGCTGCTCGAACGATATCGCCTTGATGAGCGAGTCGGGATGATTAGCGGTTCCAATTTGGTTTCATCTAGAGTGAGGTGTGGAGATAGTTATTTCTTCTCCAAAATCCCTTTGATTTGGGGTTGGGCTGCATGGAGGAGATCATGGCAGCAATATGATGTTTCTATTGCAGACTGGCCGGCCTGGGATCAAAGTGGCAGCCTCGAAAAATTATTTCCGGGCAAGCTTTTAGTGAGTTCTTATTGGAGGGATGCCTTTCAGCGCGTATTCCAAGGAAAGCTCAATACCTGGGACTATCAGCTCATATTTACTCGATGGCGTTATGGTGGGTTAACCATCATTCCTGCAAGCAACTTAACTGACAATCTAGGATATGGATTGAATGCAACCCATACTTCTCAAAATAAACCCGCTTGCCTATTAGAGTCTCCTGTAATAGATTTGACCTTGCCTTTGAAACACCCTGTAGAAATTAAGGCGAATGATGCCCAGGATTTACTCATTTTTCAGCATGTCCATGAGGTTAATCTTATGGGGTTCATCAGGCGGCAATTAAGGCCATTAAAAAAATTACTGACTCCTTTAAAGAGTGGCTGCTCTTAGTATGAGAGTTTTTGCACTCAATCTTTCTGACTCAATTGGTGGAGCAGCGAAAGCAGCCTATCGTATTCATAAAGCAGTGGGTATGGTGGGAGTAGATTCGACGCTAATGGTTAATCGAAAGGGCAAGGTCGATGCTAGCGTTATCGGTCTTAAGTCAAGTTTTGAGAAGTTGTTTGACAAATTTCGTTCAGGCTCTGGGGTTCTTGTGTCGCGAATAATGAGTGTACCAAATACTGATTATCATTCTCCTGCGATCTTTCCGACAAGCTGGTCTAAAAAGTTGTCTCGACCGGAAGTGGATATCATTCATTTACATTGGATCAATGGCGAGATGATGTCTATTGGTGATTTAGGGGCAATTCAGAAACCCTTGGTTTGGACGCTTCATGATATGTGGGCATTTTCAGGGGCTGAGCATTACTCAAGTACTTCTCGCTGGAAGGACGGTTATACCCAGGAAAATAGGCCAAAAGATGAAGCCGGTTTTGATTTGAACCGCTGGACATGGAATAGAAAGCGAAGATCTTGGAAGAGACCAATCCAAATTGTGACCCCTAGTCATTGGCTAGCAGAGTGTGTGCGTAATAGTGCTTTGATGAGAGGCTGGCCAGTAGAGGTTATTCCTAACCCCATAGATGTAGACCAATGGACGCCTATAGATAAAAAATTAGCACGCGAAAAATTTGGCCTACCTTTGGGCGTACCATTAATTTCATTTGGTGCAATTGGTGGAGCTGCTGATCCAAGAAAGGGATTTGATTATTTAAGGTCGGCTCTTCAACTACTATCAAAAGTTAGGGGTGATTTGGAGCTGGTTGTATTTGGACAGGAGGCACCTGATCAAGAAATTGATTTAGGGTTTCCTATTCATTATTTAGGGCATCTTTCCAGTGAATCAGATATGCAGATGGCATATAGCGCTTCCGACCTATTGGTAGCACCTTCAATTCAAGAGGTTTTCGGTCAGACTGCCAGTGAAGCCCATGCCTGTGCTTGCCCGGCAGTAGCATTTGAAGGTACTGGTTTAGCAGATGTGATTGAGCATCAAAAATCGGGTTATTTAGCTAAATTAGGGGATGTAGAAGATTTAGCAGCCGGAATTTCTTGGGTGCTGGAGTCAACCTCAAGATCTAGGCAATTAAATGCTGCATCTAGGACGCGCGCAGTGGAAAAATTTAGCTATCCAGTTATTGCGCGTAAGTATCAAAATATCTATTCAAAAGTATTAAATTCGGGCAGAAACTAGTTTTTCATCGATTGCAACCATTTATAAATTAGCTTGAATAAATTAGGAACTGCATGCCTTTTCCTCTGATCGCTACTCAATGAAAAAAATTCTGAGAGTGTTTCATAGAGGCTTGGGTGTGATTGTATTGAAAATCTTGAACCGTACCAATGAAATAGCTGCTTGAGGGCAGCTCGTCTTCGCTCTTTCTCTTCGGCGCTAATTATTCGATTGAGATAGCCATTGTTCGGATGGGTGCGATAGCCAATATTGATGGATGGGAGATAAAGCTTGCGTGAACTAATAATGGAGGATGCATAAACTATGACATCATCTGCGCGCGATCTCCAATCAGACTCAAACGGGTATGGGAAGATCTTGTGGAAAAGGGATCCAGAGACTGTAATGCAGGAAGTAGGGCCTCCAAACCAGCAGGATGCAGCGCGCGATAGTGCTGAGGTCATTGGAACAATTTCTGCGGTCTCGCTATTCGCTATAGCCGTAGTTAATGGACATTTGCTTGAGGTAAAAAGATAGTCCTTACAATATGTAAAGTCCACAGGCCATAGAGCAAGCTTACCGAGAGTGAGTTCTAGATAATCTGGTGGGTAGACATCATCAGCATCTAAAAAGAAAACTCTGTCATCATCTTTAATGAGATTGACTGCGGCATTAAATCCAGATAGCTGGCCGCCATTTTCCTTTGCAATCAATTTGACAGAAGGGTTTCGATTAACAATAGACCAAATTATTGACTTAGAATCATCTGTAGATCCGTCATCAACTACTAAGATAAGGTCAAAAGAAGTACTTTGAGATAGGGCACTACCAATACACTCCTCAATAAAAGCGGAGTAGTTATAGTTAGTAATGAGGCAAATATTTCGATGCATAAGCTATTCTAATTGGCATCGGTTGTTTTTGGGTTGAAACGAGATGCTAATCAATCCAATTCCTAGTTTTCATGGATCAGAAGGCGACGGGGATTAGGGGGAAGCTGGCAAGAACGAGAAGGCTTAAAATAACTTCAAAGAAATTTTTTTCGGACATCATTTTTATACCCGCCGCTCATCGCTTAATTAGTAATTAATAGTCTTTACTTTGACTTAGATTTGGAGAAGTATTTATATTATTACTACTGGTAGTTATGTGAGCAGTATCAATACTAATAATCAGTGAGATGAAAATGATGCTGATATGTTTATTTATAGGTTAAAAATAGTATGCGACTAATTAAATGTGGCTGATTTAAGTTCTACCCCCTTATTTTTAGCGCGCATCTCAATAGGAAGATATCCCTGCCTTAAGATTCCTGCTGAAATTGGGAGTTCAAACTGTGTTTCCCCATTCATTTCATTAATTGTCGCATTGATTACAGCTCCATTTATAGAAAATGAGGGGAAATTTGAGGATTTCTCAATTTTTTTAAATGCAAGCGTGACATAGTTGACATTTACTCGATCAGGCAAGGGGAGGACTATCTTTGCCGCAATATCGTTAATGCTTACACCTCCATGTGATGAGTTTTGCCAGCCATGCCCCCCTGCAAGCATTAGCATTAGATTGGGGTTAGTATCATTAAACTCAATCATCTTGCCGATCTTAGGACGCAAAATCTTGTTTTTAATCTCAAATTCCCCTGGAACTTGTAAACAGGATACGCAGGTTTTCCAACCCGGAGCTAACACTACAAAGTTATCTATCTTAGCCAATAGATCATTTTGTCGATCTAAATTTAATAGCGCTGGAAGTACTTTACTGTCATCTAGGATATACAAGGATTGTTGATTTAACTCTCCAGTTGATAGATGAGTATCAAATGCGCCATTGGCATTATTGAGCTTAGTTTGATCTATTCTGGCGAGGTAGACTGCATTCGTGCTGAGGTGATTTTTTGCTGCAAACGGTGCTAAATGCTCCCAGCGGGGTTGGAATTGACCATTCACTAGCGGCTCAATCCGAATGAACTTATAGTGCTTGGCGGCACTATCCCAAAATGGATTAATGAATAAGTTGGTTGGAATGATCTTCGAGTCCTGTTGAAGCCTGGTTTCAAGCGCCATCCATCCAGCGCTAGTATCCGCAAGTTGTATCAGGCAGCAAACGCCTAAAATGAGTCTTGCAAACTTTGCTGGGTAAGCGCGCACAACAATCACTAATTGGATAAAGATGATGGAATAGAAGACGGGCCAAAACATCCGACCTGAACACCTAAAAATACTCAGTATGGGCATCACTTGAGCTGGAATTTCATAGTGAAAGTTGAGCGTTCCGATTGATACGTTATTGGAGAGGGCAAAGATCCAAAGCAATATCAGACACATAAATAAAAAGAGATTCTCGCTTACTTGACGCTTACAAAAAGAGAATTTTTTAACAGCTCCAAAAATAGCAAAGGGAATTAGCCCGATGACCCCTAGCCCAAGAAAATTAAAGCCTTCATGAGAACCCTCGCTAAGCCTTATATTGGAGTTTAGGTACAGGGAGCTTGGCTCTGGAAGTGCGGGCAATAAATATGACCAGCTGCTATCCGCATAATTATTGCGAGGATTAAATATGGATAATAAGTTCATCCGATACAGTCCAAATCCAAATTCATTGGCGGAAGATGTTGGTACAACAAAATAACCTGCTTGCCACAGAATAAAAATTATGAAGAATGCGGTAACAATTAGTGTCAGGATGAAATTTCGCGTGAGTAAGGCTTTTGAAATAACCACTTTATCTAGTTTGCTTGCAATCCATAGCGCAAACAACATTGCAAACAGGTAAAACTGCACTAGAGCTCCAGCAGCTAAAAGCAAGGACCAATAAAGATTGACTCTTTTTTTATTTGGGCAAAAAATAAGATAAAAGGCGGCCAGAATGAGGAAGTGCCCAACTAAAGCTGCGTGAAGGCCAATCCTAGAAAGCATTGGAGGGGAGAAGATGGCCAATAGTAGACCAAAAGTTTTAATCCAAATATCTGCAGAGATTAATGAGGTAATTTTCCATCCAAACCAACCCTGTAGAACAATGCAAAATAAGTACCAGATTCCAAAATATTGAAAAGTTTCAGGAAGAAGTGGCTCGAAGAGTTTAAAAAATATGGCAAATAATGGGATTGAGTCTGAAAAGACAATCGAGCTACTGATTTCAAGCCCGTAGCTCGGATTAAGGCCTATAGGTAAAGTCCATTCAGATTGTCTATAAAAAGCCCAGCCCAAGTAGTGCGTTAAAGGATCGGGGTTGCTAACAAATAACCAATTAATGTTCCCAACCCTTAGAGGAGCAATCCCTAAAATTAATAAAGATGCTAAAAGTGCTGCCACAAGAATAAATAGAGTGGATGGGAAATTATTCTGAGATGTCATGGCTTACTCAGTTATACGCCCATCAGCCATGGAGGGAGTCCAAATTGCGGGTTACTTGGAATCCGGGTGCCAAGAAAAATAAAGCTGTTAATGAATTCTGGTGCCCAATAAGAAAGTACTACTATGAGTAGTAGCACTATCGGCGGAATTTTTAATAAGCTCAATAAACGTGATGGGATGAATTTTTTTGATTTTATAGCATCAATATAGAAGTCAGCACTAGAAAGTAGTGCAATACTAGCGAAAACAAGACCTGGAAAAAAATACATTCCCCAGAGCCTATTTTTGACAGTAAGCATTGGTAGTAGTAAAAGTGCTAGCCCAATCGTAAGCATGCTTACAAGATTAAAAATTGTTCGATTATCTTGCTTGGAATTAGAGAGTAATTCTTTTGACGATATGGCAAAAAATATTATTAAGGATATGATCAATAAAAATCCCAAAAGGAGTGATGGTGGATATAGTGTTTTGCAAAAATACAAAAACCAGGAAGTAAAATTCTGTCTTAAATCACCATCGCCATCATTAACCTTTAGAAAAGTTCCCCTTGCCCACTCCCCCAGTGCATGATTTAGCCCCGAAAGTTCCCCCAGATCCCTGGTGTTGAAATTACTTAGACCAGTCTCCGGTAAAAGGTGGATGCTCAAAACTAAAATACAAGTTAAAGCGATAAATCCAAGGAGTGGGCTTAAAACTCGAAAAAGTAAGAAAGCAGTCAATATTGGGTATGAAAGAAAAAATACTGGCTCTAGAAAATACGGGTTTGCAATTACAAAACCAATCAGAATAAATAAGATGCTGGCTAAATAGCTCGTCAATGGAAATTTTTTAGTAGATAGACCATTTATTGCGCTAAGAGAAAACAAAATAATGGCTGGGATAATGAATGATATCTTTGCGCCAAAGGCAATTCCAACCAATACCCAGCTAGGACCTCCTGGTGAAAAATAGTTTCTTGAATTTAGGAATAAGAAAAGGGATATTGCAAATATCATTAGTGGTTCAGGCTTGGGCATACTCATGTAATAGCTGTTATAGGGCAATAAAATGAGTATGAGAAGTGCGAAAAATCGAACTGATGGTGTTTTGATGAACCCAAATACTAATAGAGCATAAGAAGATAGTAGAAGCACGACCCCAAGCTCTCTGGTAGCTACTATTTGACCTGCGATTCCAAACAACATTGTGGGAATAGCTGCAATCAATGCGATGGCATTCCAAAGAATGCGGCCATAGCGATAGTCAGCGCCGTCAGAAATTAGCCACAAGAATTCATCTAAGCCTGAAGGGTTGAGAATTTTGGCAACCGGGTAAAAGGTAATCTGCTCATCGATAAACAGATATCTGGGGTCTAGATTATTGCTATTACCCCATAGGGTAATAATGAATACCCCGAAAACTAATAATGCGGATAGTAAGCCCCAAAGTAAATCAGATGAGACTCTATTATTCATATTAAATTGTTTTCAGCAGCGATCTTAATTCTGAAAAGTTTTCAAAAGCGCAGTCAGGAGAATTATCACCGGTTCCGAGCTCAACCCCTTGATGCATCTTTTGAAAAGTCACGGCATTAATAGCTGCCTTAGCGCCGCCAATATCCTTTTTCGGATTATCGCCAACCATCCAAATAGTTGAGCCCTTAGGCTGCATTTTTTTTAACGCCATTAGGAATGGTGCTGCATGTGGTTTTTCTTGTCCCGCCTCTTCACTAGTCACAATGCAATCAAAGTAGTGATCCAGCCCAAAGTAAATCATTTTTCTAAACTGAATTTGAGTTGTTAAGTCAGTAACAATTGCTGTCGGAATATTGTTTAATCTTAAATCATCCAAAAAATTTTTGGCATCGGGAAATAGGTTTGCATTGGCAAGAAAAGTTCTCCAGTAAGTTTGCTCGAGATCAAGAGCAAATAGAACTTGTGAGCCAAGGCCTAACAATTCAAGCATTTTCTGAAAATAAAGCAGTCGACTATGTGAGGCTGCAGTATTTCCTAGTTGAGCTTTGGTGAGTTCTTTCGCATTATTAAAAGCTTCATCAAAAGTCTGCACTTTCAAGTTAAAGTTTTTGCTAACTTTTATCTTTACGGTGTTCAATGCCTTCAGGTGTGCGGGCTCGTAAGGAAAGAGCGTATTGTCTAGATCAAATAAAACACAATCTGGTTTTATTTTCAGTTTTTCTGGGGCGTTTATTTTCATGATACGGATCGTCTGGCCAAAAGTTGGTCTATGTGCACTAGGGTAATCAGCTGCATGAGCCCTAATGGGCCATTTTTCCATGTTGGATTGAGATCTAAAAAGTCTTTTAGTCTGGGGCAAAGTAAGTTGGCTGCCAGTTCGATATCAGCGGCAGTAACATCGCCCTCAATGGTTAACTCTATTGACTGGGAACTTTGATTCCACTGATGATCTACATGTAGCCCACAAATACCAACCAAGACTCTAGTGAGCTCATATTGATTTAAACCAATTTTGGACTCAATAGATACCTTTAGACTAGATGGTTGAATCTTTTGAGAAAAATCTTTAACTTGATTGGGATTGATTGGTCTTAATGAAAGGCACAGATCGGCATATTGCATTTGCGGGCGAATGTATTTTTCACCATCTTCTATCCGCTTTTGAATGGAATCTAAAACTTTTTCCTTTGGATGTCCTCGTTCCCCCACATCACGCTCAATCTTTAAGCGACGTCTTAAGTCTTCATCAATATTTAAGAAAATCTTGAGATCAATGCGGTCTCTAAGTATGGGTAAATGTAGTGTATGCAGACCGCTAGCAATAATGATGTCATTACTGGCTTGGCTGATTCCTGAGGTGAGCTTACCCGTTGTATGGTTATAGTGCCTTGAGTTAATCGACTTTCCCGCAGCAAGACTAACCAGATCGCTGCTAAATGACTCCAGATCATTTGCCATTGGATTTAAATGGGTCATCACTTGCCATAATGGTTTGTGACGATCCCATAAATGGTAATCATCGCCCGACAATGTTGTAACGGAATGTTTGCCAAATACTTCCATAATCGCATTGCTTAAAGTGTCTTTGCCTGATCCTGAGTCACCGCTAATGCCAATTACGAATGGTTTTCTGCTTAGTCTAAAGTAGTCATTTTCTCCGATAGTCTTTTTCCAAATCAATGCGATCAGAACTATTCCAGTTGCAACTAAAAAAGTGTGAAGCAAGGATCCAACTCTTGGTAGAGACAGACCGACGAATAAAGGTGCCTGAGTTACTTCTGCATTAATCAGGCTACTAAGTACAAAAATCAGCGAGAATGTGGAGCATAAAAAGAATGCTTTTTTACCTCCAACGACCTGAAAATAAAGTAGCAAGGGGAGACACCATATGAACCACCCCGGCGAGGCTGGCGTGAGTAAAACAATAGTAAGAAATGCGATGCCCAGTGTTGCTTGAAACAATTCAAAGTTAATTCGTTTTACAGACCATGCAACATAGATTGTTAATAAGTAGGCTAAGGGCGTTAAATAGATTGATAGTGTTGGACTGAGAGAAAGTGCAAATTGATAGATCTTCGGAATCTCTGGATTGCTGAATAACATCAGAATTGCACCAGATGAGGCAAGAAATGGGGCAAACAAAATAACCAAAGAAATACAAAAACCTTTCGCAAACTGCGGGAAGATTTGACGAATGGGTTTGTTGTGAAAAAAGTAAATCAGAAAAAAAGGAGCTGCTAGCACCATACTTAACTTGGCGGATATAGCGCAGAGCAATAGTACGCCGGCATGCAAGGCTTTGTTATTTTTTAATTGAAATAGAGAAAATGTGAGCAAGGTTACTGGAATGATGTCATTGAAGCCTAAGTAATAAGTGCTAAAAAGCAAAATAGGCGAGAGCCAGTAGCCTAGCAAGATTATCTTGAGGCGAGTGGGGAAATTGAGACTAAATGCATAAAGCAAAGCAAGATCAAAAGTTATTAGGGTGAGAAGATAGCTTAGGCTAGAACTGAGGGCTAGTGCTTTGGCAACAAAGGCAAAGGGTAAAAAAGCAAGCCACATGACATAGCCATAAGGAAATGCTAAGGGTGTCTGTGATTGGGCAATCCAGCTTGACCATGGGTCAAAGGTGAGGTTGTTAATACTTGCCTCAATAAACGGAGCGTACCAAGTCACAATGGGGGTAGCTGATAGCGCGAAATAAATCAGCACAAAACGGATTAAAACCCCTAGCCAAAATAGCGGACTCTTCAAAATGAAATTTGCAGTTGACACATTTATTGCCATAAATCAGGTCTCTTAGTGCACACAGCATCAGGAGTGATATTTTCCACTTTTAATAATTTTTGCAGTTCTGGAATTTCTAATTCGGCATTGCGGCCTTGTAATTCTGGTGAGACTAGGCATAGCTTGAAATTAGCCTCTTTCAGTTTCTTTGCGGTATTAACGTTAAGCGGAAAATGGGTAAAGCAGTCTACCCATATCCAGTTGGCTTTATCTTTTAGGCTTAAGGCTGTATCGATGGATTCATATTCGGAAACTCGCACAGCAAGACGCTTTTCACCAAGCTTTGCCCATTTGACTAAAAAGGGAAAAGATTGATCCAGAAAAAAGTAATTTTCGATGCCATGTTCTTTCATGAGCTCGATCAGTCTTGATTCTAGCCCTTCTTCTTTTACATTCAGTATGAGCAATGGATGTTGATAGTATTTGAGCCATTCTGAAAAGTCTTCCCCTTTTACAAAAGGGTCGTGATGAATGGTTAGAGTCTCGCCCCAACTCCGAATATCAACCTCGATACCAAATTGCGAGGGGGTCTGAGAAAGTTCAGCAATCGTATTTTTACGATGGGCAATAATTTGCATCTAAACCTGCTTTTTCAGTTCAAGGCTAAATTGAATGGTTCTCATGATGAATTTCCTTTTTGCTTTCCAATCAATATTCCAGTGGGATGTGCCAAAAACGCGTTTCCCAAATTTTACTGGGAATCGTTTAATCGATAACCCTTGTTTTCGGGCCATAAAGTAGACAAAAAGGTCTAAAGAGAAGTCTTTTGGGGCATTTTGTGACCAAGCTTCATAAAACTCCCGAGGGAATAGGTTAGGCTGGGCATTGATATCCCAAAAGGCCTTTTTAAATAGGATAGATTCAAAAAGACTCATTCCTGCCGTAAATAGGGTGTCTGACAGAGGTCTGCCATAACGTTGCCCCTTTGCCATGATTTTGGTGCCAAATTCTTCAATAAGCTCAATTCCCTTAAGAATATCAATGGGATCGGTTTGGAGGTCGGCGTGAGTCCACCCTAGAATATCGCCATTTGCTGCACTGAGACCGCTAGTAATGCCAAAGCCATATCCTTGATTTAGTTCTACGCGAATGGAGCGGCACCCTTTATATCTGGGTAGGAGGGTATTAAGTACCTCTGAAGTGTTATCGGTTGAACCGTTATCCACCAAAATCACCTCAATATTGCCTTTTACAATCAATGGGAGGCATTTATCTAATAATTGGGGAATGCTCTTAGACTCGTTGTAACAGGGGATAATTAGTGAATATTTCATTTTGTTATGCTTGAAAGTGCTCCAAAGACACTTCAGCCCTTATCAAATTAAATTGAAAATAGAGTTCCGATGATTCGTACCGCGCTAAACAAATTGCGTATTTACGCAGAGCTACCCATGCTTGAATTGCACGATCGAAATGCTACACAGCAATTTACCAATCAGCTTATCGCACCAGTTGTCTATCAAACCTGGGAAGATCGTTTTGTTGGTAAAACACATTTTAAACAAATTGAGCTATTTCGGGCCCTAAATCCTAATCTTGATTTTAAGCTTTTTGATAAGCATCAAAGGGAATTCTATATGCGGGAATATTGGGGGGGGCATCCTATTTATCCAATTTTTACTGGGTCTCAGTTTGGGCCAATGAAGGCTGATATCTTTCGTTATTGCCTGCTCTTTGAACGCGGTGGGTTTTACTTTGATATCAGCAAGGGGTGCAGCGTTCCCCTCGGATCGCTATTGGAGTCCAGTAGTAGCGCTTTGATATCTTTTGAGTCACACGATTGCGTTCTCCCACCAAATCCAGTTTTAAGTAATCGATTGCAGCATGCTGAAAAGCAAGTGCTGCAATGGGGTATGGGGTTTGCAAAGGGACATCCTATCTTGCGGCACATGATCGAAAATATTTGCCTTCATTACCCCCTATTTAAAGGAGTAATTTTTCAAAATCCTAAAAACGCAATATTGAGATTTACAGGTCCTGGCATGTTTACAAAAACTGTGCGGGAATATTTTGAAAAGCAAGGAGATGAATCAGTGGCTCAAGCAGGTGTTGATTTTATGGGGGCGGGGATCTTTGCGATGAAAGGCTCTTGGGCAAGATACTCGAGAGTTCCTTCTTATGTAGACAGTAACAATCAGTCAATTGTTCTCTGACCAACACCACCTTAAACTAAAGGCCCGTAATCAGTATTGGGGGTTATTGGGGATACTTATTTTTAGTGCGGTCATTTATTTGGTGATGATCGGTGCTGAAATTCTTGACCCAAAAAATATTGGTTGGCTTAAAGGAATTGATTCCCTACAGCATTATTTAGGCTGGTCTTTTTTTAGATATAGTGACTGGACTTTTCCGGTGGGGTTGAACCCCCGTTATGGTCTGGATATTAGCTCTTCCATCGTTTTTTCTGATTCTATCCCACTGCTTGCATTCCTCTTTAAGTTGATTTCAAGCAATCTACCTCAAACATTTCAATATTTTGGCCTTTGGTCGTTTGCATGCTTTTTATTGCAGAGTTTCTTTGCATGGAAATTGACTGGCCTGACAGTAGCTGGCCATCTCAACCGCTTTCTAGCCGCAACTTTTTTTGTAATTTCTCCTGTACTCATTTGGAGAATATTGGGTGTGAATTCGCAAGCAGGAATCGGCCCGCATGTTGCATTATCAAGTCACTTCCTTATTTTAGGAGCTCTCTATTTATGCTTAAAGGACTCAAAAAAATTTAACCTCTTCTTTTGGGCAAGTTTACTAATTAGTAGCTTGCTAATTCATTTCTACTTATTTTTTATGGTTTGTATTCTTTTTATTTCCAGCCTTATGGATGCATTCTTTATTGGAAAAAAGCTAATACTGAGAAAATTTGTAGCCAGCTTTTTATTTGTTTTGGTATTCATCGTTTTTGCTGCATGGCAGGCAGGTTATTTTGTTGGCGGAGAGGGTTCTTTATCGGCGATTGGATATGGTTTTTATCGAATGCCCTTGCATGCATTGTTTGATCCCGCTGGATGGTCTCGAATTATTCCTAGTTTTGCTGGTAATAATGGTATCTATAGCCGCCTTGGAGTAGCTTTTTCACAGGGATCTTATGAGGGCTATGCATACTTAGGGGTGGGAGGATTGTTTGTGCTTACCAGCAGTATTGGCATTGCCTTAATTACGAGGCCGGCATTTGGTTCATTTGTGAATCGTTATCCATTTTTCTTAGCGGCATTATTTTTTCTAACGCTTATGGCGTTAACCAATCAGTTGGGGGTAGGTTTAAAAAATTACTCTTTTGAGATCCCTCAAAACATCCTCAATATCTTAGATATTTTAAGAAACTCTGGCAGGTTATTCTGGCCGGTGTATTACTTTATATTATTTGCGGCGCTAAAAATATTTGTAAGATATTTTTCTGCAAATATCACAACGGTAACCTTTGTTTTATTAATTAGCTTGCAAGTATGGGATATGTATCCGGGTGTTAGTCGCGCCAAGGAAAAACTAATTCTAGATTCCAGCTTTCAATATGTATCACCCTTAAAGAGCCCATTTTGGGTAGAGGCGGCTCAACAATATCGGAATATTGCTATTTTCCCTCTTGCGCATTCTCAATGGCAGCCACATTGGGAAGCGTTTTCCAGGTTTGCATATGAAAATCAAATGGGAACCAATTCTGTGTATTTAGCCAGAGTTGATAGCAAAAAGATCGACTTAGCTAATGAGGCATTAAAAAAGCAATTAGAGATTGGCCCCCTCAATTCAGAATCGATTTACATCTTGGGGGCTTGGAAAGATATGCCTAGCTTGTCTCTATATTTTGATAATAAGAAGGATCTATTAGCCAAAATTGATGGATTCACTATCTTGGCTCCTGGTTGGGTAGCTTGTAAAGTTTGCCGAAATTATTCTGTGGGCGCACTAAAACGTTTTGCCCCTCTGGTTAACATCGGGCAACCTATTTTCTTTTCCAAACAAAGCGGCAATGCTGATTTATTTTTATTGGATTCTTGGGGGCATGCCGAGGACTGGGGCATTTGGACAACTGGTGAATCTGCTCGTATCTTATTACCTCTGCCAGAGCAAGGGGCAAATTCTGTAGACCTTGTATTCAATGCTTTTATTGGCGGTAGTCATCCGTATCAGGAAATTGAGTTGTTGCTTGCAGATCGTCGAATCGTTCAACGCTTCACAAAGCCATTCGGAAACAAGGTAGTGGTTACGATTCCCGAATCATTGAAGTCAGTGGGTTATATTGAGATAAGCATTAAGGTTAGTAAACCCATAAGTCCCCTGTCCTTAGGGATTGCAAATGATGATAGGCGTCTAGGAGTTGGCCTGGTCTCTGCAGTCTTTAAATAGCATTAGCATCATATGAACATATTAAGCCTCATGAGAGTAGAGAATCCAAAATTCAATTTTTGGGCATTGCTGCTACTATCTCCAGCTTTTATTTTGAGTTACTCCTTATATAGCGACTTTACAATCCCAGGCTCTGTCGTAATTATTTTGCCTTTGGTAGTAGCTCTGGCTTTATTTCATACTCAGCTCAATTTATGGATCAGTCTATTGATATTGGTAATCGTTTACGGATTTGCAGTTAGGTTTTCACCCTTTATTATCTTTGGCGCCCCCTTCTTTGTTTATGCCCTGGCATCAATCTATAAGACTCATGCCAGAAAGTTATCTAAGAGAGTTTTAGTTAGCCTACTTCTAATTGGGTTTTTATTTTCATGGGCATATTCAGGCATTCAATGGACGCTGTTTGATTTTGAGCAATATCAGAGAAAGTTACTATTCTATGTAGGCTTTGTGATTTTGTTATTGATCTCTATGGCCCCATTGTTTTTTATACGTCTAAGCACTATTCAGTTAACTACCTTCATTGCAGGTTTTATCTCCTTATTTTTCTTAATCGGCTTTGGGCTTGATTGGGGTTCCTGTCTTTCCCTTTTTTCCACCCTTTTATTTTTGTCACTATTATTTGCAGTTAGGTTTTCACCCTTTATTATCTTTGGCGCCCCCTTCTTTGGTTATGCCCTGGCATCAATCTATAAGACTCATGCCAAAAAGTTATCTAAGAGAGTTTTAGTTAGCCTACTTCTAATTGGGTTTTTATTTT
>JACCDL010637824.1_pt1 | contig 19225 bp, 23 predicted proteins | sample 7441931 | NCBI WGS metagenome assembly JACCDL01 (sample SAMN15323437, study PRJNA562643) | freshwater metagenome | isolation source: river surface water | place: USA:Blue River Watershed | collected 2017-08-16 | reverse complement strand
GAAGAATCGGCCAAGCTGATGTTCATGGAGGACGAGCTACACAAGCGCGTCATCGGCCAAGAGGAAGCCATTCGCGCAATATCGAAGTCGATTCGTCGTCAGCGTGCCGGCCTCAAGGACCCGAACCGTCCGTCCGGCTCGTTCATCTTCGCCGGCCCAACCGGCGTGGGCAAGACCGAACTCGCCAAGGCACTCGCCGAGTTCCTGTTCGACGACGAGGGTGCGCTCATCTCGCTCGATATGTCGGAGTTCGGCGAGAAGCACACCGTCTCGCGCCTATTCGGTGCCCCTCCGGGCTTCGTGGGCTTCGAAGAGGGCGGCCAGCTGACCGAAAAGGTTCGCCGCAAGCCGTTCTCGGTAGTGCTCTTCGACGAGATCGAGAAGGCTCACCCAGACATCTTCAACTCGTTGCTGCAGATCCTCGAAGAAGGCCGCCTGACCGATGGCCAGGGCCGAATCGTCGACTTCAAGAACACCATCATCATCATGACCACCAACCTGGGAACGCGCGACATCGCACGTGGCGCCATGGGCTTCGTTCGCGAGAACGACGACGCCAGCGACTACGAGCGCATGAAGGGCAAGGTAAACGAAGAGCTGAAGAAGAACTTCAAGCCGGAGTTCCTCAACCGCGTCGACGAGACCATCATCTTCCCGCAGCTGGTCAAGAGCGAGCTCGTGCAGATTGTCGACCTGTTCGTCAAGAAGCTCTCGGTTCGCCTCGAAGACCGCGGCATGACCCTCGAGGTCACGCAGGCAGCCAAGGAACGCCTCATCGACATCGGCTTCGATCCGGCCCTGGGTGCGCGTCCACTGCGTCGTGCCGTTCAGCGCGAGGTCGAAGACAAGCTCAGCGAGAAGATCCTGCACGGCGAACTGGTCAACGCATCGCACGTCACGGTCGACTATGTCGGCAGCGAGTTCGTGTTCACCAGCCGCACGCGCGAGGTCGCCTCGGCGCTATAGCCCGAAACCGTTCAGCACAAGGGCCGATACCTGCGGGTGTCGGCCTTTGGCTTGCTCGGCTAACCTAGTCTTCATGCCTAGCCAGATTCACATTCGCCCAGCACACACCTCAGACGTGGCTGCGATCATGGAGCTGCGCCGCCCAATCGAAGGCACCGTCGTACTCCTTAGCCGCGAACGCGTCATGTGGTACGAGCAGATTCAGGAACTCGTGGTCGCAACCGACGAGACCGGGCGAGTAGTCGGAGCAGGCGCTCTGCACGTGATGTGGGAAGACCTAGCAGAGGTTCGCTCGCTCGTTGTGGCGGAGGACGTTCGAGGCCAAGGTGTCGGTCACGCGATTCTCGAAAACCTGATCGAGCGCGCAAAGTCGCTCGGTATCAAGCGCATCTTCTGCCTCACCTTCGAGACCGCATTCTTCGGCAAGCACGGTTTTGAACCGATCAGCGACGTGCCTGTCGATGCAGAGACCTACGCCGAGCTCGTGCGTTCGCACGACGACGGTATCGCCGAATTCCTCGACCTCGCACGCGTCAAGCAGAACACGCTCGGCAACACGAGGATGCTTAAGCGCCTCTAGCCAAAGCGCTGGTTAACCTTGAACCTATGAGTTCAGGCATGCCAAACCGTCCACTTCCTCCAGAGATTTATCGCCGCCGCCGCTTCCTAGCGTTGGCCGTTCTGGCCGTCGTGGTTTGGCTTCTGACGGTCGCAATCAGCGGCATCGCCAACCTGGTCGGCGGTGGCTCGAAGAATGCTTCTCCTGCTCCGGCCGAGACGGGTTCGACCCAGCAGGTCACTGCGGGAGGCGAGTGCGCTCCAGCCGCCGTAGCCGTGACCGCCTTCACCGGCGATTCGGCTGGGCAAAAACAAAATTCCTTTGCTGCAAAGGCTCAGCCGTACATCTGGTTCGAAATCGTCAACACCACGACTACGACATGCAATTTCAATTACGTTGGCCTGAAAACCTTCATGACCATCACCTCGGGGCCTGACACCATCTGGACAAATCAGCACTGTGCCGCCTATTCGTCAGAGGCAACAGATCAGGTCTTCAGCCTTGAGCCGGGCAAAGCAATGGCAACTCCTCCCGTAGCTTGGTCGCGCTCACGCTCTAGCGCCACTACTGGCTGCACGGCAGACGGAAACGCAGCTGCGGCTCCGGGCTACTACATGTTGGAGGCTCAGGTTAGTGGCGTGCATTCTCTAGCTGTCCAGTTCCAGCTGCAGTAAGAGGCTTTACCAGTTCAGCGCGAGCGCTAAAGCCGCGCGCAAATCGCCGACCTTCGAGTCAACCGTGCGAACGAACCCCAGACGAGACGCCTCGCTAGCACGAGCCTTTTCATTGCTGACCTTGCGAACCTCGCCGGCCAGGCTGATCTCGCCAAACGCGGCGAGGTTGTGTGCCACGGGCTTGTCGGCCACGGCAGAAGCGATGGCGATGGCTATCGCTAGGTCGGCCGCAGGTTCGGCCAGACGCACGCCGCCCACGGTTGAGACATAAACATCCAGTTCGCTGACGCGGAGCCCGGCACGACGTTCAAGCACGGCAAGCAACATCGCCACGCGCGAAGAGTCGACTCCGTTGGTGACTCGGCGCGGCTGAGGGGTCGAGCTCTTCACAACCAAGGCCTGAACCTCGGCGATCAGCGCGCGCTTGCCCTCGACGGTGACGGTCACGCAGGTTCCCGAGACCGGGCTCTCGCCGCGTGATCGGAATAGCCCGCTAGGGTCTGGCACCTCGCGGATACCGTCGCCGGTCATCTCGAAGCACCCAACCTCATCTGTTGGACCAAAGCGATTCTTTAGGCTGCGCACGAAACGCAGCGAGGTTTGGCGGTCGCCCTCGAAGTGGCAAACCACGTCGACAAGGTGCTCGAGCGCGCGTGGTCCGGCAATCGAGCCGTCTTTGGTGACGTGCCCGACGAGGATGACTGGCAGTGCGCGATCCTTGGCAACGCGAATCAGGTTGGCGGCAACCTCGCGCACCTGGCTGGGCATTCCGGCGGCGCCATCGATCTCGGCCGAGGCCACGGTCTGCACCGAGTCGACCACCAGCAGGTCTGGGGCAACCGCATCCACCTGACCAAGAACGGTTGCCAGATCGGTTTCGGCAGCAAGGTAGAGGCTGTCGACCAGCGCACCAGTGCGCTCGGCCCGCATGCGAACCTGACCGACCGACTCTTCGCCGCTTACATACAGCACTCGCGAACCGGTGCGGGCGGCATTAGCTGCCACCTCGAGCAGCAGCGTGCTCTTGCCGACGCCGGGCTCACCCGAAAGCAGGATTACGGCACCTGGCACTAAACCGCCACCCAGCACGCGGTCGAATTCGCCAACCTGAGTTGGGGTTACTGCGAGGGGCTTGGTCGAAACGTCGGTGATCGGTTTGGCTGCAGCAGAGGCAATCAAGCGAACAGGCGCGACCTGCTTTGTGGTTCCGAGCCCGCGACCGGCCGATGCCTCCTGCATGGTGTCCCACTGTTGGCATTCGGCACAGCGACCTACCCACTTGACGGTGGACCAGCCGCACTCGGCGCATACAAATGAAGTCTTGGGTGATGCCATGCGTCAAAACTACCCTGAGCATCAGACATCGACTCGAACCTAAACTTGAACTGTGAACATCGAACGCATCGCAATTCTCGGCACCGGCTCAATGGGCTCGGCGATTCTGGCTGGCCTGCTCGCCGCGGGCTTCGACCCAGCGCGCGTATCGGTGAGCACCAAGAGCGAGGCAAGTGCCCGCAAGCTCAATGACCAGTACGCGGTTACCGCGCACTCGCTCGAGACCTCGGCCGATGCCAACCGCCTTGCGGTTGCCGGCGCCGATGTTGTTTTGGTCGGTGTCAAGCCCGCCTACGTCGCCTCGACGCTGGCTGAGGTTGCCGACGCCCTCGCGCCCGGTGCCCTCGTCATCAGTGTCGCCGCCGGTATCACCAACGCGACCATGGAGGCCGCGGTCAAGTCTGGTGTCCGCGTTATCCGCTCGATGCCGAACACCCCAGCCATCGTCGGTCGCGCAGTTACCGGGCTCGCCAAGGGTTCGCGCGCCAGCGAGGCCGACCTTGCCGTCGCCACCCAGTTGTTCCAGACCGTTGGCCGCGTGGTCGTGGTCGACGAATCGCAGATTGACGCGCTGAGCACCATCTCGGGCAGCGGCCCGGCATACGTCTTCTATTTCATCGAGCAGCTCACCAAGGCCGCCGTCGACCACGGTTTCAGCGCCGAACAGGCAGCCACCCTGGTGAACGACACGTTCCTCGGGGCAGCCGAGTTGGTCGCCGCTACCGGCAAAGCGCCGGCCGATCTGCGTCGTCAGGTCACCAGCCCGAACGGCACTACCGAGCGCGCCATCGCAGTCTTCGACCAGGCCAACCTGGCCGAGGTGTTTAAGCAAGCAACCGATGCCGCTCTGGCTCGCGCCCGCGAGCTGGCGGCAGCAAACTAGGGTTAGAACATGAGCGATATCTTCAGTGCAATTGCCGATCCGATCCGTCGACAAATTCTCGACGCGCTAGCAGCCAAGCCGGGCCTCTCGGTTTCGGAGCTCGTTGCAGCAACCAAGCAGGGTCAGCCGGCCGTATCAAAGCACCTGAAGACGTTGCGCGAGGCCAACCTGGTCTCGGTCAAGACCGTAGGCCAGAACCGCTTCTACAGCCTGAACGCAGAGGCGCTCAAGCCTGTCGCCACCTGGGTGCTCGGCCACGCAGCTGCAAAGGTCGAGGCCGAGGTCTCGGAGCGCGCGGAAGACCTAGCCGAGAAGCTGGGCGAGCTGCTTGCCAATGGCGCCGACTGGCTGGGTGAAAAGGTAGCCGAGCGCACCAAGGTTCGCGATGCGAATGACGTTGGTCGTGAGCTTGGCCGCCGTTTGGCAGAGGCTCGTGCGCAGGCAGACAAGACCATCGCCGCAAAGACTGGCAAAGACATCGACGCGTTGCTCAAGGACGCCCAGAAGGTGGCTAAGGATGCCTCGGCCAAGGTTCAGGCCGTAGCCGACAAGCTCAAGTAGTCGACGGCCCCAAGAATCCGCTAACCGCGGAACAAGCCGCCAAACGCGCTCAGTACCGCGCGGTTCCAGTCCGCAACCGAGACGGTGTTAGTCGCATCCAGTTCGGCGATGATTCGCCCGTGAAGCATGCCCAACACGATCTGCGCCGCAGCACGCGGAGCAAGGTGTTCCTTCAACATTCCGCGCTCGGCAAGACCGCTGAGCACTTCGGTGAGTCCATCGATGAGGCTGGTGTTGGCTTCGGCGATCGCGGCGCGTAGTTCCGGGCGAGCCAGTGCATTGCCAACGATCGCGGCGCGGTCCACCGTCGGCAGGGCCTCGTAGTGCTTGGTCAAAAACTCGAGCATGTGCGAGTAGTACTCACGAAGTTCGTCGGTGCTCTGGATGTTCGCGGTCCACTTCTTCAGGTGTTCCACATCGAGGGCAACGCTGGCGGTGAACTGCTCAATGTATGCGGCGCGAATCAATCCTTCGCGGTCGCCAAAGTGGTGATAAATCGAACCAATTGAAACACCGGTCTGCGACGAGATCTCTTGAATGCGAACCGCCGATTCACCCGCTGTCTTCAACGCGCGACGAGCAGCCTCAACCACGAGGCTCACGGTTTCACGGGCGCGAACCTGCTTGGGCTGCGGCAGATTGAAGGTGCTCATGCCTTTCCCAGCAATCATTTCGCGCTATTTATTCCGACCGATTCGCGCACCACTTCGCGGCAAAGAGAAACGGGATGCGCCCTGCGGCACATCCCGTTCTCGTAATAGCTGCTGTTACTTCTTCTTGCCAGGCTTGAAGACCATCATGAGAAGAACGGCGATTGCGGTGCCGACGAGCTGAGCCACTACGAGCCAACCGGTTTCGGCCAATCCCTTGCCATTGAAGAGCAGACCGAAGGTGACGGCTGGGTTTGCCTGTGCGCCAGTTGCGGTGAAGGCAGCAGCGGCGCTGACCCAGAGGCCAACCGCCCAAGGAATCAGGTTGCCCTTGTCGCTTGCGGCCAGCGAGCCGACGATCCAGACCAGAACCGCGGTGGCCAGAATTTCGCCGCCGAACGCGAAGGCGTATGGGTTAGCCGTTGACGTTCCGATGCCAGGTAGTGCCTTACCGATGAGCCACGCGCCCAGGTGCGCACCTACGAGTCCACCCAGTAGCTGTGCAGCCACATAGGTGAGCAGTTCGGCAGCACTAATTTGCTTCTTAGCAAAGAAGTAGAGGCTGACGGCTGGGTTCAGGTGGCCGCCGCTGATGCCTGCGGTGAGCAGGATGGCTAGGGCTAGGGTAGTGGCCAGGGCAAGACGAGGGAGCTCGGTTGCCGGGGCACCCGTACCGATGATTGCGGCTAGAAACAGGGTGACGCCCAGAAACTCGGCGAGGCCCTTCTTTGCGAGGTTCAACATTCACTTCTCCTTTGGATTGATTTTTCTCTGAATTATCGAGTTATCGGAATCAGGATTTCGTTGGTGCGGGTAAATCCGGGCTTCCATGGTGGATCGTTTCTGGCTGTGAGAGCCGACCCAGTGGGAGTAAAGCCAGCTTTGGCTAGTGCGGCCTTCAACTGTTCGGCCTTTTCAAGAAAGAGTGTTTCAGACCAGCGACCGCGGAACGTGATAGCCGCATACTGACCTCTCGCGTGTCGAACCACGTGAAGACGCGAATCGAGGGCATCAGGCACAGTCCCGTCAGCAGGAACCGGAAGGACAAATCCGACTCGGTGTTGCCCCTCGGCGGTCGTGGATTGAAGCACGGGAGCGGTCATGGCAAACTTCGACGAGCTGGTGTTTTGACCCGAGATGAATCCAACAAGTGGGCGGAATGCCCAGTTTCCGGCTTGCAGCCAGTCGCCAAAGGCATCGATCTCGATGCTCACGAATGGCTCGTATTCTCGAACCTCGAACCCTTCGCGTGACTCGACGACTCGATAGGCAAGTTTGAGTGTCATGGCTCGAGTGTAAGCACAGGTCGAAATAGTTGTCGGCGAATGACTAGAATAGACAAGTTGTCTGTCGCTGGCTTAGGCCCGACACCCCAAGCTCTGTGAGGTCCCTATGGGTTCAGTAATCAAGAAGCGCCGCAAGCGTATGTCGAAGAAGAAGCACCGCAAGTTGCTTCGTAAGACTCGTCACCAGCGTCGCAATAAGAAGTAAGTCTTCAATCGCTTCACCCGTCGTGCACCGATGTGCCGGCGGGTTTTGCGTTTAAAAGGGGTTGATCTGTGGCCAGGGATACACCTGATAAACGGGACGCTCTAGCGGATGGCGGGCAATTCGCTTCTAACGGTTGGCGCGCAGCTCGCGCTTCTTGAAGTCCAGAATCTTCCAGCCGGCAGCCTTGGCGTGCTTGGTCAAGATCTTGTCCGGGTTCACACAAACCGGGTGGCCGACGCGGGTCAGCATCGGCAGGTCGTTGTGGCTGTCTGAGTATGCGTAAGAACGCTTGAGGCTTATGTTGCGCTCCTTGGCCAGCGCGCGAATCGCCTTGGCCTTAGCCTTGCCGTGCAGAGGCTTGCCTTCGAGCTTGCCGGTCAAGATGCCATCTTTGCGTTCCACGATCGTGCCTAGCCCGCCGGTAAGGCCAAGCTTGTGCGCCATGATTTCGGCGATCTCGATAGGAGTCGCAGTGACCAGCCAGACCTCACGGCCAGCGGCGATGTGTTCCTTGGCAAGGCGAACCGTCTCGGGCCAAAGCTTCGTGCTGATGTATTCGTCGTAGACCATCTCGGTCATGTCGGCGAGCTCTTCAACTCGGTGACCGGCGATCAAACCTAGGGCGCGGTCCTTGATCTCCTCGAGCGTCTTGGCTGTCTCGCCGCGTGCGATGAACCTGGCCTGGTGCCAGGCAAAGTTCCAGAAGTCACGACGGCTGAAAAACTTCTTGGCGAAGGCAGCCTTACCAAAGAGGAAGCTGGACGAACCGCGAATCAGGGTGTTGTCAACGTCGAAGAATGCCGCCTCAATCTTGGGGGTCTTCGCCGGTTCGCTAGTCACCCGACAAGTTTACGGCGGGCCGTAGGCTAGACCCGTGCTCATTCAACTGACGTTAATCGGCAAGCCAGGCTGCCACCTCTGTGAAGACGCAGAGGCCGTCGTTGAGGCGACCATCGCCGAGTTCAAAACCAAGTACGCGGCGGCGGCCAGCGTCGAAGTTTCGCTCGAGCACAAGAACATCCTCGAAGACGACACCCTGGCGCTGCGATACTCGGAAGAAATCCCGGTACTCCAGATTGACGGCAAGACTCACGGCTATTGGCACATCGATGCCGAGCGACTGATGGCGGCTCTCGAGGCCCAACTAACTAAACCGCAGATCCAAAGGAACGACCGATGCGTCTAGTCTTCAAAATCCTTCGCAAGTTCTGGCTGCCGATTCTGATCATCGCGCTGCGCCTGCTCGGCAAGAAGTATCCCGCGGCCAAGAAGGCGCACTCCGTCATCACGAAGCTTCGTTAAGCGAGAACCCCCGACCACTGGTCGGGGGTTCTGCTTTGAAACGAAGTCGCGCTTATGGCTCCAGACGGTTTGGGCCGCGGAACAAGAAGCCGACCTCGCGAATGTTTGGCTGGTGTAGCAGCAGCATGAGCACGCGCAGAAGGCCCATGCCGAAACCGCCGTGCGCAGGAGCGCCGTACTTGAAGAAGTCGAGGTAGGTCTGCAGGCCCTCTGGCTCGAGTCCCTTCTGCTTGACCTGCTCAACCAGCTTGTCGATGCGGTGCTCGCGCTGAGCGCCGGTGGTGATCTCGGTGCCGCGCCAGATCAGGTCATACGAGTTGGTGAGCGACTGGTCGTCGTCGTGACGCATGTGGTAGAACGGGCGGACGGTTGCCGGGTAGTCGGTCACGAAGACGAATTCGTGGCCAACGGTCTCGGCGAAGTGAGCCGCAATCTGACGCTCGCCCTCAGGGTCGAGGTCACCGCCGCGCACGATCTCGTGACCACGTGCCTTGATGATCTCGACGGCGTCTGCCAGCGCGATGCGTGGGAACGGAATGGTCGGCACCTGCACGTCGACACCGAAGCGAGCGAGGATCTCGTCGCCGTGGGCGTCCTTGACGGCCTGGATGGCGCGCTGCAGCAGCTGCTCCTGAATCGCCATGATGTCTTCGTGCGAGTCGATCCACGAGACCTCGATGTCGACCGAGACGAACTCGGTGGCGTGACGCGAGGTGAACGACGGGTCGGCACGGAAGACCGGGCCGATCTCGAAGACGCGGCCGAGGCCGGCGGTCATCGCCATCTGCTTGTAGAACTGCGGGCTCTGCGCCAGGTAGGCGTGGCCCTCGAAGTACTCGAGCTTGAACAGTTCGGCGTTCGACTCCGATGGCGAAGCCATCAGCTTTGGCGAGTGGATCTCGACGAAGCCGTTCTCGACCCAGTACTGACGCCATGCGTTCTCGATGGTGGTCTGGATGCGGAAGACGAGGTTCATCTCGCTGCGACGCAGGTCAAGGAAGCGCCAGTCCATGCGCTTGTCGATCGAGGTGTCGTCGGCGATCGGGGTCTCTGGGTCGGCGAGGGTAACGATCTCGAGCTCGTCGAGCTGAACTTCGAGGCCACCGAGCTTCACGCGCTCGTCGTGCTTGAGGCGTCCCTTGATCCAGACGAACGAGCCGGCGGTCAGGGTTGAAACCGATGCCGCGAGGGCGTCGTCTTCAACCGGCTGTTCGTCGACCACTGGGCGAGGGTAGGTGACCTGAACGTCGCCAGACTCATCGCGAAGGATGATGAACTGGATGCGCTTCTGGTCGCGAAGCTTTTCGACCCAGCCGCCAAGGATGACGGGGCCATCCTCGCGGGCTGCGAGGTCTTTGACGAGGGTGCGCTCGCGCATGAAAATCCTTTATTCGGGGCATTCGTTCGCAGTCTGTGAAGACGCTGAACTCTCTGAAAGCCAAGTTTAGCCGAGGGTAAACTTGAAGCATGCCCGCCGACCGCATCCACTTGATTCGCCATGGCGAGGTGCACAATCCAGGCCAGGTTCTTTATGGCCGCTTGCCGCACTTCCGTTTGAGCGATCGAGGCCACAAGATGGCCGAGTTGGCCGCAGCTCAAATCAAGTCGGACCGTCGCCCTGTCTCGGCAATCGTCGCCTCACCGCTGCTGCGCACTCGCGAATCGGCAGAGCATGTGCAGGCAGCACTCGGACTCGACGCCATCACCGACCAGCGCGTCATCGAGCCGTACAACATGTTCGAGGGCCGCAAGCTGACCGCCAAGCACATCGCGATCCGCCCGCATCTGCTCTATCACTTCAGGAACCCGTATCAGCCGAGCTGGGGCGAGCCGTATGAACAGGTGCTCGCCCGCATGCTCGAGGCAATCGAAGACGCGGCAAAGTCGGTGCCCGATGGCGACGTCGTGATCGTGACGCACCAGTTGCCAATCGTCGTGGTTCAGCGCCACCTGGCTGGGCTTCCGCTCGCGCACAATCCGAGCAAGCGCAAGTGCATGCTCAGCAGCATTACCTCGCTCGAATTCGTCGGCGGCAAGCTGACTCAAATCGACTACCGCGAGCCGGCAGCCGAGCTACACGCGATCGACAAGGGAGCGGTGTGATCGCCATGGCATCGAATCGCATGCGCTCGGGCGCGCTCAAGATCGCAGCGCTGGCAGCGCTCGCCGCGCTTTCGCTGACCGGCTGTGCCAGCAATGACACCCTCGCCGACCAGTACCGCTCGGGCGATAACAAGAACTACATCGCAGGCGACGGCACCGTCACCGAGTTCGACAAGGCAGACCGGGGTGCCTCCGTCGCTTGGTCTGGCGCACTGGCCGACGGCTCGCAGCTCTCGAGCGCTAACCTCAGCGGCGTCGTGACCGTATTGAACTTCTGGTACGCGGGCTGTGCGCCCTGCCGAGCCGAAGCGCCAGATCTCGTTGCCATCGCCAAGGCGTATCCCAAGGTGCAGTTCGTCGGCGTCAATGTGCGCGATGCTGCCGGCACTGCGCAGGCCTTCGAGCGCAAGTTCGGTATCGAGTGGCCGAGCATCCTCGACGCCGGTAGCGGTTCGGTTGTGCTTGCCTTCACTGGCATCGTCACTCCGCAGGCCGTGCCTACGACCCTGGTGATTGACCGCGATGGCAAGGTCGCCGCACGCGTGCTCGGCCGCATCGAGGCAAGCACGCTCAAGGCGCTAATCAAGCGAGTGGTGGACGAGGGCTAGTGGTCGGACAGGTCCTGGCTGGCAACATCGCGGCCGCGTTGAACCCGGGTGAAATCATCCTCGGTGGCAACCTTCTGCTGGCGATTCCGATGGCTCTGCTGGCCGGCGCCGCAAGCTTCATCAGCCCATGTGTGCTTCCGCTCGTACCCGGCTACCTCGGCTTCGTCTCGGGCATTAGTAATTCGCGTTCGCGCATGTTGCTTGGCACCCTGCTGTTTGTGCTCGGCTTCTCGGCCGTCTTCGTCTCGTTCGGCGCGCTCTTCGGCGGCCTGGGTGGCGTCGTTTATGCGAGCGGCCTGTCGTGGGCGCAGCGCATCCTCGGTGTCTTGGTCTTCCTGTTCGGCCTCGTGCTGATCGGCAAGTTCGATTGGCTCCAGCGCACGGTCAAGTTTCAGGCTCGCCCCGGTCTCGGTCTGATCGGTGCACCGCTGCTCGGCATCACGTTCGGCCTGGGCTGGACCCCGTGCATCGGCCCAACCCTGGCCGCTGTGCTGACCCTCGCCTCAAAGACCGGCGACCCGGCTAAGGGCGCCCTCCTCGCGTTCGTCTACGCGCTTGGCATCGGCATTCCATTCCTGCTCATCGCGGCAGGCCTCAGCTGGGCGACCAAGTCGATGGCGTTCTTCAAGCGTCACATTCGCGCCTTCAACGTGGCCGGTGGCGTCATGCTCATGGTCCTCGGTCTGTTGCTCGCGCTTGGCGTGTGGGATTCGATCACCGCCTGGTTGCAGGGGGAGGTGTTTGGCTATTTCCAGCTCAACCTCTAAGCAGTCGAAATCGTCGCAGTCGGCACCCGTTCAGTCGCCTGCGCCCGCACAATCACCATCCTTGGGCCTAGTCGGCTGGATGCGTTGGACCTGGCGCCAGCTCACCTCGATGCGCACCGCGCTGATCCTGCTTCTTTTGCTCGCGGCGGCGGCCGTGCCGGGCTCGGTCTACCCGCAGCGCAGCGCCGACCCGAATGGCGTCGCTAAGTTCTTCGACGACGCACCCGAGCTAGCCAAGGCGCTCGACGCAATCCAGCTTTTCGATGTGTACACCTCGGTCTGGTTCTCGGCCATCTACATTCTTCTTTTTGTCTCGCTGATCGGCTGTGTTATTCCGCGCACGGGCGTGCACTATCGACACCTGCGCGAAGAGCCGGTCGAGACGCCAAGCAACCTTGGCCGCATGCCTGCGTTTACCTCGGCCAAGCTCGCCAAGACCAAGCAACAGGATGCGCTGCTCGCAGCCGCCGAGCTTCTGCGCAAGCAGCGTTACCGTGTGGCCGCCCGCACCGACGCCAACGGCCGCCAGAGCGTCAGCGCCGAGCGCGGCTACCTGCGCGAAACCGGCAACCTCGTCTTTCACGTCGCACTGATTGGCGTGCTGTTTGCGGTCGGCCTGGGTGGCGGCTACTCATATAGCGGCCAGCGCGTTGTCGTCGAGGGTGAGACCTTCGTCAATAACCTCGCTGGCTACGACTCGTTCAGCCCCGGCGCGTTCTTCAAGCCCGAGATGCTGACCCCGTTCAGCATGACTCTCGACAAGTTCGAGGTGCAGTTCGACCTTCAGAACCAAACAAACATCGGCACGCCACTGGACTTCAAGGCCACGGTTACCAGCAGGGTTCCGGCCTCCGACGGCACGGTGGCCGAAGCCACGTCGACCATTCGCGTCAACGAACCGCTCGAACTGCCAGGCTCGAAGGTGTACCTGACCGGCAACGGCTACGCGCCCGTCATCACGATTCGCGACAAGAACGGCGACGTGGCATTCAGTGGGCCAACCGAGTTCTTGCCACAGGACAAGAACTACACGTCGCTGGGAGTCATCAAGGTTCCGGATGGCGCCGGCCCGCAGTTCGGCATCCTGTCGTTCTTCTATCCGACGCAGGACGAACTAACTACGGGCGCTCGCACCTCGATCTATCCGGATCCGCTCGACCCGCTGCTGACCATGAACGTCTATATCGGCGACCTCGGCCTCGATTCGGGTGCACCAAAGAACGTCTTCGAACTCGACGTCAAGGGCATGACTCAGGTAGCCGGCGGCAAGTCGGGCGTCAAAGGTCTAGAGCTCGTTCCGGGTCAGACCGTCGACCTGCCGAAGAACCTAGGCACGGTCACGTTCGAGGGCGTCAAGCGCTTTGCCTCGCTCGATGTTTCTTACAACCCGGGCGGTGTCTGGGTGCTGCTCTTCTCACTGTTGGCGTTGGCCGGTGTCACCCTGTCGCTGCTCGTGCCTCGCCGGCGCGTCTGGGTCGCGGTCGATGGCGACCAGTTGCAGGTAGCCGCTTTGGCTCGCGGCGATGACCCATCGCTCGAGGCCGTGGTCGAAGACATTAAGGCAGAATTGACTGGGGCCAAACCGAAGGATCAGGCAGAATCACGATGATTTTGAACGAGCAACTCTCGCAGGTTTCGTTGCTGTTTGTTTATGGCGCGATGGCCTTCTACACGTTCGCGTTCCTCGCCTTCGTGGCACAGTTGAGCCGCCTCGCCTCGACCAAGCAGGAGTCGCGTTCGGCAGCCTCTGGCGTCGAAAAACTAGGAATCGGCCTGCTCATCATCGCCGCACTCGGTCACGGCACAGCGGTCTTGCTTCGCGGTATCTCGGCCAATCGCGTTCCCTGGGCCAACATGTACGAGTTCGCCCTAACCGGTTCGTTTATCGTCATCGCGATCTTCCTGTTCGCGCTTCGCCTTCGTGAAGTGCGTCTGGTCGCCACATTCATTGCGGGCTTCACGCTTCTAGTCCTCGGCCTGGCCACCTCGGTCTGGTACGTGCAGGTCAAGACTCTGCCACCGGCGCTGCAGTCTTACTGGCTGGTCATCCACGTTCTCGTGGCTGTGCTTGCGACGGCGTTCTTCACTATCGCGGCGGCGCTGGCCGTGGTTTATTTGTTGCGCAATGCCGGCTGGCTGGGCAAGGTAAAGGGTGCGCTGTTCGGCTTCGTGCGCCGCGTGCTCGACCTGTTCCCGTCGAACGACAAGCTCGAGAAGAGCGCGTACCGATTCAACATCATCGGATTCATCCTGTGGTCGTTCACCCTGATCGCTGGTGCCATCTGGGCAGAGCGCGCTTGGCACCGCTACTGGGGCTGGGACACCAAGGAGGTTTGGACCTTCATCATCTGGACCATCTACGCGGGCTACCTGCACGCGAACGCGACGCGAGGCTGGACCGGAAAGCGTTCGGCCTGGCTCGCGCTCGTTGGTTTCGCAGCGATCATCTTCAACTTCACGATCGTTAACCTGTTCTTCAAGGGCCTGCACGTTTACAGCGGCCTGAAGTAAGCGGTTAAGCTGCTCACAGGTTAGAGCTTTCATTAAAGCGCAGTTTCACAAACTTGTGCCCTAACATTTTGTCTTCGCCGACGATCTCAAGCCCTAGTTTTTGAGAGATCAAGTGAATCGGGCGACTTGTCGGCAAGTAGATATTGATGTCTGATTCCGGACTGATTGTCTTCCACTTCGCGAGCACATCTTTGGCAATTTCTCGCCCTGTACGCCAAGCCCAAACATGAAGCACGATGGCAAAATCAACCTCGTTTTCACCATCGGGCTGCATGCCTGCCCAGCCGGCGAACTCATCGTCTAAATAGACAGCCCAGGGGCCGTGCTCAGGGTTTGTCCAGAGTCTGGATTTTTCCTGTTTCCAGCCATCGACCCAACCAGAGTCAACCGGCTCGGCCAGTGGCATGTGTTTAGTGACCCGATGGTCATTTAGCAGGCGCAGCAAATCCGCCGTCGCGGCTTGACATAGCGGGGTGAAGTAGACCTTTTTAAACAAGCCTGAAACATCTTTCGAGGCGCTCGATCCACCAGTCCGACCGGTGATCCTCCGCCTTGAAAATATCGAGGCGCGATTCGGATGGCGTCACGCGCCCCACCGCCAACTGTGCGTCCTGAGGCACCAACGGGCGCTCGCAGACATCGCCGGCAAACAGGCTCAGGGTACCGAGTCCGGCGTCGGCCTCGTTCGGGTTAAGCGCGGCAAGGTGCACGCCCATCGACATGCCGATAGAGGTTTCGAGGGCGCTAGAGACCACCCACGGCAGCCCGGCTTCGCGCGCGATATCGATGGCGCGAGTGATGCCACCCAGTGGTTGTGCCTTGAGGATCAGCAGGTCGGCGGCACCGGCCTGAGCAACCGCTAGCGGATCGCTGACCTTGCGCACCGACTCGTCGGCGGCGACGCGCACCCCGATTCGATTCAGGCGGATGCGTGCCTCGGCCAGCTCGGCGATCGTCATTACAGGTTGCTCGAAGTAATCGAGCTGGATGCCTTGCCGTTGAAGCGCCTCTGCCAATTCGATCGCGGCTTCGACCTCAAAGCCACCGTTGGCGTCAAGGCGAATCGCGGCTTCAGGCGCAAAGGCCTTTGTGGCGAGCACGCGTTTGATGTCGTCTGCTAACGACTGGCCGGCTTCGGCGACCTTGATCTTGACGGTGTCGAATCGGCCGAATCGGCCGAGCACGGTTGCGACCTGATCGGCTGCGACGGCTGGCAGGGTGGCGTTTACTCCGACGTGGGCGCGGATCGGTTCGGGAATCTGCCCCCAGCCATATTCGATCGAGGCGGCCAGCCACTGTGCGGCTTCCTCGTCTTCGTACTCAACGAACGGCGACCACTCGGTCCAGCCGTTGGGGCCCTCGAACAGCATCGCCTCGCGCTCGAGAACCCCGCGAAACCGAACCCGCAGCGGCAGCGCGACCACTCGCGCGCTCGCGAGGAGCGCATCCATCGAGGGTTTTGGGGTAGGGGCCACGTTGTTAGTCTAGGAGCATGTCTCAGGCCGTTTCAGAGCTTTTCGATGCCAGCATCTGGCGCGAGGTCGATGGCTTCGCCAACCTCGAAGACGTCACCTATCACCAGCACGTTTCGCTCGGTGTCGTGCGCATCGCATTCAACCGTCCAGAGGTTCGCAACGCGTTCCGCCCGAAGACGGTCGACGAACTGCACGCAACCCTCGAGCACGCTCGTGTGAACCCACGCGTCGGAGTGGTTCTGCTCACCGGCAACGGCCCTTCACCAAAGGACGGCGGCTGGGCGTTTAGCTCGGGCGGCGACCAGCGCGTGCGCGGCAAGGACGGCTACAAGTACGCCGATGGCGAGACCGCAGACTCGATCGACCAGGCCCGCAACGGCCGTCTGCACATCCTCGAGGTTCAGCGCCTGATCCGCTTCATGCCAAAGGTTGTCATCGCGCTCGTTCCCGGTTGGGCAGCCGGCGGCGGGCACTCGCTCAACGTCATCGCCGATCTGTCTATCGCCAGTCGCGAGCACGCACGCTTCAAGCAGACCGACGCCGATGTGGCCTCGTTCGACGGCGGCTTCGGCAGTGCGTACCTCGCTCGACAGACCGGGCAAAAGTTTGCTCGCGAGATCTTCTTCCTCGGTCAGGAATACAGCGCCCAGCGTGCCTACGAGATGGGCGTCATCAACGCGGTAGTCGACCACGCCGAGCTCGAGATCACCGGAGTCGAATGGGCGGCCGAAATCCTTCGCAAGTCGCCACAATCGATTCGCATGCTGAAGTACGCGTTCAACGCGATCGACGACGGTCTCGTCGGTCAGCAGCTGTTTGCCGGCGAGGCGACGCGATTCGCCTACGGCACCGCCGAGGCTGCCGAGGGCCGCGACTCGTTCCTGCAGAAGCGCGAACCCGACTGGTCGCCTTTCCCGTGGCAGTTCTAGCCTCTTACTGACTAACCAATGACCAAACCGCTCAAGCTGGTGGCCGCTAACGACACGTTCGCGGCGCTGCTCGCACTCGGTGAGGTTCTGGCTGGCCGTCAGGCGCTGTTCGTAACCGCGCCAGAGGTAAACGGTTTGATGCCAGAGGTCCATGGCCTGCCAGACGAGGTCGAAGATTCGGTCGGAGTGATCGTCGAATCGAGTGGTTCGACCGGCGTCCCTAAGCGCATCGAGCTGTCAAAAGATGCGCTGCTCGCCAGCGCCAACGCCGCCCACGCTCGGTTGGGTGGACCCGGGCAGTGGTTGCTCGCGCTACCGATCAACTTCGTGGCCGGCCTCAACGTTCTGGTGCGTTCGCTAGTCGCCGAGATAGCGCCCGTCATCACCAACGCCGCGCTGCCATTCACGCCTGAGGGCTTCGCTCGTTCGGCCTCGCTGATGACGGGGGAGCGCCGTTACACCAGCCTCGTGCCGACACAGCTGGAGCGCATTGCTCGCGAGCTGCCGTTCAATGACTTTCTGGCGGAGCAAATTCGCAGATTTGACGCAATTCTGGTCGGCGGCCAGGCCACTAATCCGGCCACTTTGCGGGTGCTGCGTGAAGCCGGCGCCAACGTCATCGAGACCTATGGCATGACCGAGACCTGCGGTGGTTGCGTTTATGACGGATTGCCACTGGATGGCACGCGCGTCACGCTCGGCGCGGATGGCGCAATCGCCATCTCTGGGCCGATGCTGGCCAACGGAGTTGCTGTCGATGGTGTTTTCGCGACCAACGATCGAGGCGAGTTCGATGCCGGTGGCCGACTGCACGTGCTAGGTCGCGCAGACCGCGTAATCGCATCTGGCGGCATCAAGGTTTCGCTCGACCGGGTCGAGCAGTTCGCCGCGAGGGTTGTTGGTGCCGAACAGGTTGCCGCCACTGCGCTGGCCGATGACGAGTGGGGTCAGCGCGTTGGCATCGCATACGTCGGCAGCCCCGAGGTCGCCGATTCGATCGCGCAGGCGCTGGCCGACACCCTCGGCCCAGCCGGCAAACCGATTCGCGTGATCCGCGTCGACAAATTGCCCCAGCTGCCCAACGGCAAGCCAGACTTGATTTCGATCGCTCAACTCTTCGAGGTGTCTAATGGCTAGTAAGAAGCCGGTCAAAAAGAATCAACCAAACAAGGCCAACAAATCCAGCAAGACCCGTCAGCCCAGCAAGCTGGGACTCTGGGTAGCCGGCGCGCGTCTGCGCACGCTGCCGCTGGCCGTCGCCCCGGTCGCGATAGGTGCCGGTGCCGCAGCTGGTGTTCAGGCCTTCGACCTCTGGCTCAGCGTCGCTGCGCTTTCGGTTGCCTTGCTGCTGCAGATTGGCGTCAACTACGCCAACGACTACTCCGACGGCGTGCGCGGAACCGACGACTTCCGCGTTGGCCCAACCCGCCTGACCGCATCCAAACTCGTTCCAGCTTCGGCGGTCAAACGCGCGGCCTTCATCAGCTTCGGTTTGGCCGCTGCAATCGGGCTTGTCATTGTTCTAGTCACCCAGTCTTGGGCGTTGCTGGCACTCGGTGCGGTCGCCATCGTGGCCGCCTGGTTCTACACCGGCGGCAAGCGCCCATACGGCTACGCGGGCCTGGGCGAGGTTGTGGTGTTCGTGTTTTTCGGCCCGGTTGCGGCCGCGGGTACCGCATACATTCAGATCGGTGCGCTCGACAACAACTCGCTCGTCGGTGGTGCCGCAGCCGGTTTCTGGGCCGCGGCTGTGCTGATGGTGAACAACATTCGCGATCGTGAACAGGATGCCCTTGCGGGCAAGCGCACCCTTGCGCTCAAGCTGGGCGCTCGCGGATCCAAGATTGCCTATGCGCTCCTGGTCTTGCTGCCCTTCGCATTGCTGGTGCCGTTTACGATGCTGTATCCCGCGACGTGGGCTACCTGGCTGACGTTGCTCTTTGCTTTGCCGCTGGTGCTCATTGTTTCTACCGCTAAGACGGTTGGCGAACGTCTGCTCGCGCTCGAGCGCGCGAGTTACGGTGCGCTGGCATATGGAATCCTGCTGGGCCTCGGTCTTTACCGAATCAGCAACCTGTTCTAGGGGTTACTTGCCCTCGGTCGCATCCTCGGCCACGTCTTCGGCGCTTGCGTCCTCTGCTGCCGAATCCTTGTCACCCTTGCGTTTGGTCCACTCATAGACCGCGGTCGATGCAGCGTCGCGCTGTTTTCCAAAGAAGATAAGCGAGATCGAAAGTGCCAAGACGGCCGCGACAACGGCCGAGAAGAATGGGTCGAACTGCAGCAGAAGCATCGCTGCGAGAATGCCGACGAACAGGGCGAGCCGCACCAGAACAAACTTGAGGAGTGGGTTTTTCTTCACCTCTAAAGTCTACGTTTGCGCTGGTTAGAGTTAACCCATGAGAGTTTTG
>JACCDL010857758.1_pt1 | contig 19236 bp, 25 predicted proteins | sample 7441931 | NCBI WGS metagenome assembly JACCDL01 (sample SAMN15323437, study PRJNA562643) | freshwater metagenome | isolation source: river surface water | place: USA:Blue River Watershed | collected 2017-08-16 | reverse complement strand
AACATAAATCACAAGCAGAAGAGATTATCAATAATTGGGATTTAGATTACATAGCAAAAAAAGAATACAAAAATTCGGAATACATAATCGTAAAATAAAAAATATGTTACAAATTACAAAACAAGAATTAGTAGATAAATTACAATTGGAATCAGTTGAAGTTAAATTTATCAAAGCAAATGGTGAAGAAAGAGTGATGAATTGTACCCAAAAGATGATAAGTATTCCAGAAGAATATCACCCAAAAGGAAACAAAGTTGCACAAACTGATGCAAATGGTAATGTATTATCAAATGATAATATTACTGTTTGGGATTTAGATGTGCAAGGTTGGAGAATGTTTAATTTTAACAAAGTTTTATCGGTTAAATAATATGGATAATTTTTTAAGATATTCACCAATAATATTGTTTGTTTCAATATTGTTATTAGCACTTGGTTTTAGTATAAATCACAATAAAGAAAATATAACAAAGGCAGAAGGTAGTTATATGTCATCATTACAAAAAATAGATTCTTTACAAAGTGTAATCAACGAACTACAATCGGAATTGGAAACACAAGAAAAGGGATTTTCTAATAAAGAACAAAGATATGAAGATATTCTTTTTGAATACGAATATGGGTTAGATAGATTAAAAGAAACCCATCCATCTGCTTATAAAGAATTTCACCGAATCATTGCATTCAAAGAAAGATATTCGGTTGAAGATAAAATTGATAATCAAAAAAGATTAAAATCATATGAACAACTTAGATAAATCATATCAAGCATTATTACAAGACATCTTAGATAATGGGGTAGAAAAAGAAGATAGAACTGGTACGGGCACTATTTCAGTATTTGGTAGACAGATTCGTCATAAAATGAGTGAGGGGTTTCCATTACTAACTACAAAGAAGATGGCGTGGAAAACTATGGTAACCGAATTATTATGGTTTTTACGAGGAGATACCAATATCAAATTCTTATTGGATTACGATTGCCACATTTGGGATGGTGATGCTTACAAAGGATATGAAGCACAATGTGTTACACATAGTGTAGACCCAATGTCAAAAGAACAATTCATCTCAGCTATCAAGCTTGGTAATAATAAACAACCACATTTTATTCCTGATTTAACAGGTTACAAATTAGGTGAGTTAGGACCGATTTATGGTAAGCAATGGAGAAGTTGGAAAGTAAATCGATTAAATCCAGACACAAATAAATTAGTCCAACCAATAGACCAAATCTCAAATCTAATAGAACAATTAAAAACAAATCCCGATAGTAGAAGATTGATGGTTAGTGCTTGGAATGTAAGTGATTTAGATAAAATGGTTTTACCACCTTGTCATTATGGATTCCAAGTTTATACAAGACCAACAACTAGAGATGAAAAAATTGTTAATCCAGGAAAGTATAGAGCAATCTCTCTAATGTGGAATCAACGAAGTGTAGATACATTTTTAGGATTACCATTCAATATTGCATCTTATGGGTTGTTATTGGAAATTATTGCAAAGGAGGTAAATATGATACCTGATGAGTTGATTGGTAATTTAGGTGATGTTCATTTGTATTCAAACCATATTGAACAAGCTAAAGAACAAATTGGTAGAGAATTAACTTTGGAAGAACGAATGCATTGGTGGTTTGAAAATCATAAGCCGAATCGTGATGTTTGTGATAATATTGATGAACAATCTGATTATGCTAAAGGGGTCTATTTCGATTCGGCAGGAGTACCTAAACGAACAAGAGAACCATATGAATTACCATCAGTAAATATCACCGAACGAAATTGGTATTTACATCACAAAGTAAAAGAACATTTAGGTCCTAAAACATTTGATGAAAAGATTATGAGTTATAGACCAGATTGTTTTGAATTAGTTGGATATACCTCACATCCAAAGATTAAAGCACCCCTAAGTAATTAATATGAATATCACACTTACATCTAAAATACAAAACGATAAGTACACCGAATATGTGTATAATGCGTTTGATATACAAAATAGAGAAGAAACACAAGTTACAATTCCTATGAATTTAGATGGATTAAATTCGTTTGATTGGAATATTGGTGTCATATATGGCGGAAGTGGTAGTGGTAAATCAACTATATTAAAAGAATTGGGTGGTAGTAAAGATGTTAAGTTTGATGAAGATAAACCACTTATATCTAATTTTGATTGGTTAGAACCAGAAGAAGCAACAAGAGTCCTAACATCGATAGGATTATCATCAGTTCCCACTTGGTTAAGACCGTTTCGTTTATTAAGTAATGGAGAACAATATCGTGCATATCTTGCATATTTAGTTTCATCTGCAAAAGATGGTGATACTATTTTAATTGATGAATACACATCAGTTGTAGATAGAGATGTTGCAAAGGCAATGAGTTTCGCATTACAAAAATACATTCGTAGGGAAGGAAAAAAGATTATCTTAGCATCCTGTCACTTTGATATTATGGAGTGGATAATGCCGGATTGGATATATTCACCATCAAAAGGAGGCGGGTTCGAAAGACCTGACTATCTTCGGCAAGGGAGACCGGAAATCACTTTATCAGTTAGTAGGGTTGAACCTGAAGCTTGGGACTTCTTCAAAGAACATCATTATTTAACACAAAACGCAAACAAAACCTACATCTATCTTCTATTTGAATGGAACGATAAACCTGTAGCAATAAATGTAATTGGAAGACATTTGGGTAAGAATGGTGGATTCAAAGTATTCAGAGAAAGTAGAATCGTAGTCCATCCAGATTATCAAGGAATGAGTATTGGTAGTAAAATATCTGAATGGAGTGGTGGTATTCTTAAAAATATGCATGCAAAGTATTACACTAAAACTATCAATCCTGCGTTGGGTATTTATCGAAATATTCATACCGAAAGTTGGAAACCTACTTTATTCAACGGAAAGATTAGAAACGATAATAATGACCATTCAGAGGTGTATAAGACAATGTATCAACGAGCATCATATTGTCATGAGTATGTTGGTGAACCAATAGATGGATATGATGAATTACTAAAACCAATTGATGAGATGCGAAAGGAGAGTAGAGTTGATAAGGAAACAATAAATAAATTTTTTTCATTTTAATTTAAGTTATGGCAAAGAGACCAGAACCTTCGATGAAGGATAAACCTACCAAATTTGAATATACCTACGAAGACGATGAATCTATATCAATTTGGAAATATGATAAAAAGAAATTTCCAAATGGTCCAATATCAGTAGAGTATAAATGGAAACCAGCATATTTTGCTAGAATGAAAGTTATAGAAAAACAAAATAAAGAGGCAAAGAAAACGAAAACAAAAACTAACGAAAAAACGTTAAATAAATTTAAATGAGAACATCAGAATTCATATCACCTAAACATCCAGATAAATTGTGTGATATTATATCTGACACACTATTTGATAAATATTTAGAACAAGACCCGCTAACGCAATGTAATATTCAAGTGAGTGGTGGATTTGGTGTTTTAAATATTATTGGAGAAGTTGCAAGTGATGGACATTTATCTGATCCAGAAATAATTAAAATTGTTTATAACATTTCTAATATAGAAAACGTTAATATTGTATTAAAGAATATTAATAAAATTTCTCATATAAATAAATTTGGAATATCGATAGGTTATGCAACCAAAGAGACTGAAACTTACTTACCTTTTGAATATCATTATACTCGTGAATTAAATAAATTTATTTATGCACAATTTCCGTTTGAAGGTAAAACTCAAATCACAATAAATGGAGATTGGGTAGATGTTGTGGCATCGTTTGAAAATACTACCACATTAGAATTGGAAACAATTATAAAAGAATATTTTGATACTACAAATTTTCATCTGAATAAATTATATTGTAATTCAAATGGTGATTGGTCTAATGGTGGGTTGATAAATGGAGTGGGTGCATCAGGTAAACAAAATGTAATTGATAATTATGGTCCCAGAATTCCGTTAGGTGGTGGTTCGTATAGTGGAAAAGATGCTACTAAATTAGATAGATGTGCAGGATACATGGCTAGAAGAATCGCTGTTGATTCTTTGAAACAATATGGATTACAATACGCATTAGTGGAATTAAGTTATTCTAATAACCAAACACAACCTATTCAAGCAAGAATAAAAGGAAATGATAGTGGTATAAATGTTGAAACCGGTCTTCGATTGTATGAGGTACAAGGATATGACTTATCACCAAATGGAATTATTGATTTTTTAGATTTACGAAATATATCTTACGCAGAAACATCCAAATGGGGACATATGGGTAATAATTTTAATTGGAAATAAATTTGGAATTATGAAAATATTTTCGTATCTTTACATAACAATAACCAAATAATAAATATTTTATGAGTAATGACACAATAACAATTCCCGTATCACTAATAAAAGATACACCTAACAATGCGGAATTGGGTGAAAAAATTAGAAGAATTTTCAACGAACAAATCAAAGAAACCCATTCAATATTTCCAGATAATGTGGAATATACTGATGAATATTTTAAACCGAATTACATAAATCCTTATACAAATAAATAAAAATAATATCATGCAAATTGTAAAAGACAAACTTAAACTATCTAAACCGATTAAACCTTCAAAATTATCTGCTGAAGAAATTCAAAAGATTACTGAAACCCTTACTGCTGAATTAGAAAAACACGGTGGTATTGGATTATCTGCTAATCAATTAGGTTTGGATGTTCGTGCATGTATAATTAAGGTAATCGAGCCGTTAGTTTTAATCAATCCAACAATCATAGAACGCTCAGAAGATGCTGTTGCCTATGTAGAGCAATGTTTATCAATCGATAAGACATTAAAAAGTCCAGTTAAAACAGTTCGTTCAAAACGAATTTTAGTAGAAACCGACAACTTAGGTGTTGTAGAATTTAAAGCAGATAATCAATTCAACGATTGGAAAGATGCAGATGAATTCTTTGGTGATGCTGGTTTAATGGAGTGTGTATGTGCACAACATGAAATCGACCACTTAGATGGTATTCTTATTACAAACCCAGAACGTAGATATACAACTACATACATTGCTCCTAAAACTTATGGTAGAAATGAAATGGTTATGGTTAAATTACCAGATGGGAAAACCGAATTTATGAAATATAAAAAAGCACAACCATTCTTAGAGTTAGGTGCAGAGATTGTATAATATGGCTAAATTTACATTTAATATAGATGCAGATGATTATAGAGAGGCATCGAATATAGAACTAACAGTGCCGGATGATATGACAATTTTTGAATACAAAACGATATGTATTAGAATGGCATCGGCTTTAGGCTATCATCACGAAACCATAAATAAAGCCTTTATCGAAACCGATGAAGAGCGTAAAACCTTTGAAGATTTAATCAATGAGCTCAGAAAAGAAACTATCTAAAAAAGAACATATTAAAATGTTGGAACAAACAATTGTAAATCATAGTTTTATAATTGATGCTCTAATCAATATTTTAATTGAAAATGGAGTTTGTAGTTTTGATGACATTAAAGGTAAAATTGATAGAAACGCGAAGATAATTGAAGAACAATTAAAAAACCAAATGAATCCACCATCCGAAGATGAAACACCTATGATGAATTATTTCGGACCGATGGGTGAAGCATAAAAATCAAAAAATATGATTTATATAATATTATCAATATCTGCAATTCTAAATATTGCACTTATTGTAGGAGTAAGAAATTTACTGAATCAAAATGAAGAGTTAGAAGATACACTTACCGAAACTCTTAGAGATGTTAAAACAAAAGTAGAAACTGCATTAGAAGCATTGAGAGATGCAGATTTAAAAGGTTCATTTGAATCCGATGATGAAGTTGGAGTGGTTTTCAAAGAAATCAAAGATGTTGTTGAAAATCTAAATGAAATAATTTAATATGGCAAAAATAAGAAAACCAAAAGATAAAGTATATTTTGGAACACCTGCACAAGATGCAATAGTAGAATACAACAAATGTAAAGACCCCGTAAAACGTTCTAAAATTTACGAAGAAAGAATTAAATATCCTTTTGAAAAGTTAGCAGAAAACGTATTAAATACATTTAAGTTTTCATATTTTGATGTATCTAAAAAGGATATACAAATGGAAGTAGTTTCTACTATGGTGGAAAAAATGCATATGTATAAAGAAGGTAAGGGTAGAGCATTCTCTTATTTTACCATCATTGCAAAGAATCATTTGATTCTAAAAAACAACGGAAACTACAAACGTTGGAAACAAAATGCTTTAATTTCTGAAATGCCTGAAAGTTGGAATCCTGAAAATGATTTTTACGAAACCGAAGAAGGAACTGAATTCAGAGAATTTAAAGATATAATGTTAGCCTATTGGGATAAACATTTAACAACCATATTTAATAAAAAAAGAGATATACAAATTGCAGATGCGGTATTGGAATTATTCCGTAGAAGTGATTATATAGAAAATTTTAACAAAAAACATTTATATCTACTTATTAGAGAGATGACTGATTGCAAGACTCATTATATCACAAAAGTGGTAAATATAATGAAACAACATCAGAAAAAAATGTTAAACGATTATTTAGAAGAAGGTGATTTTTCAGTAAGAGATGAACCTTTTTGGGTATCGCCAGATTCAATAAGTGGTGATGAAGATTATGATGAAGAATAAATATATTTTAGGAATAGCATGTGGATATCATGATTCTGCGGCATGTTTATTAAAAGATGGAAAAGTTTTAGGAGCAGTAGAAGAAGAAAGATTTACGGGAATTAAACATGATTCGTCTTTTCCCACTAATGCAATAAATTGGTTATATAACGAATTCAAAATTACCGGTGCAGACGTATCGGTAGTTTCGTTTTATGAAAACCCAACAACAAAATTAGAACGTATTGAAGAAACTACTAAGAGAGGTGGGTTATTACAATATTTCAAACGTAATAGTATTCTAAAAGAAAATAAACAAAAATATAAAGAAACGGAACGTAAGATTTATGAAATCACAAACGATAAAATAATTTTATCATACGGAGACCATCATTTATCTCACATTGCGTATTCTTATTACACATCTCCATTTGACCGTTCAGCAATCATTTCAGTAGATGGTGTTGGGGAATGGGAAACCACAGTTTTAGCATTTGCAGAAAATAATAAAATCACAAAAATTCAGAATATTAAATTTCCACATTCGTTGGGAATGATTTATTCTGCATTTACTGCATTCTTAGGATTTAAACCAAATGAGGGTGAGTATAAGGTAATGGGTCTTGCACCATATGGTAATCCGAACGTTTATACAAAACATTTTAAAGAACTTATTAAAGAAACCGAAGATGGTGGGTTTGAAATCAATATGGATTATTTCACATATGATTATTCAAACAATTCTATGTTTAATGAAAAATTAGGATTATTATTAGGTATTCCAAATCGATTACCAGAAGATAAGATAGAACAACATCATAAGGATTTAGCAGCAACAATTCAATCACAATATGAATATTTCTTTTTCCGTTTAATAAATAAAATGTTTGCAACTAATCCATCATATAGTTTATGTTTAAGTGGTGGGTGTGCATATAATGGAACTGCAAACGGAAAAATAACAAAAGAATCTCCATATAAACAATTATGGATTCCACCTGCACCATCTGATGCCGGTTCTGCAATTGGATGTGCTTTAGAATATTATTATACTCATACTGAAAATGCTGGTAGAGTTGATAATACGAATCCATACTTAGGCCCATGGCATTCAAATGATGAAATTAAAGAAGAATTAGATAAACAATCAAACGATGTATGGTATGAATACAAAAATCACTCCGAACTTATTCCAATTATTTCTAAGGAAATTACAGATGGAAATGTTATTGGTTGGTACGAAGGTAGAATGGAATTTGGTTCTCGAGCACTCGGTAATCGTTCTATACTTGCTAACCCAAGAGACCCTCAAATGAAAAGTAGGGTAAATAGAGTAATCAAAAAAAGAGAAGGGTTTAGACCTTTTGCTCCAATCGTAAAAGAAGAAGAGAGATTAAAATATTTTGATTACAAACTATTAGTTCCCTATATGAATCAAGTAGTAAAAGTAAATCCAGAACATATAGATAATTTACCGGCAATTACTCACGTAGATGGTTCTGCAAGAATTCAAACCTTAAATAATAGACAACATAAAAGAATGTATTCATTATTAAATCAATTAGAAAGAGATAATGGATACCCGATTGTCCTAAACACATCATTCAATTTAAAAGATAAAACAATTGTAAATTCACCAAAGGATGCAATTGAAACTTTTTTAGATTGTGAAATGGATACATTAGTATTAGGAAATTATATCGTTAAGAAAAAAATTAAATAGTAATACTTATATTCGAAACCTTGTGGTTAAACCTTCACTGTCCTTTGAGGCAGTTGAGTTGGAGAAATACCAACGAATGAAGTTTTAAATAACAAATAAACAAAGGAAAAAAATGAAACAATCAATCTGGACTAGCGGAAGTCCGTCAAACCCGCAAGCGTTTATCACAAAAGGTAAACAAAGAATCAAACAATTCGATGGTCAAGTCTATCTTAATGATGGAGATGAATACCAAATCGAATTATTCAACCCAACTCCAAAACACGTATTAGCAAAAATCAAAATCGATAAAGATTACTTATCGGGTGGTGGTATTGTATTAAGACCAGGTGAGAGGGTGTTTTTAGAACGTTTCTTGGATTCAAATAATAAATTTGTATTCAGAACCTATGAAGTAGGAAAAGAGGCAGTTAATTTAGGTGCTATTGATAATAATGGTTATGTTGAAGTACAATTCTTTAATGAGAATACTACCAATCATTTCTATGGTGGATATGGTACAATCACTACGAGTAGTAGTGGAAATTGGTTAGGTGGTGCAACATATACTACCAATACATTAGGAATTAGTGGAACTACCCCTACCTCATATTACAACAACGCAAGTTTAACATCAAATACATTTTCAGGTCCGAATCTTAGAAGTAATAAAATAGAAACTGGTACAACCGAAAAAGGTGATACATCTAATCAACAATTTACATCATCGGATAGAACTTTCCATTCGTATTCATTTCATAATGTTGCGTGGAGAATTTTACCCACATCACATAAACAATATCACAAAGAAGAGTTAGGTATTCTATATTGTGGCGAGTGTGGTGCTAAAAGAAAAAAAGATACACATAAGTTCTGCCCACATTGCGGAACTAAATTCTAAACAAATATAATCACAAGGTATTCACTAAGGGAAAGCGAAAGTTTTCCCTTTTTTATTGAAAATATTTTACAAAAAATTTGGAATTGTAAAATATTCTTCGTATGTTAGCTTTGTAATAAGAGTTAAACATAAAACAATAAAAATATGAATTCTTTTCCAAATTTTTCTGAAATGAGTGTGAGTGAGTATGTTGATTTTATTGAGTTAAGAGCCATCCATACTGGTATGGATGCTGAGGAGTTGAATATAGACATCTTCTTTGAGAAGATGTTGATTAGTGAGGAGATGTATGAGAGAGCTAAGTGGGAATTGGTTACGCGTGATATGGTGTTTGCACATTATGGTGAATATTAAAATATAAAAATTATGAGAAACGGATTAGATATTTCTACATTAAAGAAAATTGAGTTAGAATTTGGTGATTTTGACATCAAACAAGTTTGGGGTGGTTCAAACGATGTGTATTTTCGTTTTGGATACTGGAGACAGGTTGATGTGAATAAATTGAACGAATTATTGGGTAATCTTAATGAAGTAGTTGAAGATTGTGATTACGATGATGATTGCGGTTATCAGTTCATGTATCGATTGAAATAATATTTTATATCAATTTGAAATAAAAATATATTTATTAGCGTGAGAATTTAACCAATCTCTTCAGGCTAAGAAATGGACACCAAATTGAATGAATGTATTATAGTTAGAAAAAAGATGGGTGATACTGTCGTTATGGCTAAAAACCGCGATAGAATGTATAGACCTGAATTGGAAGTAGTACATGAATTATTAAACGGAGTAGAGGTAGTATATCTTCACGATACAATCACCGATTGGAGTGAGGGTATAAACGAATATGGTATTGGTGTGTTAAACACTGCCTTAATGGTTGGGTATGATGAGAAGGAAAAACAACTTGTAAAAAAGACAGGTAAGAAATCCAAAGATGGTATTAAAATCAGAGAAGCATTAGGACAAAAAACCCTAAAAGATACAATCGTAATTGCTGCTAAATTTATGGGTGGTATTAAAGGCCATACTTTTATATCAACCGAAGATAAAGTTGTATCAATCGAAACAACATCAAAACACAATCCACGTTTCACAATTCACCAATCAGATGCTCATGTAGTTAGAACTAATCATGGACATGACCATTGGGATGCTGGATATACCGAAGGACCAGATTATCTTTCATCAAAAGTAAGAAAAGCATCAGCAGAGAAATTGACAGGAAAAGCAGAAGACCCACAAGGAGTTTTAAATGCATTGAGACAAGATTTATTCAGTAAAAAATCAAATCTTAATATGGCACGCAAAACTGATAAAATGAATACATCATCACAAGTTTTATTAAATTTAACCGATTTGATTTTTGAATTAAATTATTTTGATGAAAAAGTTGATAAGTTTCATGGTGTTAAAGTAAATTTACCAAAAGGTTATGAACCAAAAATTAAAATTGAAATCAAAAAATTGTAAGGGGTTACTATGACAAAAAGACAACAAAAAGAAAAAAATCGTAAGAAGATTGCTAAGAAAACGATTACCGAACAACAAAAAAAAGGTAATTATAAAAAACACACTTAATTGAAAAACCTCACTAAAAATGAGGTTTTTTTATTTATCATATTTATAGCTTGAATCAATTTAATAAATATGAGCACAGAATTTGAAATATTCCCTGGCAAAAGTTTGAGTGGATTATTTAAAGATATTTACGATAATCAGCAAAATAAGAAAGCAAGAATTTCGGAATTAATAGCCGAAATGAGAAAGTTAATTCGTCACGCAGGTGATATGGCAGTTATTGGTCCAATCCTAAAAGATTTAGTAGATGTATCAGTTCGTAATGATGATGCGTTAATTAAATTAGCAACAATTGCACAACGTATTGTTACTGCAAACACTAAATCCGAAGGTGAAGTTGGATTCTTATCTGATGCTGAAAAAGAACAATTATTGAAAGAAATTGAAGTAACTGTCAACGATGTAAAAGATGAACAAGATGCAAAGGTAGATGAATTGACAAACGAAGTTGAAGAATTAAAACAAAAGATTGGTAAGTAATGAGTCAAAGAACCCAAATATCAAACGCATCATATTCCACAAATCCTAATACCGGTGGTGCAACTGGTGTAATGACTGGTGTTGTGTTAGATGTGATTTTGGATGATAAACATCCAAAAGTAGAAACGTATGATTTTAGTGAAGTTGAATCAAAAGATACAAGTATTATTGGTAGTGCTGTTATTAGAAAATTAAATGACCCATCTGCTAGTAAAACGGGTGCAAAGGCATATAAACCATTCAGTAGTGATGAAGGTATTCCATTAGTTGGTGAGACGGTAGAATTATTTTCATTAGGTGGTAAATTACATTATAAAAGAATTGCATCTACAAATATCAATACCGGAAACGCAATTGAAAACGTAGATATAAAAAACTTTCAGGCAACTGAAAAACCCGGTTCACCTGCTAGTGAATATTCAACAGTGTCTGCAACTGGAACTCCAAGTGGAGGTAGTGGTGATGAGGAACGAAAGACGAAAATTGGTGAATATTTTGAACCAAAGCAAATAAATCCTCTTAAATTATACGAAGGTGATAGAATCATCCAATCCCGTTTCGGACAAAGTATTCGTTTTAGTGGATATAATAATCAAGATAAAAAATACGCACCTACCATTATTCTTCGTAATAGACAAAGTGATGAATCTTTAAGTAAATTAAAAAAAGGTTCATTAACCGAAGAAGATGTTAATAAAGATGGAACTACGATTGCAATTACATCTGGTGTATATAAATTGGATTTTCAATCATCATTAGAAACAAAACCAACTAAATTTTCAAATTATCCATCAGAATTAAAAGGATATGACCAAGTTCTTGTAAACACCGAAAGAATTATACTTTCATCAAAAACACAAGAAATGATTTTCTTTTCAAAGGGAAATTGGGGATTTATATCAGATGGTAAAATGTCAATTGATAATGGAAAAGCCGGTGCTGATTTAGATTTTCACGGAGATGTTCGTATCACTACAAATGATAATAGCACTTATATATTAGGTGGTAAAGGTAATATCTTTTTAAATACTGAAAGTGATAAAGAACCTTTGGTAAGAGGAGAAACTTTAAAAGGACTATTAGAAGAATTAATTGATGCAATTAATAATCAAGTATTCAAAACACCTGCAGGTCCAACGGCAACAGGTCCTGAAAATCGTAGTACATTTAATGATATTAAGGGTAGATTAGATAAATTCTTATCAACTTTAAATTATACGGAATAAAATGTCATTAGAAATATTCAAACAAAATATGTTGAGTTATATGCAAAACCAACAAGGAATTAGTTCCTATGGAGATTTTGCAAAGAAACTTACTATGGAGTATGATATGGCTGTGAAACGAGGATTTGATACTACCAATAGTATTCCGATAGCAAAAGGTAATACCGAATTAATGGAAGCCACTTTGACTGGAATCTTAAATACTGCATTACAACAACCATCTGGCGAACACCCAATTATTACAAATATGGGACCTGCATTTATTGCATATTGGACAGGTGCTACAATGAGTCAAGTTCCACCACCAATTATACCATCACCGGGTGCAGTTGTGAATGTAGCAACTGTTAGTAGTTTTATCACCGACCCTGGTATTTGGCAACCAACTGATATTCAAAGTTTAACTCCATTAGAGGTTATACCATCCGAAGGTGAGGGTGAACCTACAACCGAAGAATTATTAGAAAGAATACCAGATGATAATAATACATTAGAAGGTGCAGAAGAGGCTATGAATGAAACCGGAGTTGAACTTTTAACTGATGGTGGTGAAGATGGTGGTTCTCAAATTGAATCGATACAAAGTGAATATGGTGAAGATAATCCACCATATGAACAAAACCAAACACCAGATGAGGTTGCTATCACTACATCATCTGCTAATGCCAAACCAATATCATGTGGTGGAACATTAGATTACAATACTCAATTATCTCCAAATTTTAAATTAAAACATTTATCCATTGCAACAGTATTTCCTCATAAAATTAAAGCACAAGTTGGATTAAGTGCAGAAGATATTGTTTGTAATTTAAAAAATGTAGCTATTAATATTTTAGAACCGATAAAAGCAAAATATCCAAATATGAAAATAAATTCAGCTTTTAGAGGTGCACCTTCAATTCCTGGTGGAGTATCACAACATCAAAAAGGTGAGGCAGTAGATTTACAATTTGTGGGGGTTTCACCAAAAGAATATCTACCTATTGCAAAATGGATTGCAGGTACATTACCATTTGACCAAATGATTTTTGAACATGGTAATTCAATTTGGTTACATATAAGTTGTAAACGAGGTGGTTCACAACGAAAACAATTATTGACAATGTTAAAGGGTAAATATTCACCGGGAATTAAATGTTATTATTAATATATGGCAAAACCAACCGATAGTAGTGAAGTATTTTTAGACCAATTGATTGCATCAATTCAATCTCACTTGCCCACCATTAAAGGAACATATCTTACAACATCATTATATCCTCCTTTAATGACACCTGGTCCTGGTGCAGTACCTTTTGTTGGTTATACAATTCCGCCTGCAGGAAGAGGTGCTGGAGGTGGTGGTGATGTATTAGAATCAACTCCTGAAGAATTGACCGATGAACAAAAAAGAATTGAAGAAGCAATAACTCTAACTCCTGAACAAGAAGCATTGGCTGAAAGTGCAACTGAGGCAGGATATGATATAAATGATTCTACATCCGCAGGATTGAGTGGAGAAACCATAGAATTTTCACCGGATGAATCAAACGATGTAGATAGTGGCGGAGGTTCATCAGATACTCAAGCAGATTCTGAAACGGCAAATCAACCTCCATCCGAAAAAATCGCAGAATGTGGAAATGTAAGAATCAAAGAACCACCACAAGTTGTTATTGATGCTATGAGAAAGTGGGGAATAAAAACCCCATTACAAAAAGCTCATTTCCTTGCTCAATGTGCACATGAAAGTGGTAATTTTATTTATACAAAAGAAATATGGGGTCCATCTGCAGCACAACAACGTTATGAAGGTAGAAAAGACTTAGGTAATACACAACCAGGCGATGGGTTTCGTTTTGCAGGAAGAGGATACATTCAAGTTACAGGTAGAGCAAATTATGCACAATTTAGAAAAGGAGTAACCGATGATGTTGTTGCTAATTCTACCTTAGTTGAAAAAAAATATGTTGCAGAAACTGCATGTTGGTTTTGGAGAACCCGTAAATTAAACGAAGCAGCAGTAGATGATACAATTGGAACATTAAAGTTTATTACAAAACGAATAAATGGTGGATATAATGGATTGGATGATAGAAAGAAGAAATTCTGTGCTTATTGGAAAAAATTAAAAGAAAACCCCAATTTATACTCATAAGAATTCAAAATCTAACGAAGATATATTTATATGAAGTAAACAAATATTTTCAAAATGGATTCTAAAAAATTAGCACAACTAATTAAATTAGTAGTAGAACAAGAAATTAAAAAACAACTTCCCCAAATGATTAAAGAGGAAGTTGGTAAGTTATTAAATGAAACTACAAAACCAACTCCTAAGAAAAAGGATATATTGGAAGATGTAGACCCATTTGAACTTGCAAATCAATTGTTAGATAAGGAAAGAGTGCAGCCAAAGATTCAAAAAGAATCGGTACAACCAAAACAACCTATTAGACAATTTTCAAAAAACCCAACAATCAACGATATTTTAAATCAAACTAAACCATTTAGTTCAGCACAAAGAGCAGAAGGTGGTGTAGGTGGTGGTTCATCTATTTTAGATAATTTCCAATCTGAACCTATTAACGAAGGTTATACAAATTCACATATTCCAAATTATATGGATGCTGAACCAGATATTGATGAAACTATTTCATATAGTGGTGGAGCAATGGGAGGTATTCAATCTATGAGAGCACAAATGGCTGAGAAGATGGGTTATGGTGATATGAATGTTGGTGGAAACAAAGGTGGTTTAGGTGTATCAACTGGTTTGGCGGGTTTAGATAGAATTTTAAATAGAGATAATTCAGAATTAGTTAAGAGGTTTAAAAAATAATGGCATACGTTTTAGGAAATAAAATTGTAAAAGATACAAAAGAATACGATTCATATGCGTATGGAATTACCTTACCAATAAAAAGGGGAGGTAATGGGTATTTTGAACAGGCTTTTACTTCCTTTGAACAAGCTAAATCAAACTTAAAAAATTTACTCCTAACTAAACAAGGTGAAAGAGTAATGCAACCTGAATTCGGAACTGGATTAGAAGCATTATTATTTGAACCGATGGATAGTGAATTTGAAAGTAAATTGACCAATGTAATTACACAGACAGTAAATTATTGGCTACCTTACATAAACATAGAAGAAATTGATATAGAAATGACTGATGATATGAAGGATAGACATATAGCACATATGAAAGTTCAGTTTACGGTCGGTAATCAAATTGAATTACAAGAAATAACTTTTACAGTTAGGGGATAATAAAAAAATGGCGTTAAATAGTATAACAAAAAAAAGTAATCAGGGAAGAGATATAAAATATCTTAATAAAGATTTTGCGGGTTTCCGTCAAAATTTAATTGAGTATGCTAAAACATATTTCCCAAAAACATATTCAGATTTTAATGAATCATCTCCAGGTATGATGTTTATAGAAATGGCATCATATATTGGTGATGTTATGGGATATTACATCGATGATACTTTAAAAGAATCTTTAATGTTATATGCAGAGGATAAAGAAAACGTTCTTGCCCTTGCACAATATTTAGGATATAAACCAAAAGTAACTTCTCCTGCATTAGTTAGTTTAACAGTTTATCAATTAGTTCCTGCAGTTGGAATCGGTGTAAACAATAGACCCGATTCAAAATATTATTTAAGAATTAAAGAAGGGATGGTAGTTCAAGCAAACTCAACCGGAACTCTTTTTAGAACAACTGAATTATTAGATTTTAATGTAGATGATGATAGAGAAATAACAATTTATTCTAAAAATGGAGATGAACCTGCTTTTTACTTAATTAAAAAACACGTAAATGCTATTTCTGCAGAATTAAAGACTATCGAAAAAACATTTGGTAGTCCGGAAGAATTTTCTACAATCGATATAGCAGATGATAATGTAATCGAAATATACGATGTGAGAGATAGTAATGGAAATAAATGGTATGAAGTTCCATATCTTGCACAAGAAATGGTATTCGTAGATTACCCAAATAATGAATATACAGATAAAGATTTAGTTCAATTCAAAGATTCAGTATCAAATATATTAAAGGTATTAAAAACATCTCGTAGATTTGTAACAAAAGTAAACGCAGATAATTCAACAAGTTTGGTATTCGGTGGTGGTAATTCAACATCATCGGATGAAACACTTATTCCTAATTTTAAAAATGTAGGATTAGGGTTAAATTCATCAATAGATAAATTAGGTGCATCATTTGACCCCGCAAATTTCTTAAAAACAAAATCATATGGACAAGCACCAAACAATACAACTATAACAGTTTCATATTTAGTTGGTGGTGGTATTGCATCAAACACACCAATTGGGGATTTAACAAGAATTGAAAACATATCGTTTGATGAAGATACAAATTCATTTACGGATAATGAATTAGGATTATATAGAACTGCTAAAAGTTCGATTGCAGTAGAAAATGAAGTAACTGCAGTTGGTGGTAGAGGTGCAGAAACAATTGAGGAAATTAGAGAGAATGCACTTGCAAATTTCTCATCTCAAAATCGTGCAGTAACTCGTAAAGATTATCAAGTAAGAGCATTATCATTACCTCCAAAGTATGGTGGAATTGCTAAAGCATATTGTGCACCAGATGGAGAGTTGGATAATAATTCACCATCATCTATTCTTGCAAACCCAGATACTTTATCAGAATTTACACAATTAGTTCAATCCATGCAAGGTAAATCTGAAATGGAAATTAAAGATAGTGTAAACAAATTTTTAGTTGGTAAGAAAAATAATTTGAATGAAAAAAATAATCCTTTTGCAATAAACTTATATGTGTTAGGATATAATTCAAATAAAAACTTACAACAAATTGGAACAAACCAAGCATTAAAACAAAATCTTAAAACATATCTAAATGAATATAGAATGTTGACTGATGGTGTAAATCTTTTAGATGGTTTTATTATCAACATCGGTGTAGATTTTGAAATTATGGTGTATGGTGGATATAATAAAAGAGAAGTATTAGTAAGATGTATTGATGAAATTACAAATTACTTTAATATAGATAATTGGACATTTAATATGGCAATCAATCTAAGTGAATTAGAATTGTTGATTGCAGGTGTTGAAGGAGTTCAATCTGTTCCGAAGTGTGAAATTGTAAACAAATGTTTAGGTCAATATTCGCAATATTCATATAACATTGCTGAAGCAACAAAAGGTAAAATGGTGTATCCATCATTAGACCCATCAGTATTTGAATTGAAATATCCAGCGAAAGATATTAAAGGGAGGGTTGTTTAATGTATCAATTCATAACAGCATCAAAAGATGCCACAATTTATTTACAACAACCTAAACAAAACACAGGGTTGGATGAAATATTAGAAATTTCCAAAGTTTATTATGGAAATCTAAAAGATACTGCACGTAGTTTAATTAAATTTGATACTAGTGGGTTTAGTGGTTCAATTGCAGAAAATCAATTACCATTATCTACACAATTATCATATTCACAATCGGTTCAAACAAATTTATCACAATCGTGGTCGAATAATTATACTGAATCATTAAATTATTCAGCATCATATCATTCATCATCGTTGTTCTATAATACAACATCGGCATCAATGGCGTTATCTGCATCAAATGTTGCAATATATTCAGCATCATATGCCACATATGTAAGTGAATCTATAATAGAACCGGTGATTTCATTTATTTTGGCATCTGCATCAGTTGTAAATTTGGTTGATTCAGTAAATAATATTTCAGAAAGTTGGGCATCATCTAGTTTATATGAAACTAATATATCCGAATCATTTCATATAGTATCTGCATCGTATGTAACTAATTTAGAATCATCGTCAATAGATACATCATTTGTAGATACTGAATTATCAAATTCATTTGATAATTTATTAATATTATCTGCATCTGCACATTCACAATCGTTATATTATTCTGAATCGTATAATTCTAATTCTGCATCATTATATGACGAATTATCAGAATTAACACAATTGGAAAATTATATAATATTATCCGAACAATCTGCCTCATTTGCTTCACAGCGATTGATAGCAGAAACATCCGCATCATATTTTAATGCAACTACAAATTTTTTATTGGTAAGTAGTAGTGCATCTCGTATATTTGAAAATACTACAATATTATCAAGTTCATGGAATGAATATGTATCTCAATCAAATTTCTATTCACAATCATATGTAAATTATTCATCATCATTAAATACACGAGTATCTAATAATCAATTTATTTTTCAATATTCATGTGATTTGATATTGAAAGAATGTGAATCAAATGAAATACCAATAGATTATACCATTTATGCATATGCAATATCTCAAAGTTGGGATATGGGTATAGGAACTCGTTTTGATGATATTTCAATTGATGGTGTAACTTGGAATTATAGAAGTACAGGAAATGATTGGTTAGAAAATTCTGGTAGTTTAAATCCACAAACAACTGGTTCATTGACTGGAAAGGGTGGTGTTTGGTACACTGGTTCTTACGCATCACAATCATTTAATTACCAAAGTTCTGATATTGAAATGGATATTATTCCATTAGTTTCTGCTTGGTTAAGTGGTAGTTTTTCAAATGAGGGTATGATATTAAAACATTCATCTTCATTAGAAAATGATACGTTAGATTATGGTCAATTAAAATTCTTT
>JACCDL010071351.1_pt1 | contig 19238 bp, 14 predicted proteins | sample 7441931 | NCBI WGS metagenome assembly JACCDL01 (sample SAMN15323437, study PRJNA562643) | freshwater metagenome | isolation source: river surface water | place: USA:Blue River Watershed | collected 2017-08-16 | reverse complement strand
TGTATAGATGGAATAATCACTACATTTCCACGTTGAATATCAAAACCAATGTTCTTATTTATCTTATAAACGGGTTGATTATTATACAATGGTTCATTTATAATATTATTGGCTTTATCATCCAATATGGATTGTGAGAACCCACCAGACACTTCGTCTTTTGAAAATGATTTGTATCCAACTTCATTGTTTGAACCAAACATATATAATGAATAATTGTTATTGTTACTGTCTTTGTCAATGATTATAATGTACGTAGCAGTCTGCCAAGGCATATATAACACGGTTTTCTTTGATGTGTTTACGCATTGAGATTCATACTTCCACGACTTGTATAAGCAACTAACTGTGGTATTTTTGCTTTCATTGGTGTCATATGGTTCAGTATCATTTGGCTTAACTGTGTATATAGTACTTGCGGTTCCTTCACGGGGGGTGATTAATACACGTGTAATGGTTGACCCAGCAGTATCAACACCGCTAAAACCTTCTTTTGTAGCGTCAATACTTTGAACTGCTGTATTTGCAGTTTCTATCGCAGCCTTTGCTATCTCTAATTGACTTTGTGTATTATCTGGTATGGTAACCATTGAAGCACCGGTATCAGGGGTAGCAGGAACAACGGGGGTAGCAGGAACAACGGGGGCAGCGGGAACAACGGGGGTAGCAGGAACAACGGGGGCAGCGGGAACAACGGGGGCAGCAGCCTTGTCATCCGATAGCATATAGGCTCTCTGTTTATCAGCGATTTCTTTTAGATAAGGAGCAGCAGTATTTACAGCCGTCTTTACAGCCGTCTCAACACCAGCGGTCGTTATAATAATTGCAGTGTCCTTGGGTTGCATTTGTGTATCATTTGCAGCGGTCGGTGTAGATGTCGCTCCTGACGGTGTAGATGACGCTACATCAGAAAATGGTTCTGCATCTAATTCAATGAAATTACCATTACGACTATCAAAAAACATATTATCATTCAGTTTGTACACGTGTTCATTCTTTGAGTATTGAGGTATCCATACTTTATCTAATGGGGATTTATCTTTTTGAAATGCAATAAAACCCTCCATATTACTCATCTTTCCGAATACAACTGAAATGACTAAAATAATTAATAGTAGTATAAATAATAACAATGGCGTGAGTTTGATGCCTTTCATATTATATACAGTATAGAACGAAAAATAAATACACTAATATGTAAAATTGAAGATATTAAATGTACAAAATATATTTTACATTTAACAAATGGAAGTAGACGGTAAAGTTCAAAAGCGTAGCCGAGCCACACAACAAGTTCTAGAACGGTTTTACAATAATCCACCCCATCTATATGAACTGTCCATAGATGAAGCCGGGCGTGGATGTTTGTTCGGACGGGTATATATAGCGTGCGTCGTTTTACCTAAAGACCCGTCTGCCTTTTGTGGGAAAGATATCAAAGATAGTAAAAAGTTCTCTTCTAAAAAAAGGCTAAATGAGGCTGCTGCCTATATAAAAGACCATGCATTGGCGTGGCACGTTGCGTACTTAGAAGCAGATGTAGTAGATAATGTTAATATATTAAAAGCAGTTATGCAGGGAATGCACGAGTGTATTCGCGAAACAATACTAAAATTAAATACTCTCCATAATACAACATATCCTCTGTCGGATTTTATGGCAGTGATAGACGGTAATTATTTCACACCTTACATCGCCTACGACGATAATACACAAACCTTACAGCAACTCTCCCACGTTACTGTGGAAAAGGGAGATGGTACGTATATGGCGATTGCAGCGGCGAGTATTCTGGCGAAAACATCACGTGATAATTACGTGTTAGAATTATGTGAAAAGTATCCATTGTTAAGTCAACGATATGGATTAGATGCAAATATGGGTTATGGTACAAAAACACATTTGGATGGAATTCAACAGTATGGTATTACTCAATGGCATAGAAAAAGTTTTGGTTGTTGCAAAACAGCCGTAGTCAACAATATAGAAGAGGACGCTTAGGTGAAATTATAATAAATTATCTATATATTTTTTACTAATCGCCATATACTTTGTTGTACAATCGTTTGTACTGTATCCGATTATAAATTGGTCAGTTTGTTCCATATACGCAAACCCGAGTGTGTATTCTATTCTTTCTTTATCAAAGGAGAACATTGTTGAATATCTTGTTACTTCATATGTGTTTTTGTCTAATACAACAAATATGTGGTAATAATAGCGTAGGTTCTCGTCACTCACCATGTGTGTGATAAACCATATTTCATCTCCAATGATTACCCCATTCGTAGACCCACGTAAACGTTTAAAGAAAGGTGGAGTTTGAATGGTATTTGTAGTGACAAATGTGGTGGTCGTGTTCTCAATATCCGTATTTTTTGAAAATTCTCCGATAGTTAATGGATACCATTGGTAGATGACTTTTATATTTGATTTGTGTGTAAATAATACCCAGTTTTTCTCAACCGGTCGCATACCAGGTTTTATTGCCAACTTTGATGTTACATTCTGATTGTTTATATCAATGGTTCCAGTCTCAATGGTTATATTATTGTATGTTAATCCGCGATTTGCACTAAAACATAACTTATTATCGTTAAATAATATACGAATATCTTCAATCCCTGCATATACACTATCATATAATTCATTATATTTCAACAAAAATTCATCTGTTTTTTTCCATTCGGGTTCTCGTATATCGTAAATAGAAACAATATTTTTAGTGGTGATCACCTTGTTGTTTGTATATTCACCATTACTGTATATACGGTAATCTACATAGCGGGTATTTATATATAGTTTGTTATTATGAATGCATAAAGATGGGGTAGAACTTACAAATGCTTCGCCCAGGTCTATTTCGTTTTTTATGTTATTTAACTGGATGACTTCTGAACTAGTTGAGAACTCACTAATCGCTGAAACATAAAATTTGTAATTTTTTAATACATTATTGAAAATGCTATCTGTTGTGTAAGAGCAATTTAAGACTTTCATACAAGACTTTAATATTTGTTCTCTTGGTATGTTACAATAATATCCAAAGATGGAGAACTCGTAGTCAAGTTTGTAATCATATACATCTTTTTGATAAAACAAATGGTCTGTTAATGGATATGTTTTTCTGTGATAATCTGCTATCTCATAGAACTTATAGGCGAGAAAATTGTGCCCAATTGTCCTATAATGTTGCACTATTTCGTACAGGTTCTCAATCCTCTCTGGATAATACTGAAAACCTTCAAGCCAAAAAAAGATTGCATTCGGCATATCATTTAAATTCTTATAACAGGTTCCGATTGAATAGTATGACAACCATACTTCTTGTTTCCATCCACCAAGTACAATACGTTTCTTATATGTATCAATCGCATTTTGATACTGACCTGCATCACGATAACTATTTGCCAAATAAAATGTGTATCGCTCGTTATTTGGTTCATCAATCAAGCCTTGTGTTAATAGACGAATATCACGAACAAATTTATCCGTTTTAGACCCTCCGTCACCGACATCATTTATAAACATTGTTGTTCTCGGTATTTCACCAATCTTGCAATCCGCAGGTAAGTTAACATACTCGTGTGTAACGCCCCAATAAGAAAGGTTCTCCTTATTTTTTAGAATACGCACATTTTTATAAAAGAAGTGTTGAGAACCTTGGAACATATAATAGGCATCGGATGTTAATGATTTTTTAAACTGTTCTGCCGAGAACGAATGATGCAATTCTAATCTCATATCCGCGTCCAATAATAACAAATAATCCGCATTTGGCAAACCATAGCATTGTTTTAGTGCGAATGAACGATTATATCCGAAATCGCGAAATGGCTCACTGATTATGCAGCCAGAAATTTTATGAATATCAAAAAATGACTTGATAATTGTAATCGTATTATCTGTACTACCGGTATCACAGATGCAATAGGTGTCAATCAATGGTAACACTGAGGTTAGTAACCGTACGATGATTTTACTTTCATTCTTGACAATCATATTTAGACATATTTTAGACATAAACGAGAACCTGTATATTATATTGAATAACCATAATTTTATATTTATTCTAGTACATTATTTTTTTCCAAAGATATAATAACTAATCAATTATAATCTCAATATGGCATTTACTAGATTTCATGATGACCCAAATCGGATTAAAAAACAGGTTATGGAGAGCAGTTTCACTGGGAGATATATGCTTGATGTTCCCGGACAAGGAACCGATTTACCATTTGTAGAAGACCCACATATTCGTTTACAGCACTGGGGTGCGAACCTTAGATACAACACCATTAATTTGGAAAGCGATTTACGTGGTTTGACCAGACCATTAAATCGTGATAATGCGGGGTTAAACGAATATAAGCAGTTTGCAAAAGAACCATCGGCAGTGACGTATAAAAATGCTGAACCATTTGTGCTAGAAACCAGGGCTAGTCATCCCGCGTGGATGTACAAGGATTTAGAACAAACACGATGGGAAACACCCCTATTAAATCCGCATAATGGTTTAGAAAAAGGGTTCCTTGAAAATTTACAGACCAGGAATTTAGAGAAAGATAACTTCGTTAGAAGAGTACCCGTGGTGGATGGTACTCAGCACGTACAGTATTATCTAGGCGGACGGTCAATGTGTATTGGAGGGAATGAAGAAACTTGCCCGGGAACCTTGTACTCTAACAAAATACGTTAATGTTATAGGAGAATATTATGTAATAAATATAATATTATATAATATAAAATAAAATGGAGGTTGTTGTTCCACTATTTGCCTTATCAAGTTTATATTTAATCAATAATCAGAATAAGAAGAAGGAAAACGAGGAAGAAGGGTTCTCGTCGGGTGATTTACCAAACACTCAACTTCCTGTTCGTAACTATCCGGATGAACAGATGTATACGTCAAACGAAGCAGACCCATCGTCTGATATGTACACATCTAACCGTTTTGACAATGCTGGGGGAGTATATACCGACAAATATTTTAGAGTACAATCTAACGACAAGCCAGCAGCAGATGGTCCCACCTATCACTCTCTTACTGGTGAAAGCGTAGGGGCAAACTATTTTACGCACAACAATATGGTGCCATTTTATGGAGGTAAAATGAGAACACCCAGTGCAAATCCCAATGCAGCGGAGAGTATATTAGATTATTCTGCGGGTGCAGGTTCTCAATATATTACGAAAAAAGAGCAATCCCCCTTGTTCTCCCCTGATGAGAATTTACAATGGGCACACGGTGCGCCAAATCAGAGTGATTTTATGCAATCCCGTGTAAATCCTAGTATGAAAATGTCTAATGTAAACCCGTTTAAACAGGAGAACGTGGCTCCTGGTCTTGGACTGGGATACACCACCGAAGGTGCAGGAGGATTTAACTCGGGTATGGCTAATCGTGATGCTTGGTTACCCAAAACAGTTGACCAGTTGCGTGTGGATAATAATCCCAAATCGTCTGGTCGCTCATTACTTGGTCACGAAGGACCCGCGAATAGCGCGATTAAAACGATTGCTACTCGTGAGCAAATGGGTATTATGGAGAAGAACCGCCCCGAAAGAATTTTTGAAATAGACCAACGCAGTATGTCTGAACCAAACAACCGAGAGATTGGACGTTTATTCACAACGGGAGGTATTGAAAAGGGTCAAACGATGCGTGCAGTACCTGTGGAACGATTTGTTTCGCGTCCCGAAACTGCGGTAGAATATACAGGTGTTGCAGGATATCAAAATGAGGCATCCTATCTTCCTGGTGAATATATGCCATCGCATAACCAACAATTAGGTCAGGTACAATTTGGTGTGGCGAATGCACAAGGAAGAAATTATGCGACAGATGCGGATTATGGTATCAAATCTAAAACCGCATATCCGAATAATCGTTCTGCGAACAAACAAGATAGTTATTTTGGTATGGTAAGTGGAGGTATTGGCGCAGCAATTGCTCCATTATTAGATGTGTTTCGTCCTTCTAGAAAAGAAAATGTAATAGGTTCTCTACGTCCGTATCAAAATCCTGGTACAACAGTTCCACAATCATATATCTTTAATCCCGCAGACAAGTTGCCAACAACTACTCGCGAAACAACTGAGAATTCTAAGTTTCATATGAACGTAAATGCGAACCAACAAGGTGGTGCGTATAAAGTAACTGAGCACCAAGCGGCTCATACTACCAGACAAGAAACGGGCGACTTTTACTATGCAGGTGGCGCCGGCGCTGGCGATAGAACTAGACAAATGACTTCTTACGAAGCAGGTTATAATCAACGAAACAATGATATAAAGTCTAGTACCATTGAAGGCAGGCTAGTGAAGGGAAATATGTCATTGTTAAATTCAGATATTAATATGCGTCAAAAATCACGTGACGACTATCTAAAAAATTCTCGTCCATTGACTGGTACTATGCCTTATAAATCTCCTGATATGGAGACTATGGGACGTCTTGCGGGCAATGAACGTTCATTGTACTCAAATATTCAAATGGACCGTACTAATCCCGAAATAATGAATTCATTAAAGTCAAATCCTTATGTGGTTGACCATAGAAAGGGATTATAATTAGTATACTTCAACCGAAATGGGTAAATGGTCCGAACCATATGTTAGAAATCCCTTTTCCATATCTTTGGGATATTCAGGGCATTTCGCAATGGTTGTTTTGTTAAAACCTTTTGATAAAATATTATCTATGTTCATTTTACGCTCTATATAATATGTTGGACAGTTCGTATTATGAATAGTATAGTTCGGAATATTATAAAAACGCGTGTTAGAACTATACTGATGATTAAAATCCCCACCAATAATACAATTACTTGCTTCTTGCAGTAATGGCATTATGCTACCCAACTGTTTATATCGTTCTTGACTAGATTTATCAGTGAAATGAACATTAAACACATGAACTAATTTATTCTTATATAAACATTCTGTTTGTAGTCCAAATGGTAAAGACACGTGCTTCATTTGTTTTTCTGAAAAGTCTGTCTTCTTAAATAACGTAACATTACCACTATTGTTTTTATTAATGCTCCAATGTATGCGAACCAAGGGAGATATTATATATAAATTTTGTAAAGTGGCAACTATTTTATTATATTCTTGCAGCATGACTTCTTGTAACATAATAACACTCGCTTCGTGAAGAAAAATATATTTTAATATACTGTCTAATCGGATAGTCCTATTGCACCGGATTGATTTTGGTACAGTGTTATATGTTTTATTATCTATCCATTCGGATGCTAATATATTCCACGTTAATATTTTCATTATATAACATAATGTTATAAATTTGTGATTTAATCGTACAAATTGTAACTAAATTATTAAGTTACAATTATTTATTGTTTGATAGCCTTACCTAAATATATGAGTATACCGGTTATTCCTTTGGAATCATTGCAATTAACTTTAATGTCTTCGCTCAAATTCTGCACATCGCCAATATCAGTAAAATTTCTATCAAATAATCGTCCTCCGCCGATAATGTTGAGTGCGTTATTTCCTATATTTAATCCACCAATCATCAATCCATCTACGAGTTTATCGTTTTTATCCTTTGTTTGAAAAATTTCCATTGGATAAGGAAAACTACGATAATTATCAGAACCGATTACGCTGTTGGAGGGAACATTTTCAATGGATGGTGTAGAACCCCACAAATCCATATTTAATTTATTTTCCGCTACATTATTTGTTATTTTAAACGTAAATTTTTCAGGAAACTTGCCTCCTTCTTGTGGCACAATGACTATAAAATTCTCGGCTTTATTAGTTTCCATTTGTAGTACGACCGGTCCAGGATTATCTACCTTGAAAATGGCTTTTTTATTGATTGTCGCGGGCTTAATAGACGAAACCGTGTTAATGTAATATGCTGTTTCCGGATTAAATACTTGTGGAGCCATTGCGCCAAACGTTGGTATGGCTGCCATCGCAGTATCTTTTACCTGTAATAACTCTACTGTATATGTTTTGCGTTGTATGTCGGATTCCGGCTTAGGTGTAATATTGGTAACCGGTTTTACATCCAACCCTTCTTTGACAGGAGTAGACAATAATCCTAAAAGTAGGAATAAAATAGCGATTATCAATAACATATAGATGATTATACGAATTCTGGATGTTGTCATTATGTTTTATATGATATTCTTAGATTTTTTAGAAGTGTGAAATTATAACAATGCACATAATAAGTATTTCAATTATTATGTGTATATAAAATGCGCTTCTGCACGGGATCGAACCGGGGACCTCTTGATACCTGCGTTATGGTAACAATACCATAACTTTTAACAGTCAAGTGCTACTACCAACTGAGCTACAGAAGCAGTGAGTAACTTTTCGGCAAACTCATTCCGTAAATTTTTATTTTGTTTTTATATTAAGCTCTTACTGAGATTCGAACTCAGGTTTCTAGATTCAAAGTCTAAAGTGATAACCACTACACTATAAGAGCAATGAAGTAACTTTTCGGCAAACTCATTCCGTTATGCCCGTCGTGTTGATTAACGGGCATCGTGAGCCCCCTGAGAGACTTGAACTCTCCACCTTGTCTTTACTAAAGACATGCTCTAACCAGATGAGCTAAGAGGGCATAAATACAACTATTTCTCCGTCGGTGCCATGAATTTTTTAAAGGAAACATTCAAAAACTATTTGCACGGAGAGGGGTTTGAACCCTCGCATCAAACGATAACGGGTCTTAAGTCCGCCGCCTTAGACCACTCGGCCATCCGTGCATTTATTTATTTTTAACGACTGTATACACAAGTAAATGTAATATATTATGGGCGGAATGCAATAATGCGGGGTCGAACCGCAGGCCTTTGGCTCATAAGACCAATGCTCTAACCAACTGAGCTATAATTGCTAATGCACCATATTTTTATATTGACGAGTTACTGGTGCACGTTATTTACAATATATCTTCACTATGTACACATTATTATATAGATTGTCTTCTTTATATTATTATCTGTAAATTATTTTGTGGATTTCAAATACATAAAAAATAAGAATTAAATCTCATTTTTATTTTTTTATTTATTACGTTACATTGTTGAAACTAACTATTGTGTATCTGTTTATATTTTTAGTTTAAACCTTCTTCTTGACAATCTTCTTCTTAGGCGCTTCGGGCTCAGGAGCAGCAACCACTGGTTCAGGAGCCTTCTTAACAACCGTCTTCTTAACAACAGGTGCAGGTACTGGCTCTGGCTCAGGTTCATCTGCTTCCTCGTCACTATCAGCAACCTCGGTAGTCACTGGCTGAGAAGCAGATGTACTGACAACTTCCTCCTCGTCATCAGCAAGTTGAGCAGGAGCCGCTTCAATGTTCTGAATATCATCGGTTGACAATTGAATATGGCACTGTCCAAACACGCTTTCTTGAACGTGTGGCTTGACAACGCACTGGTTTAGTTTCCAAGTAATACCCCATCCCTTACCACCAAACCACAATCCGCCACACTGCAATACACACGCAACATTGCTTCTTGCAGGAACAAAGTCCATAGGAGTGAGGTTATCATTATCGCAAGGAAATAGCAGTGTACGCTTGGTATCATACACTTCCACGTTCCAACGTCCTCCATAATTAGGCACCTTTGCACGAATAGTAGGAGGCTTGGAATAATCCATCTTCTTGGTCAACTTATCCCTAGAATACTTCAAGAAGGGGAAGAAGGTATGCTTGGCAACTTCACGTGACATTTCAGTACCAAACCACGCCTCGCTATTCTTGACCGCATCATCAAGAATTTGATTTTCAAATGCCTTCAATTTAGCAAGGAAATCATTTGTTGCAGGTGTAGCATAAGTCTCATTGGGAAAAGCCAATGACATACTGAACTTACCATCTGATTCGCCCTTATCATCTACGAAATCAGAAATACCCCAAGTCATCAACAAGGGAGTAGAGACATACAATGCACGGTTACTCTGCGTGCTAATAATGTTGATTGACTTCGCACCGCGTTCATTGACCTTGGGTTGCATATAGCGAACTGCGGAAGTATTCCAACTGGAAAAGTTAACAACAATGGGATTAGAAGGCTTGGACATTTTATGAGTAATTAGAAGAACTAACTGGTTGTATATTATAAGTGTCTATTCTTTAATTCAATTTTTTATATATTTTATTTCATTGACACTGAAAATGGTCTCATTTATGCACATTTTACGATATCTGTAACACATAACGTATCAAATACAATTACATAATTATTACAGCAAATTATATAGACATAATATGTTTATATAGTATAAATGGAGCCGTATGAAAACATATTACATAATATTATGAATATATCACCCCCAATCAAAAATAAAGAGATAGAGAAAAGATTACAACTAAAAAGTAAAGAGAGTGTTGAAATCACATATGAGAATTATGTATCTAAAAAAATAGTCTTGTCCAAGTGCAAGGTAGTTGAATTAAAAGCAGCAGCAAAAAAATGCAAATTACATATTTCCGGAAAAAAAGAGATGCTGATTGAACGAATTATAAAGTATTACAATGAAACGACATTTGCTATAAAGATACAAACAATATTTCGGAAATGGTTAGTCACAAATATGTTTAGACTGCGAGGACCTGCATTTAAATCCAGGTCATTATGTGTAAATGACACGGATTTTTGTACATTAGAACCTATAAACGAAATACCATCAGAAAAATTTTATAGCGTGACAAATAATAATTTTACATATGGTTTTGATATTACATCCCTCATTGAATTGCTGAAACAAAATACATCTATACAAAACCCTTATACCAGAGAAAATTTTGACAATAAAACAAAAAACAACATATTGACTTTATACCGTTTGAGTTTTATTTTGATACCGAAGTTTAAATTTGAACATACTCCGTATCGTAGTCGTATTCCAGACCAATCACTTAATCGGTTACGTCGCGACCGACCTACTACCACAAATTTGCACGTATATAACCCACATATTAACCATATTACATCAGAAGAAATGTTTATGCAACATAACAACATACGTCAAGTACGAACTACTCCGGTTGCAAATAGAATAGTTCAATTGTTTATGGCGATAGACCGTCTTGGTAATTACACTAACAGTAGTTGGTTTACAAATTTAGACATGCGTAGTTATATCAGGCTATATAGGTCATTATATGATATATGGTATGTTCGCAGCGGATTAACCGGTGAAGTCCGTAATTTAATATCCCCATTTTGTTGTCCATTTGAAGGTATATTCAATACGCGCACATTATATTCAGAATTAACATTTAACCAAATACAATTAGCGTGTTTAATTGTAATGGAAAACATAGTGTATAGCGGAGTTAGTGCAGAATATAGAACAATTGGTGCATTTCACGCATTGTCTGCATTAACCATTGTCTCACTAGATGCAAGGAGCGCAATGCCGTGGTTATATGAATCGGTAATGTAGTAGATATAATAATATTTTTACGCAAAAATATTATTTATTGTAATTTTTACATTTTTTACACAAAAATTCAATCATATTATAAAATTTATTATGATACTTGGTAAGGGAACAATCATAAATAATATATTATGATGTAAAACTACTTAAAAGAGAGTGGGTATAGTAGTATATAATCTAGTATGGTTAGAACTACTACTGCCTCCACCGATAAGTCTGCTCCTAAGTCCCGCGCCAAGGCTGCTGCTGCCCCTGCCCCCGCAGTGGTTGCTGCTCCTGCCCCCGTTGTGGTGGCCCCCGTCCCTACCCCTGCACCTGAGCCAGTTGCAGAGGCGGGTGATGCTCCCGACCAATCTGCTGCATTGAACTTGAAGCTCTCTGAGTTCAGCGCAAAACTCCAACAGTTGGCTGGTCTCTTCTCCACGATGAAGAATGACTTCAAGACCCTTGAGAAGGCTGTTTCTCGCGAGATTAAGATGGCACAGAAGGTGTCCTCCAAGAAGCGCCGCACCAACAGCAACCGCAAGCCCTCCGGTTTCATCAAGCCCACTCGCATCAGCGACGAGCTTGCTGGTTTCCTCGGAAAGACTGTCGGAACTGAGATGGCAAGAACTGAGGTGAGCAAGGAAATCAATGCTTACATCCACGCACACAAGTTGCAGGACAAGAGCAATGGTCGTATCATCCACGCCGATGCCAAGCTCTCTAAGTTGCTCAAGTTGCAGAAGGAGGACGAACTCACCTACTTCAACCTCCAACGTTTTATGAAGCATCACTTCCAGAAGTCTGAGTCTGCTTAAATCATAAACACTTATCAAGTTGCAAAATAAACATCAAAAATAAAAATATTCTGCTAGCAACATTCAACACCAAAACTTCCAAAATTACAAAAAATAAAAAACAAAACTAAAATTATAAAAAAGTTATAATTTTATTTTCATTTATTCAAATACTTATTCTCTTGGTAATTCGTACTATTGTATGCAAAACCATATTTATCGCTATGCATAATGTGTAATTTTACAGCAAATGATATAAACAAATATTTATGTATTTTTATACTATGACAGAATTACAATCGTCCGCCCCTCAATCATTTGAAGACCGTGTATCGGAATATCTTTCAAAAAACAAAGTATGTTTGTATATCTTAACACCTCATTATGGTGGAATGTGTCACGTAACATATATGCGTTCTCTTATGAAGACCCAAGACCGTCTAAGAGAACTCGGCGTTGAACTGAATATTGAATTTTGTAATAATGACAGTTTAGTCTCACGTGCACGAAATAATTTGGTTGCCAGGGCAATGTCAAACACTAATATGACACATATGTTGTTTATTGATAACGATATTACTTGGGACCCAGATTCCATTTTGAAATTGTTATTGGCAGAGAAACCAGTTGTTGGTGGTATATATCCGTTAAAACACTATAACTGGGAAAAACTCGTGAATACAAACCCTGAAACGCCCAATGTAAATGTTGTACAGAATTGGATTGACCGGAAAAATCAATCTATGTTCAAAGATGCTATTCCCGATGTAGACTTGATACATCACCGATTATTATCGTACAATCTTAATCTCGCTACAAACACAATGCATATAGAAAACAACCTCACCAAAGTTCGTCATATTGCCACTGGATTTATGATGATTAAACGCAAGGTCATTGAAAAGTTACAACAAGCATTCCCATCTACCAAGTACGTGGATGATGTTGGTTTTTTACAACCCGAAGAAAACAAGCACGCATATGCTCTATTTGATTGTGGTGTAGAAGAGGGACATTATTTCTCGGAAGATTGGCTATTTTGTCATAGATGGACCAAGATGGGCGGAGAAATCCACGTTGAGGTAACTATCAATCTGAACCATACTGGACCCGTGGACTACCGCGGTTGTTATTTGGCGTCTATTATCTAATCTCACCAATAAAAAATATATTTCCATAATACATTTGTGCTTATGTAAATATAAAACCCTCATCTTTCATAAGATTATGTATGGCATCTAAATCTCGTGTAGTATTCGGGTTTGGTGTAAAATTCAGACCATCGTATTCTGCAAATCTTCTGCCTTGAAATAAAGTATATACGTGTATCACTTTCCTATAATCAGTTATATATTTTGTATTTTTTAGTAACCAAATATAAAATTCTTGTAATGGCTTATCATTTATGGTGTTTGTTAATTTATATTTACAATACTCATTATACCAATTTATCGTTTCATATAATGAGGTATTTGTATTTGAATTATAGTCTGTACCAGATAATATCAATATTTCACAGAAATCTTTTTCAGACATACTTAATTCTTGTAAAATCGTTTGTTTGTCATATAGCATAACCGTTTGGTTCATTAGACTAATATTACGTATCACATATGGACATTTGTATAGAAACATATCCATATCATCGCTTATACAAGCCCACGCACGTCCAGATGTTACAAAATATGCACATAAATCATCCGCTTCACCCGGCGCATCGTAATGGGTTACACTATATGCATCCATCAGACGCTTAACTTTTACAATATCTTCATCATATATACGTATACATTGTCGTTTCAAATATTCCATTTCAGAAACCATCTTATTTCTATCAACACCGGTTAGGTTCGCATTTTCTAATTCTGCCTGCATTTTCAAATACTTTTCGTAGGCGGTACGTTTATCTGAGTGACGTTGTCGCAAGAGTTCTCGTTTCTCTGGTGGTGGTTTTCCATCAAATATAAAGATGGGTATAATATTATGAAATTGCAATATGGATATAAATAGATACATATTTTCAAGCAATGCATCTTCGCTAAGGAATTGATACAAATATATACTCGTATCAATGACCACTGTTTTACCTGATAATTTACGCATATGGATTTTAGAAATGGCTTTTTTACTGCATTTATCGTGTAAATATTTATTTAGATGTCTAATACCCATAAATTTTTATTAATAAATAGTATTTTAATTGTTATTGTTTTTGGTACTTGTCACTGTTTAATATTCTAAGGTGTTGTTCAATTTTTTCAAATTAGTACACAGGCAATACATAACTTCTAATGAATGTATATAACGGATGAAACAAGATTATTCTAGTTTAACAACTTTTCTATCAGATAATGTATTCAAGTTAGATATACTAGATAAGACACGATTTAAATTTTCACCTGATAGATACGAGTTTATAAAACAAATATTTAACAATCTAACCACCGCAGAGAAAACCTACGAGACATCTATGATAACTACCCTTCCCTTAAATGTATCCTCTGAATTTCCGCGTAGTATATCCTATCAATATTGTCCAAAACCAATACGCAGTGAAATTGAAAATATGACAAAAGTGGGTATGCAATATTCTTTTCAAATAAATTCACGTAAATTCAAAATATTCTTTATTTGTTCCGATAAGATGGAAAACGTTAATAAATTTATGAACCAATCCATAAAACGGATTTATATGTGGTTACATCTAGCCTCACAATATGCAAATAAGGATTGTTCAAAAAATATGAATGTATACTTATATCTTACGCCGCTTTCCAAGTTATTACCTGAGGATAATACTCCTATCTCACAACTCAATGCGAACACTGCATTCACTACACCGTGTAAACCACTTACTGAGATTGTTATATTTCGCTTAGAAGAATGGTTTAAAACGTTTATTCACGAAACATTTCATAATATGGGGCTAGACTTCTCTGCTTATAATAATAATAAAGTGAATGCTGAAATTTATACGATGTTTCCAGTGAATACGGATGTTAGGTTATATGAAACGTATTGTGAAACATGGGCAGAATTGTGTGCAATAATGTTCAACGTATATTATTCAATGCGACATAATACACGTATTGAAGATATTCCAACGAAGATACCAAATATGATTAAAACTGTGGAAAGGAATATTATACAAGAGGTGTATCATTCATTATTTCAAGTGGTCAAAATTCTATCTCATTATGGACTAACATATGACGTGTTAATTGAACGGCAAAACAACTTATCTAATTCTTGTATATATAAAGAAGATACCTCAGTATTGTCTTATTACATCATTAAATCTATTTTGTTATTTAATATTGGTTCTTTTATAAAATGGTGTGCTGATAATAACTCTTATTCTATTAATTTCACTAACTTAACTAGCAAAGATACGATGGCTGAAAAAATGTCAAGATACTGCCATCTAATCAGAACCTATTATAAGGAACCGACCTATGTAAATGCATTAAATTCAATGAATATTTTTTTCAACACGATTAAACATACTAAAAAGAATAAGTATGTATTAGAAAATCTGCGTATGACAATTACTGAATATTGAACCTAATCGTAAAAAAACGTATTTATTACGATTACAATGAAATGAAACTAAACTAAACTAAACTAAAATTATTTTTATTTTTTATTTTTAAAAGTATTTATTGGGCGGTGTTACTTACCTTCTCACGCAAAAGCGTCAATTCTTCGGTTAAACGACGGATTTCTTCGTCTCGTTCTGCCATCTTTTCGGTCAGGGTCTTGTTCGCGGCTACGAGTTGTGCCATATTTAACTCAGTGGTTACTTCGGGAATGGGCTTATGGTTAATCTTGAATGCAAAGTATCCGGGCACTTTGTCTCCATTATCGTTACGCACAATAAACTTATGAAAGTTGTTACCGTCAAAATATCCTTGTTGACGATAATGTTCTTGTGTTTTGAGTGCGGTGCGCAAAGAAGCAACTGTCGCGTTGTCGTTCCAATTCTCAAAATGGATAAACACTGCTTTCACTGTTCCCACATTGTCAATCTTACGGTCAATGAAATCAATTCGTGAAATCTTTCCAAGTTTAAGGTCGTTCTCAATAAACGAATGCAAATGTCTTGGTTGAAATGATGTAATTGACCCGTCTGGATGCAACATCAACATATTATTGGGAATAATTGGAATGTATAGGCTGTTCCAGTCGTCGTCTGATAACGTCAATTGTTTCGTTTCAACAACCTCGGTAACTACTTTTGCTGCCGGCATTCTTGCCTCGCGAATGGATAAATGTGTCATAGCCTCTCCATTTTCCCAACTAAATTTAGCATTCTCAACGAGAATTTTAACACTGTGTGCACGTGTATTGATTTCGCCAGATGCAATATCTTTCAAAATTGCATACAAGTCGCGATTTGCTAGCGTATTGTAAATACTGCCGAATTCAATCACCGCGCTGCGTGTCACCACATTCTCCTTCAATTTTTGATTATAATTTGTTTTTTCAACGATGCGAATTTCACGAGGCTCACCGATTGCCATAATCTTTGTTACCAATTCAGTAACGGCTTCTTGTGTGCTATGTTCAATTGGTAACGCAACTATCTGCAAGCAGACAGGTTTGTGAGGGAATGGTTCGCTTGATACACCCATAGTAGCAGTACCATAACAGACATTCTTTGGTTCCATATAGGGTCTCAACATAGGTACCACCGAACTGTATGAATTGTAATTAGAACTAGACATTATTGTATTATAGAATACGAATTAGATGCTTATGATTATAATCAAATAAATCTTTCAATTTTTTACAATTTTTATACTTTTACTAGTTTGTTTAGTTACTGACGTAAATCCCGACGTAAATTCATAAGGTCTGTATCAATTTCAGGTTCTCTTCCTCTGACAAAATGTATTAGTTTTGCGTGTTTCGTTTCTAATAGCATTTGTTTTATGTCAGGGTTTTGGTTAAACTTTGCAATTCGTGCAACTAATCGCTCAGTTTTATGTCGCGGGTTCTCGTTTACTTCATAAAAATCTGCGTCTATCACAATATGTTTCTCTCGTAATACATTCTCCTTGGATTTTCCGGTTTTGCTTCCTGCTATTCTAGCCAATCCTATGTCCTTTGATATTTCACTTTCACTATCCAACGAGAACTTCTTATAAAAATCCGGAAATCCTTTCTTAAATTGAGAACCCAAATAGTAATGTTCTACTGACTTCCAACGAAGGTTATCTACCGTAAATGGGGCTGCCCACGTATCATCCAGCATCTTACGCCAATCTTGAATATTGTTTAATTTATTGTATTCAAATGCAATCGTATCGGGTATGTGTTCTCCCGAACCCTTACCGGGTCTTGGTGTAGAATTAGACATTGAATGGAACATAAATACAATATCTTTGTCATACAATTCATTATTTTTATAGTCTTCTTCGTTTTCTTGGGGTTCTCCTTCGTTTGCATCCAGACCCAATTTCGTTTTAAATTTTCGTAAATCTTGAATGAGATAATATGGTCCAGAGTTTCGCTCCATACACTTATTGACTATCAATGCTTTAACATCATACGGTACTTCGGAGAACTTGAATATCTGTTTATCCTTATAAGTAATCAGAGTATAATGAGAACCCGAATATGATGTCATAATATAGTAATCTGGCTTAAAATTGCCTTGCCGTTCTAAATCACTGTCATTCAATTGTCCACAAATTAATACTCCATCCAAATCACCGTATTTATATGCTAGTTCAGACAAGACAACCATTTTAATATTCAACACACGTTCTAACGTGGATACAACCCATGTATCCGCCCAATATTTACTGGTTTTCACATATTCTTTCAGGTCATCTACATTATGAATATTTTTCATGTGGTCAAATTCATCTAACAACTGTTTGGCGTACTTTTTATCTGAGGATAGTAACTTGTATTTTTCAACTACTTTATTTGCTTCTTCCAAAATCTGTTTGGATTCCATTTTATCCTTACTCTTTTCGCTTCGGTCTTTTAACAATTTGCTTGTTTTCTTCAAACTTTTCATTTCGTTCTCAATATCTTGATAATGTCCGTTGAATGCATTATATAGAGAACGATATTGTTGAAATAACGTTTCATTCACTTCATTTGATAAAATTGCACGTAATTTGGCAACCGATGTTTGCTTCCCGAGTTGTGCAAACGCGTCGCGTATAACTGCAAAGAAACAATCCCCACAACCTTCATTATCAATAATATTATAATTCGTATTTTTCATAAATTTTTCAATCCATTTTTGGTTTGCATTTGCTGAATAGGTTTGCTTTATTTGTTCGGAGATTTCGTTCGTTTCCTCTGGTAGCATATCCGGTTGTTCAAATCCGGAAATCTCTTCAAATACTCCGTTCCCTAAAACACGTTCATTTGTCTTAGTAACCTCCTTTTTTTTACTTTCTGGTATATTCAATCGCATCACAGATGTTTCGTCATCATTCGCATCCACAATCTTCTCATTGATTTGTGTCGCAGGTTCGTCATCTAGTACAATCACATCATTATCTATATTCACACTTTGATATTCTATTTTTCCCGGCTCTTCGGTAGTTTTTGTATCATTCGTTTTATTTGCCTCGTCTAATAACTTGTGCAAATATTCGCTTGTAATAAAAAATATCATATTTCCTTTGTCTAATTTTAAATCACCATCATCATCTAGACTATCAATCACTTTATTGCTATCAAACTCAATAACACCAATTCTTGACTTGATTTCATCATTAAGTATTAGATATACCGAGTAATAAACTACATTATGCGCCGAATATGTATACTTTTCTTTGCCTACTCCTATTTGTATTGGTGACCCGAATAAGTCTAATTCATATAATGACGATGCTTGACCTATATCTTCTGCATCAATCGCTTTGTTCTCATTATAGTTAATTTTATCTGGATGTAACTGAGATTTCACCATCGGGTACTAAACTATATTATATCACGATATAACATTTTTATCTTGTTTATTAGAAAATAAAAATGTTA
>JACCDL011100318.1_pt1 | contig 19243 bp, 20 predicted proteins | sample 7441931 | NCBI WGS metagenome assembly JACCDL01 (sample SAMN15323437, study PRJNA562643) | freshwater metagenome | isolation source: river surface water | place: USA:Blue River Watershed | collected 2017-08-16 | reverse complement strand
CGGTAGTGGCTCAGCACCGAGCCCTTGCCGCTGGACAGTAGGTCCTTTAGGAAGTCGACTTTGTCTTTCGGTAAGGAGGTGAGCGAGAACCTGACGAGAACGGGCCTTTTGCCGGACTGGGCGTCCAAGGCGTTCTGTATGTTCTCACGTACAAGGTTCTCGACCATATTGGCGGAGTCTTCCCGGAAGAAGTTGTCCGCCGCATTGGATTGCTGGACGCCGCCTTTGTGGGTGGGGATGAAGTTCCAACTTGGGGACATAGTTAGTGCTTTAAAGCATCCAGGGGAGGGGAGTACAAACCTCTAATAAGATTTGTACAGTAAAGGCCTTGCGGCCTGGCTTCGGCCGGGCATCTTATGGGTCCGCTTTACCTTCATGTGGCACCCACGCGAGCTCAGTAACTTTGGCGTCGGAATGGATCCGATTCACGATAACTTCTTCGTGCAGGATAGCGCTCAGCTAGCCGAGAGCCTCGTCCGTGAAACCCTTCAGAATTCCCTTGATGCCAAGGATCCCGAGCTGGATGTCGTCCGTGTTCGTTTTTCGGTCAAATCGGTCAACGCAACCCATCGCAACGTTTTTGACGCCTTGATGAAGGGCATTCTACCGCACCTGAGGGCAGCTAAGCCTGCCCTATATGAGTCTGTAAACTCTTATGGCGTACCCAAGATTCTTGTGATCGAGGACTTTGGTACTACAGGACTGGAAGGGGATGAGGCTACTAAGCAAGATGATGAAAACCATTTCGCCAATTTCTGGAGATTCGTTGGTCGAACCGAAAAAGGAGGCGGGCGCGGGGGCTCTTTTGGTATCGGCAAGGTGGTGATTCCGATGTCCTCGCTTGCTTGCACCTTTTTCGGCGTGACGATCAGGGCGGGCCAGCAATTTAGTCCTGAGCCGCTTTTCATGGGGCAAGCCATGTTGCCGCAACATAGGCTGAACGGCACAAACATCGAACCTTTCATTCTGTTTGGAGTAGAGACTCGTGACATCATCCTGCCTGTGTCCGACCCTGCTGTGGTTGCTACGTATTCCAGTTGCCTTGATTTTAAACGAATTCCGAACCAACTCGGCACCTCGATTGCTATACCTTATCCGGCCAAGCCAATTACCTGCGAGTCGATCCTGGATGCGGTGGTTAAGCATTATTTCTATACAATCATCAAAGGTCAGCTGGTGGTAGAAATTGATGGAGATGGCTTCGAGTCGGTGACATTGACCCGGGGGAATATCAGGAATTTCGCAGCCTCGCATGGGGCTGACTTCCAAGCTTTGCTAGGTTTTGTCGAAGAGGCTGTTGATGTTCCCGAAGAAAATCTGCTGCAATTGCCGTACCGCCCTGAAGACCTGGCGATCGATGCTGATACGTTTGAGTCGGAGCCAGCCGTTCTGGAGGAATTGCGTAAGAAGTACGAAGCAGGTCATCTGCTTTCATTCGTTTATTCTTTACCTCTAGACCCAGTAGATGGTGAGCCGGGATGCGGAGATCTCCATCTTTACATCCGTAAGGCTCCCGAAGTCAGCCGAGGATTGGATGTCTACATGCGTTCCGGTATTTCGGTTTATGCTAACTCTGTCTTCAAGGAGTCCAACAAGTCACTGGCACTCCTGGTCGCAGATGAGGAGTTGATCTGTGAGTTGCTACGTCTATCTGAAGGGCCTGCGCATAACACATGGATTTATTCCTCTAACAAGGCCGCCACGGCATACCGTGGGGCGTCAAAGAGCATCAAGGCCGCTAAGAATGCTTTACGCGAACTTCATGCTCTGCTGGCGGTAGGTAAGGAAGAGCAGGATACTAGTGCGTTTGCGAAGTTCTTCCCTGCGCCTAAGAAGGAGGTCGACCCCCCTCCTATCGAGGGAAAGCCGGATCGATTTAACATCGTAGCTTCTGGCGGTGTTGTGACGATAACCCGTGGTCGTAGCACGGCCAACCCTTCGCTTGTCGGCTTGAGCGCTAAATTCAGCGTGAATTATGTCAGCCCTCCTGGTGCAAAAAAGTATAGTAAAATCGACTTCGACCTCACCAAGCGCCCTCCGATGTCTATTCGTGCCTCTGGGGCGTCATTCCACGACGTCACCGGGAATAAGTTCAACTTCAAGATCGATGACGATGAATTTCAAATCGTCGTTGGGGCTTTCGATAAGCTGCGAGATCTTGAGGTCCGCGTTAATTTAGATTCTTAAGACCATGAAACGTGCCTTCAATTTCCTGGGACGCGAAGATCTGACTACGCTGTTTCTCGCCACTTACGTGGAGGGACAGGTGCCACCTCAACTTAATCTGAAGCTGAGGGGTGATACTGAAAAACTTGCTGATTATCCGGCTGATACGGTGGTTCAGCTTGAGGTTCTCGGGGGGATTATTTCACACGTCGACGTTGAGGGAGGGATTTCAGCTGTCACAAGGCCCGAAGGTGTCCTTATTTCTGATGCCACTATTCCTCGGGAACTTAACGCTCGCGTGCGGGTTAGGTTAGTAGACCCGGCTAGCAAGCGTATTCTAGCACATACTCGTAACGTAGCGTTGGATGGTCAGGGGAATCCGATCGGAGGCGATTCCGAGTCCTTGCTGGATTGTGTTTTGTCAGGAACTATGGGCTCAGTGGTCTGGCGTTTGGAGTGGGGCGGCAATGAAGAGCGTCCTAAGTTGATGCTTAACAACTCAATTCCAGGGCTCAAAGAAGCGATTTTGGAGAACCCTGGCTTCACGGGTTTGCTAATCCCCGAGGTGTATCGGCAGGTTCTCCAGACAATCTTGATACAACGTTATGATTCCGAAGAGGGTACGCCCCAAGGCCTCTGTGCTAATGATTGGCTTGAGCTTGCTGAAAAGCATGCCGGCAGCGAACCTCCTCTGGATCGTAATTGGGATGACGTGCATGCCTGGGTAGAAAAGGCTGTAGCGGCTTTTTCCTCCAAGCTAAAGGCTACCGAATCTGTCCAGAAACTTTTGATATGAATATGTATTTATGCTCACATACTTCGGCAGGTGTAGCTGCCTTTCGAGACTGGCTTGCGGCGGGCGCCCCGGGTGAGGTTCCTGCGTCGCTGGTCGAGGAAGGTGCCTGCTGCGAATACGTACCAGGTCGTCTAGAAATCGATGAGACTAAGACCTTCGGATCACGATTCGAGTTAGCCCTCTATGTTAAGAGTGTCCTCGACCGTAAGGGTCTGGCTCACTTTCCGCTTAGTTCTGGTGTTTGGTCGTGGCTTTCGGCCGTCTATCTTGATGTTCTCGCGCCGCTCGATGATGCCGGCGCTAGGCCAAAATTGTCTAAGGAGTTGGATTCACCTGCTTACATTTTCCATCCCAATTCCCGTAAGTTTTATCGCCACCGTATTGGTGCCGCTGTCATGATGCTTGCTCAGCTCGGCGAGCGCGATGCCGAGCCTCTTTTGTGTTCCGCCCCTTCGGTGCTTTCGGATTACTGTGAGCAGAATTACGCGCGTATTTCAGCGGGTCGTTATGATAAACTGAGTATCACCCTGGCTAACAAGATCTACTGGGACTGGCAGGCGATGAGGCCTAAGAAGAAGTTTAACGACGGCAAGTCTGGCAGCCTTACCCATCTACATCGGTGGATTGGTCAACTTTCTCTTAATTATGATATTTCTCGTCTCAACTTAACTGAGATTGCGGCGCTGCTTCCACCTGAGTTTAAATTGCGACTAAATCAGGGCGCATAGGCGGTTTGTCTACTTACTAATCCACTGCCTCGGCTCTCCTGAATCCGACCTGGCCATCTTGCTGCGCCACGTGGTTTGGGGTTTGTCAGTTGCTAGGCTCGGGGACTACCAAAGATGTCGTATGGCAAAATTCGTGGGCATTGATCTTGGGACGACGACCACTGTCGTGGCGCAGTTGGACGCTAATGGGCAGTCACTAATCGTCCCCAGTTGGCTGGATGGTAAGCCCTACACGCATTCGGCTTTCTGGTTCGACGGCCTGGGCGGCCGTATCCCCGCCCTGGTCGGAATCGAGGCGCGTCGTCTGGCTGGCCTCAATGCTGGCGCTTTTATCGAATAAAAGCGGTTCCTTGGTACTTCCTTTAAGTTCAAGCTAGGTCGGCAGAGTTTCACCCCGGAGTTCCTGACGTCCACCATGCTGTATCTTTGCCTGTTGAACCTCCCCGGGCGTGACGAGCTGTCGGTCCTGACCATCACGGTCCCGGCTAACTTCGCCAACCGGGCGAGAATGGAGACGTTGAAGGCCGCTAAGGAGGCGGCAGGGGGTCGCGTCGATATCCGGATGATCGATGAACCTACCGCCGTGGCGCTCTACTACGCGTCGGCCTTCCCTCAGCTACCGAAGGGCTGCTACCTGGTCTTCGATTTCGGGGGTGGCACGTTGGATGTGTCCGCGGTCGACCTCGATGGTCGCGCCGTCGCCGTCAAATCATCCGTAGGTGAGCCGGCATTAGGCGGCGCGGACTTCGACAAGGAGCTGCTAAAGATGCTCCAGGAGCGTTTTCATACCAAAACCAAGCAGGAGCTGAGCCAGTCGGCTTCAGGCTTGGATTTCGCCAAGCTGGAGGCCCTGAAGGAACAATTATGCACGGGAGAGGATATCTCCGTTAAGCTCAAGCGACAGGCGGGCAGGGCGGTCGAGATCAAGCTGAGCTCAAAGGACTATCTGGAACGCACCCAGCCCCTGGTCGATAAGGCTGTCGGTTGCGCCCAGAGGGCTATCTCGGAGGCTAGGTTACTCCGCGGTGACATCAAAGGCGTGCTCTTGGCCGGCGGCTCCAGCTCGATTCCTAGCATCCAGGTAGCCCTGAAGAAGATGTTCAACCGCGTGCCCTTGGCCGAGAACCCTCGTCAGGTCGTGGCCTTGGGCGCGGCCGTCTACTCGGCGTATTGCGCCGGCAGCGCCCCGGAGGTGAGCCCGACGATCCGGTTGGCATTGGATGGCATGAATTTCACGGATGTCTCGCCGCATCACATCGGCGCGACGGTGGTCGATGAGGACGGTAAGAAGTTCAACCAGATCATCATCAAGAAGGGAGAGCCTCGGCCGGTATCCAAGACCGTGATTCATTACGTGATGGAGCGCGGCGAGACTTCGGTGCTGTGCGATGTCACGCAGTCGTCCCTGGCTTTAAAGGAGATCCCCGATGACCGCATCCGGACCATCTTCGACGGGGAGATGGAGCTCGGGCCGGGCGCCAAATACGGCGATCCAATCCATGTCACCTTCAGCTACGACACCAACGGGGTCTTCAAAGGCGTCTTCTATTACCCCAGGAACAGCCGGACTGTCGAATTCCAGGGTGAGATGTAGCTTCAAATTGGGCTAATCTCAGGATTATTCATATTTAATTATATGAATGATCCTTAATGCACTTGATCGAGGAGGGGGCATGGAGATCCTGCGTCCATGAGCGCATTCAAGAAGGAATCAGACAAGGAAGTCATCACTATGTCCGTTTCCGCGGTCATGAGCTGGCTGAAGCTTGGCACTATTAATCTTAATCCTGAATACCAACGAGATTCGGTTTGGAAGAAGGAGCAGAAGGTCTATCTGATTGATACGATCCTCAAAGGGTACGATATCCCTAAGCTATACATACTGAAACTTGATGATGATACTTACGATGTAGTGGATGGTCAGCAGCGTATTCGTACCCTCAACGAATTTATTGAAGATGAATTCTCGCTTTCTACGTCCGGATACGAAGGGGAGTACTCCGGTAAAAAGTTCTCTCAGCTTCCTCCTAAGGTTAGGGGTTTGATTAACGAATTTGAGTTACATATCGTCGAGCTGACCGGAGATAGATGGACTGATGAGGTAATCCGCGATATCTTCCTTCGACTTCAGAAGGGTACGCCTCTAAACCCTGCTGAGAAGCGCCGTGCCCTGACTGGCGGTGTTGCGACAGTTGTCTCTGAACTCGCAGAATCAGCCTTTTTCTCTGATTGTTCACAGATTTCTGATTCGCGATTTGGCTATGAGGATGCCGCTGCGAAGATCTTACACCTTGTCTTCGAAGGTGAGAAACACGGCCTAAAAGCTGCTGCTATTGCGAAGACATATAAGGTTAATAAAGACCTGTCGTCGGGAGATAAGAGGGTGCAGGGCATTAAGCGTTCCATGAATTACCTGGCTAAGGCCATGTCCGGTAACCCCTATTTCAAGAAGTATTCCGCACTGAGCGTGACCACGGCCATGGTCGAGCTCATGGAGAAGTATTCTTTCAAGGATAGGGAGGGTGATGTGGCTGCGCTTTTGACGTCGATCGAGGAGCGCCGCCTTAAGAATGATAAGCTGTCTACGCAGGATAAGAACTATGACGAAGAGCTCGCCAAGCTGACTGCTGCTGCTCGTTCCGATCGCACCGATCACCTTAAGTGGAGGAAGAAGTTTTATATCAATAAGCTTTTGAGCTTGGATCTTAAGCCAATTGACCCGGACCGCCGTTTTGAAAAGCAGGTCCTATCTGTTTTGCTCAGCAAACAGGGTTTCAAATGCGCTATTTGTAACTGCGAGATCACGGCGCAGAACTCTGAGGTCGATCACATCCACGCTCATTCACGCGGGGGTGAAACCGACATCGAGAATGCTCAGTTGCTCTGTGTTAAGTGTAATCGATCTAAGGGTGCAAAGTAATGTGTGACTTTGCTTGCGTCACGATAATCGGGTAGGCTCCCTCATTTTATGGTTTTATGGTTTTAAAATGCTTAAGCCCTGGAGCATTCGCCTAGATTTAGCCACCCAGCCCGTCTTGTGGTTGGACGTTGAGCGTCGGAAGGCCGACGTCGAGCCGGCGATGTCGACGATACTGCACGAGGGGGAACTGGTTACTTACGTTCATGATGAACGCTTACGTCCGGCGGCGGAGTCCAGTGGCGGCGGTAATCTGGCGACATATCGCTCTTGGGCCGAGACGTTGGAGGACATTATGGGTATCGCGGAAGGCGGCGCATTAATCGGCGGATATAGCCAGGCCGAGCTTAAGTTGCTCCAGGAAGCGCGGCCTGCTCAGGCCGAATGGCTCGAAGATTGCTATCTGAATGCCAACGCTGGTCCGTGGTTCCGCAAGCATCGTCCTGAGGTCTATGCTCAGCTTGTAGCAACCATCCCTCCGGATTCATTCGGGAAGCACGTCGGTCTCACCCATTTCCTTTCGGTGCGTGAGGTCGGTTATCACGTGCCTAATCGTCTGGAGGACTTCAGTCCCGCTGAGACGATCAAGCGCGTCCGCGAAGGCCTCGCCAAGAATGGCGGGTGGTACGGCCAGCTGCCTGAGGCCCTGCGCATCAGCTGGAGAAACCTTATCAAGTATAACCAGCATGACGTGAAAGGTATGTGCCACCTGGCAAAGCTCATCTGGCAGCGCTCACGCGTCGGCTAGTAAGTGCCTATCAAGGCCGAACACGGGGTCAGGCCGTTACTCGTTAGGTGCTGATAATAAAATCGTAGACAAAGTGCGGATTTGGTATCAGGCAGGTTTAGTCACGGCCTGAACCCTCTTATTAACTAGCAGTTTTTACTCGCCGGTCTTCATGGCTGACTGCTTGCCCTCGCGCATCAGTACATCCTTCGAGTCGCTACCTGGTTACATTCAGAAATGGTCCGCTCGATTAACCAATAGCCCCCAAAATGATGCTATTTTTAAGGAAGGCTTTATGACGGATTCACAATAAACTTGCCCTTTTGCAACGTGATTTCTGTTTTTAAAAATACTATGAAAGTTTTCAGGATATCTAGGGCGGGAGTTGTGCTCGGAGAATATGACGAATCAACTATCCGGCGTTACATAGATGCTGGCTCCATAAAGCTCGATGATTTTGGTTTTACGGACGGCATGTCTGATTGGAGGCCTCTCCATGAGCTTGGCTTTAAGGCAAGTCAGTCGGTTTATGCTTTGCAGGCACAGATCAACGCAGGGCAGGCAAACCCGGCATACCCGAAAAAAAAGACACGTGCTTATTTCGGATGGCTCATCGCGGCGTTTTTTGCGCCTTTCGTGTGCAGTTGGAGGATTCTTTTCGACAAGAATCTTGGTTACCCGAGAGGCGTGAAGTATTTTTATGCTTTTTGGACTATGTTTGTTTTCGCGATGGTCGTCAGGGCCGCTTCAGAGGTTTCGCATACCGATGGATCTCAGGACATGGAGTACCGCATGGCCCATCCTTACGATGTTAAGGGTAATCAAGAGAGACCTATGGCAGCAGGTGGTGTTATTGATAACTCAGAAAACCTGGTCAAGGGGGTTCTCAAGGCTCCGTCGACTGCAAGGTTTTCAGAGTATCGGGATACCGATTGGGAGAAAACATATGACGACTTCTTCACGCAGTATTATGTGGTGGAGGGTTGGGTTGAATCGCAGAACTCCTTCGGAGCCATCTTGAGGAATCGCTACATCATCTGTTATTCGGTAAATGGAAAAACCGCGACGCGACATTTCGTGCGTCTTGGTTCGGACGACTATGGGGTTATTCCAGACCAATGCAGGTCGGCCTTCAAATAATAGCCAGATAACCGGGCACGTAAATAATGTGCCCGAACACGGGGTCAGGCCGTTACTCGTTAGGTGCTGATACTAAAAGCATAGATAAAGTGCGTATTTGGTATCAGGCATGTTTAGTCACGGCCTTCCCCTTGCTCAGCGCCTCAAGGCCATGCCTGCAAGAGCACTACCAAGCCTGATCAGGTTTCCACATTGACCACGAAATAGCGTATCATTGAATCATGTTATGCCCAGCTTAACGCGGAGCCTCCTTTTGATAGCATTACAGGTCGCATGCTTTCACCAGGAGGCGTTTGCTGGAAGAACGGAGGCCAAGATAGAGATAAGTCCGGAAGGAGTTATAACAGTCACAGGAGACGGCTCACTGCCTGCAATTAAAGAACTCGAGGATGGGTCCGTCGTCATGCCTGAAGCCAAAGGCTCACCCTACACAGTGGACTTTATCGGGAAGCATGAGGTGCGTCTTAATTGGCTGTTCACTTGCTGGGGTATTTCTCATCCCAGCCGACCGAATTCATCAGCCTTTGGCATGTTCGACCCCAGTCAACGATTCTTAACGATAGAACTTAAGGGTGTTGAGGAGGGGCCGAAAAATGTCCTTAGAGTCGAAGATCAATACGCGATTGGGTATTACTTCCAGTATGCATGTGAGACGAGAAAACACATGAAGCCCGACCATGAAGAGGGTTTCAAATGGCTATACCGCGCTGCTAGATTTGGGAATGCTCATGCCCAGCACTTAGTTGGGGTTGCTTTCAGGGCCGGAAGAGGAGCTGAAAAAGACGAGGCCACTGCAGCTAAGTGGTTCCTGAAGTCAGCCGAACAAGGTAATATCGAAGCCCAGGTTGATTTGGGTTTTGCATACATTCTCGGACAAGGTGTACCCAAAGATGAAGTCGAAGCTTATGCCTACTTCAATATTGCCGGCGTAAAAGACGAAGATGCTCGGAAGAACGTCGCCCGGCTCGAGGGACAAATGTCCCCAAGCGCACGAGTGGCGGCCCAGCAAAGATCACGGCAACTCCTGCAAGAATTTGAGGCTAAGAGGAATTCCTTGCGCCAACTCATCGAGGAAAGCAAAAAAGCGCGTGAAAAGAAGGGCGCGTAACTTTTCAGGATGAAGCGGCCGAACACGGGGTCAGGCCGTTACTCGTCAGGTGCTGATATCAGACACTTAGATGATATGCGGATTTGGTATCAGGCAGCTTTAGTCACGGCCTGACTCTTTATAAGGATGCATTAGGCGTAGGCGGCGCGCAGGACGGTCGCGGCGTGGAGGCGGGCGGTGTGTTCGCGGTCGCGGTTGTAGCCACCACCGTAGAGGACGACGGTGGGGATGCCGGCCCGAGTCACGAGGTTGAGGACGTGTTCGTCCCGGGCGGCGAAGTGGCCGTCGCTGAGCCTCATCTGGCCGAAGCGGTCATCCTCATGCGGATCAGCCCCGGCGATCCAGAAGACGAGGTCTGGGGCGAATGCGTGCATGGCGGTGGTCAGGCTGCCTTCCAGCGCTTCGAGGTAGGCATCGCCGGAGACGTATCGGGGGAGCTCGACGTCCAGAGATCCTGGTGTCTTGACGGAGGGGTAGTTCTTGCCGACGTGGATCGAGTAGGTGAAGACCCGCGGGTCGTCGGCGAAGATGGCGTGGGTGCCGTTGCCTTGATGGGCATCGGTGTCCAAGACAAAGACCCGTAGGATTGGCTTGGTGAGGTGCTGCTCGCGAATGGCAATGGCGACGTCATTGAGCACGCAGTAACCCTGCCCCTGGTCAGGGAAGGCATGATGCGTCCCACCGGCCAGATTGCAGGCCAGGCCGTCCTCCAGGGCTGCCTCGGTCGCCGCGAGGGTGCCGGCGACCTCAAGCCGGGAACGGGTCAGCAGGGCCTCGGAAGCGGGGAGTCCGAGCTTGAGTGCGGCGACATGGTCCAGCGCCCCCGTGCGGATCTGTTCGAGGTATTCAGGGGTGTGAACCCTCAGTAGTTGCTCAAACGGCGCTGGCTGGATGCCGTGGATCGACAGCCCCGGCGCCCCGGCCGCCCGAATCATCGCCTCCGCCCGCCAGAACTTGTCCATCGGGAAGGGATGTTCCTCCGGTAGCGGGAAGACGTAGCCCGGATCGTAAAAACAACGCACCCTTGGAGTGAGGCTGAAAAGTGCTTGGGTGCAAACGCGGAGGGGCAGGGTAGGCGCGTGCGGCCCGCGTTCCCGTGGATGACCGGGCCGGTCATCCCTACCTAGGTCAACGGATGACGAAGGCGAAGGAATTGGCGCACTGACTCCTGGCTCACGACTTGAGCAGCGCGAAGAGGGGATGCCGGCCCGGGTGACGAGGTTGAGTATGTGTTAGTCCCGGGCGGGCCGAACACGGGGTCAGGCCGTTACTCTTAGGACACTGATACTAAAAGCGTAGATAAAGTGCGGATTTGGTATCAGGCAGGTTTAGTAACGGCCTGACTCCTTGGCTTGGCGTAGCAGCTTGCGCACGTTGGCGGCGCTACCGAGGTACAGGGCCTTGGTCCCCCACCCCAACACAAAAGGGTCAGACTACCACCCATAATAGGGTCAGACCCTATTAATGGGGTCAGACCCCATTATCTTCCCTGCCAACCTTGTTTCCCGGTGGGACTTTACCCATTAATTCATTAATTGGGTTCAGCGAAGGCCGGTCTTGCGGGCCAGCTCGCGGAGTTCGCGTTCGATGGCGCCGTCGACGACTTTGTCTCCGAACTTTTCGAGGAGTCGACGGAGCACAGGGCCTGCCACGCCGGCTTTTTCTTGCGCAAGCTGCTGGGCCCTCATGCCGGCTCGTCGGTAGGCATCTTCATCTCCGTTGGCCATGGCCGTGCGGATATCCTCCCAGGCAATCAATATTTGTGAGTTGATACCGTCGATCTCCTTGACGATGGCACGGGGCCGACTGTCTTCAATCTGGGCGACAGCGATGGACATCTTCAATCTGATCTCAGTCATTTCGTCGATGGTGCGACGGGCGCCGCGTGCCCACTGGGAAGGATCGAGGTTAGGATCCCTAAGACCCCTGACAAGTGGAGCCAGCGTGGAGTTCCAATCCGACTGAAGCAGTTCAAGTTTAACCAACATCTTGAAGTCAGCCTTGGAGAGTTTCCCAGAGGCGTTGTAGGCATGGCTGTATCCATCAATCAGTTCTTCTTCCGAGACGGCTTTTGCCTCTGTGACAAGTCCCGCCATGATGATGAGGGGCAGTACGCATTTCCTAAGGATTTCGTTGAGGGTTCTCATTATATTCAGTTTTTTCGGAAAATTGGGTTTTGCGCAGTTCGTGAAGATCAACCCATGCCTGCAGGCATCTTGAACTTCACGCCGCAACCCGGGCAGCGGGGACAGTCAAATTTGTCCCCAAAGCTTTTGCCGGTCAGCGCTCCGAAAATTCCGCCCGCCACGGCACCTACGGCTGCCCCAGCAGGTCCGCCAAATAAGCCCATCTTCGCGCCTAAAGTTGCACCGGCGGCAGCACCACCTAGGCCCCCGGCGGCTTTCCCGCTGTTTTCGACCATGTGGACGAACCCTGTACCGCAGGCAGGGCAGTGAACGTAGACTTTGTTGGACATGATGAGATTAGGATTGGGGGTTGTTGAGGGCGTAGGCGTGACGAACCTTCAGCAGGCCAAGGTGGTCGTAGACTTTATAGGTGAGATAGAACGTGACTACGTTGAGTACGTTCACGATGACGAAGAAGGTATCTACCTTGATCGTACAGCCGACTAAGATGAATTGATAGATGGCCAGTCCGAGCAGCACGATGTTCGCTACCCAGGAAGCCGTGCCAAGGTGGCCGAAAAGCCGGATGCTTTTCTCTAAGGCTGACGGGTTAAAATTCAGTTTATTTGTCGTGGGGGAGGACATGTTATTAAAGACTTATACAGTTAGCAATATGTCAACAGTTCTCGGCTTATCCGAAGAGTACTCCGATGAGTATTCCAGCACCTACGGCGGCTGCAGTCTTACCCCATCCGCCTCCATTCTGCTGAAAATGAAGCTCATGAACGGAGCCGGCGATGATGATGACCATGACGCCGTCTTGCTTGATGAGCCCCTCGACCTGTACTTTGTCTAGGCCATGGTTGATGCCGGCTTGGATCATGCACTTGACCATCTCCTCCATCATGAATTTCTGGTTCGTGTGGAAGTTGCGGATATCCGGCATGCGCCCGATAAGCGCTTGACAGGCTTCGCGTGAGACCGGATCCAGGCCTTGGATCGCTTGGCGGATACTGACCTGTCCGTGGAGTAGGGTGCTCATGGGTTATCTCTTAGGGGTTTGGTCGATGGAGTGGTGTCGTTCCGAAAGAGTTCAGCTTGCAGTTCCTGCGGGGATTTGCGGCGAAGGCCCCATCGCTTTGCTAGGTCTTTCAAACCTTGCTTCCAGCGCTCGACTAAGGCTCGGCCTTTAGGGTGCCAGCTGATGGTCAGGGCCAGCCCGAAGAAGAAGAGGGGAGCGCCGGGGATGATCGGCATGACCCAGCCAATAAGCCCGATGACCATAAGGGGGATGCCTACAAGGGCGAGACCAGCACGTTTCATCCTCAAGTACCATCGCTCAGGCCAGGAGCGCCAGCAAGCGCTTTCGGCTACAATAAATTTCTAAAATATAATATTCTTGGTCCGAGCCGGCGTAACGACAAATAACCCAATGATTATGTTCAAAATGGTGCTCGGGCCGTATCATTGGAGCGCTGAACCAAAACATGCCTGAATGACGCGATTTTCGTTTCAGGCTGCGCCCGCCCCCGGCTGATCCCACAGCCTGCCGCTATCCCCGCGCCCATGACCACGACTCGCCCCATCGACCCGCCATCCCGCCCAATCCAAAAAGGGTCAGGCTACGACTCACAATGGGGTCTGACCCCTAAATTCCTTCCGCACTTCACGACCTCGGCGGCTACCCAGACCCAATCGACCCTAAGTTCAAGGGCTTCCGGTGGCACTTGTGTCTTAAGAATAAATAATCTAGGTAGCGAAAATGATAAAAAACTTCAGTTATAAAGCGCTCCGGCCTTTTCTCTGGATGGCAGTGGGCGCAGCGATTGTCATTGCGTGCAATTACATCAAAATATCTGCCGAGGATAAATTCAGGTATTACGGCAGAAACGCCAGGAATGAAGACCCTGACGTGAGAATGAAGGCTTACAGGATGCTGCATGCCGCGGCGTCATCGGGCCACGTTTATGCACAGACCGAATGGGGGTGGGTGCTGGATCAAGGACTTTACAGCGGAATTAATGATTATCATTCTGCCTACACATGGTGGCTGAGGGCTGCACTTGCCGGCGATCCGTCAGCGCAGATTTATCTTATCCGGTATTATGAAATTGGAGCGGCGGGCCCTAAAGATTTGGTTTCGGCCCACGCATGGAAAATTATCTTGAACAATAATCAGAAAAATCCCTCCAGAGGAATGGAGATTTCAACAACGTTTCCGCCTATGCTCACTAAAGAGCAGCTGGCCGAGGCCGAAGCACGGGCGGCAAAAATCGAACTCTGCATTTCACGACAGAAGCCCGAGTATTTGAATTAGGCAGATGGGCCGAATACGGGGTCAGGCCGTTACTAGTTAGGTGATGATACTAAACGCGTAGATAATGTGCGGATTTAGTATCAGTGAGGTTTAGTCTCGGACTGACTCTTGTTAAGGAAGGCCGAACACGGGGTCAGGCCGTTACTCGTTAGGTACTGATACTAAATACGTGAATTACGCGCGTTTTTGGTATCAGGTGGATTTAGTAACGGCCTGACCCCTTTGCCTGGCGTAGCAACTTGCGAACGTTTGCGGCGCTGCCCAGGTGCAGGGCCTTGGCCAGCCACGTCGAACTCGCCAAGGTATTAGCCCGGATGGCCTGCGCGATCGCGACCTTGACGGCGGCGCTCTTGCCGAGGCTGGGAAGATCCTCCGGCAGGATGCCGGCGGCGGCGAGCGCTTCGCCTAGCATGCGTTCTTGTTCGGCGGCACGTTCGTGTCGGTGGCCATCGGATGTCATTGCGGCACGCACGGGTAGACCGAGCGCCTCGGGTAGAGCCCCGGCTTTGGTCTTCCGTGCCAAACCGAATAGCTCGTCATCGGTGAGGGCACGTTCGGCCGATGCCATACGCAGGCGCAGTCTTTCTTCGTAGGCGTGCCAGCCGTCGGGATCGTCCTTGAGTCCGTACAAAGCTCCCAGCATCGGCCCGATTGTCAGACGGCCACGCAGGGAGGGCTGCCAGATCAGCCGGTAACTGTTCCATGGGTAATGCCTAAGTTCATCCAGGGATACGATTCCTGCCGCGACGGGGTTGTAATGGACATAGTCGACCTTGTCTCCTGCGAGCTGGCCGAGAGGGTAGTGGTCTGCGCGGTAGCGGGATTGGAAGACGTGGCCGATTGACCCCCTGAAGGTGCGGTGCTTGTTCGCGAAGGCCGAAAGGAGGGCATGCATGCCAACTTCGATGTCCGCCTGCGGCGTCGTGAGCGCGAGGTGGAAATGGTTGGTCATGATCGCATACGCATGGAGTTCCCATGCCAGCGTCTCGCTCACCCTGAGGACTGTCTCAAGGAAGACGGCCTTGGCGCCGTCCGACTCGAAGATGGGCTGTCCAAGCTCCGCTCGGTTATAGACGTGATATAGGCCTTGGTTGGAGAGGGTGCGCTTTGATCGGGGCATGACTCCAGTTGCCATGAATACGTCGGTAAATCCAAACAGGTTACCCTTCAGGGGCTATGCCCTAATCCAAGGGGTCAGGCCGTTACTCCTGAGTCCTGATACCAAACTCAGGCCTTTCAGGCAGATTTAGTATCAATCAGAATCGGTAACGGCCTGACCCCTTTCTCCTGCGCCTTGCCGCTCAGACGACTTACGCGTGACCAGCGGCGCGCAGGACGGTCGCGGCGTGGAGGCGGGCGGTGTGTTCGCGGTCGCGGTTGTAGCCGCCGCCGTAGAGGACGACGGTGGGGATGCCGGCCCGGGTGACGAGGTTGAGCACGTGATCGTCCCGGGCGGCGAAGTGGCCGTCATTCAGTTCCCATAATAGGGTCAGACCCTATTATGGGCCTAGGGGCCTAGGAACTCATCCTTACGTTGTCTGTTTGTATGTTGCCGTTCCATATGCTCGCTGTAGATGTCAATAATGACAGTAGACAAGAAAACACGTGTCAGCGGCGCTGGCCGCGGATGTATTCGGAACTTGTTCATGACGCTTTCAGGTATCACCTGGATGATCGTTGCCGCTATGGCGGCCACAGATGAGCAGGCAGCCAACTTCCGCCGTGCGGTGGCATTGAGCAAATCTTCTAATGTTTCGGAGCAGGCAGAAGCCCGATTCATCTTTGCTGATTTGTCCGCCCAGGGAATACGCGAAGCGAAGTTCAATTTAGGCGCCTTGTTGGCCGAGGGGAAGGGCGGTTCGGTCGACTATGTCATGGCGAAGACTCTGTTCGAGGAGGTCGCGGACAAGGGTTTCATTCGCGCATACTTCAACCTCGGCCTTTTCCATGAGAAGGGGCGGGGTGGCCCGGTCGATCCGGCACAGGCCGTGAAATGCTACGAAAAGGCTGCACAAGCCGGAGTAGTGGAAGCGAAATTCAATCTCGGCGGCATGTATGCCGAAGGGCGAGGCATTAAGCGTGATGACATCAAGGCGCGTGGATATTTCAAATCAGCCGGCGAGTCAGGGTTCGCCGCCGGGTATTACGAATTCGCGCTTCTCTGCTCCAAAGACTTCAAGATCATCGAAGAAGATTTTGAGGCGCGTTGGGCCTTGGAGCGTGCCGCAGATGCGGGTCATGGCGGTGCGGCATATTTTCTCTGTCGTTATGTCGAAGAAGGCGGAAAAGGAATCAGCTCTTCGGCGGAATACTATAGGATGCGCGCAAATATTTCAGGCGCCGAAGGACACATGCAGGTCGCCTTGCTCCTGCTTGAGGGCAGGCATTGCCGACGCGACCTCGTCCAAGGTATGGCTTGGTTGAGGAAAGCGGCGGAGATGAAGCTGCCCGAGGCTAAGCTGATGCTGGCCAGGCATCTCATCAAAGGCGATGGGGTCGGGAAGAATCTGTACGAAGCCATTAGCTTGCTCAAGGATGACGAACTCCGCGCGAACGCTGAGGCGCTATATCTGCGGGGAGTCGCCGAGCTCGAGGTCTCGACGACGCCGGCCGCGACCGAACTGGCGCTAGGTTTCTTGAAGCATGCGTCAGATATCGGGTTTCATGATGCGCATCATTGCGTCGCGCTGCGACTTAAGGCCCAGGAGAATCCTGACATCAGTCAGGTGATCATGTATCTCAGGAGGGCCGCGGTTCATAGTCATGATGCCAAATACGACTTGGCCTCTCTTCACCTTGATGGTCCGTATCAGTTCAGGGACGTGGATTTCGCCCTTCTTGTGTTGGGAGAACTGGCGAATTCAAGGCATGGCCGTTCGGCTTACAGGCTGTATCTTTTTCATTCAGGTGATACTTCCGCCAAGGCCCATAAGGCGAGTGCTGCGACTTACCTGGACTTGGCTGTCTCCAGCGGGCATTACCCGGCTTATGTCGACCAGGCCAAGGTCCGGTTCGAGCAGCATCTCAAGGGGGATCCTACCGGTGCCGGTGACGCTCAGGCGCTGCTTAAGAAAGCGGCGGATAAATGCGAGCCCGGCGCCATACGCATGCTTTCCGCCTACTATTTGGACGCCCGTTATGGTTCCATCGATAAAGCGCAGGCTTACCGTTGGGGCGTGCTCTCCGCGTTATTATCCAAGCAGAATAAGCCGCAGTTATCCGAGGATTTCGAACATCTGATTCCAGCCGCGCAACGCGAGGAGGGCGAGTACCTGGCTCTTAAGACTTATGATCTCTGGATTTCCGAAGGGCTGATCGTCGAGAACCCTGAGATGACGGAAGCCCTCAAGAACGCGCGTGCGAGAGATGCGAACGCTCAACTTAAGCTTGCCCGCGCCTACGAGCTGGGTGAAAAGCTGCCGCGGAATCTTATCAGGGCTCTTTCCTGGTATCTCGTCGCGGCCAGGCACGGTTCGAAAGAGGCTGAAACAGCTGGCACAGCTCTCCGCAGGCGCCTGACCTCATTTCAAATCACAGATGCAGAGATGGCATCTTATGAGCTTTTAAAATAGGCTATCCTCTTCGCCCGTCTCTGTTGTGCGCGTCTGATTCGTAAACGGCCGAAAATAGGGTTTAGTCTCACCTTTTAGCGTGCGCACCTAATAACGGGTGAATGATGCTAATTCAGGTTCACTCAAAAGAGGCTGCGGCCTGCCCCTTTTGGGGATGCATTAAGCGTAAGCGACCGAGCGAAGCACGGTCGCGGCATGGAGGCGGGCGGTGTGTTCGCGGTCGCGGTTGTAGCCGCCACCGTAGAGGACGACGGTGGGGATGCCGGCTTGAGTGACGAGGTTGAGGACGTGGTCGTCCCGGGCGGCGAAATGTCCGTCGTTCAGCCTCATCTGCCCGAAGCGGTCATCCTCATGCGGATCGGCCCCAGCGATCCAGAAAACGAGGTCCGGGGCGTAGGTGTGCATGGCGGTCGTCAGGCTGCCTTCCAACGCCTCGAGATAAGCGTCGCCGGAGACGTAACGAGGGAGCTCGACGTCCAGGCAGCCAGGCGTCTTGACGGAGGGGTAGTTCTTGCCGACATGAATCGAGTAGGTGAAGACCCGCGGGTCGTCGGCGAAGATGGCGTGGGTACCGTTCCCTTGATGCGCATCGGTGTCCAAGACGAAGACCCGTAGGTTTGGCTTGGAGAGGTGCTGCTCGCGGATGGCGATGGCGACGTCATTGAGCACGCAGTAGCCTTGTCCTTGGTCCGGGAAGGCGTGATGCGTCCCTCCGGCCAGATTGCAGGCCAGGCCATCCTCTAGGGCCGCCGCAGTCGCCGCCAGGGTGCCGGCGACCTCCAGGCGGGAGCGGGTCAGCAAGGCCTCGGAAGCGGGTAGCCCGAGTTTGAGCGCGGCGACATGGTCCAGCGCCCCCGTGCGGATCTGCTCGAGGTATTCGGGGGTGTGAACCCTCAGCAGCTGCTCAAACGACGCCGGCTCGAGGCCGTGGATCGACAGCCCCGGGACCCCGGCCGCGCGGATCATCGCCTCCGCCCGCCAGAACTTGTCCATCGGGAAGGGATGTTCCTCCGGCAGCGGGAAGACGTAGCCCGGATCGTAAAAACAACGCACCCCCGGAGTGAGGCCGAAAAGCGCTCGGGTGCAAATGCAGGAAAGGGTGAGGGGACACGTGGGCACGGTGACAAGGGGGAATGATAAGTTGACCAGTTGATCGGTTGGCCAGAATCAGAGGCCCGGAGGCTCAGAGGCTCGGTTGAACAGAAGGTACGAGAGTATCGAGTATGGAGTATTGAGTATAGGAGAGGCAGGGCTCAATGGGGGCAGCAGGGGGAGACCGGATAGTTGGCGGGGCATCATTCGAGGACACGAGGGCCGGAGGTCACGAGGGCCAGAGGAGCTGGCATCCGGCTGCCGACGGCTGAAGGCTGAACGGCTGACTCCCGAGGGGCTGACTGCCGTGGCCGTCACCCGTCACCTGGAATGAATCATGACCGCAGCATACATCCCGGTCTCCGGTTGCCCTTTGATCGAATGCATCGCTTCGGGTGGAAGGTGGCGGGATGGAATTCAGAGAGGCAGGGGAGGTAATGCCTCACCTGTTACCTAGGTCGAACACCTCTTCAGATCGCGATTCTCTTGGCGCAGTCTTCGCGGCATTGTCGCTTTGATCACGCTTGATTTGCGACCACTGATGTCTCAATCTT
>JACCDL011216483.1_pt1 | contig 19245 bp, 23 predicted proteins | sample 7441931 | NCBI WGS metagenome assembly JACCDL01 (sample SAMN15323437, study PRJNA562643) | freshwater metagenome | isolation source: river surface water | place: USA:Blue River Watershed | collected 2017-08-16 | reverse complement strand
CCGAGTTTCGAAAATTACACCAATGGGTCACTTTTTCAAGTGCCACCCCTTTGCAATATGCATTGGCCGATTACTTACAAACGCCTTCACACTACCTTGGGTTATCGGATTTTTACCAACAAAAGCGGGACTTGTTCGCCTCTTTTTTTGTGAATTCACGCTGGAAAGTCCTTCCTTCACGTGGCAGCTTTTTTCAATGTTTAGATTATTCCGAAATTAGTTCAGAACCTGATGTGGATTTAGCCGTACGCCTAACTAAGGAGTTGAAGGTTGCTTCGATTCCCGTTTCCGTATTCTATGAAACCCCGCCGAATGATCGCATTCTACGTTTCTGCTTTGCAAAAAATGATGATGTTCTTCAGGAAGCTGCACAGAAGTTAGCTAACCTATAAATATTTCAAAGCTATTTTTTCGCCGATTAGTGTTAAATAGGAAGCCGCATTTGTCATGGCATCGGTTTCATTTTTTGCTTCTTGCAAAATGCTATAAATATCCTTTGCGTCCATGAATAAGGGGATTTTTTCCTCATCCATAAATGTGCCACATACCAATATTGCCTGTTTAAATTGCTGGTCGGCACGACCTACCACATGTGCGACCAATTTGCCCGACCACGTTTGTTGGTCGATTTTCCCTTCTCCCGTAATGATGTAGTCAGCTTTGCGTATCGCACGATCTATGTTTACCTTGTTTAGGAGCCACTCCGCTCCCGAGGTTATTTTAGCACCTAAAAAATAGACAGCTCCTGCTCCTAAACCGCCCGCTGCTCCTGCGCCTGGAATAGAATCTGGGAGCCAACGAGAAATATTAATTAGACCTTTATCTAATTGTTTAATTGATGGCACACTTCCACCTTTTTGTTTAGCAAATACATGTGCTGCTCCATTTGGTCCGTGTAATGGATTATCTACGTCTGATAGAACTACAAATTGAATTTTTGAGAAAGGATTTTGACCTTCTATCTTTTCAATTTGTACTAAATTTTCGCCAATTGGAGCTAATTCATTGCCTGATGCATCTAAGAAGCGAAACCCCAATGCGGCGGCCATACCGATTCCGGCATCATTTGTGGCAGAACCGCCAATCGTTAAAACGATTAATTCTGCACCTAGGAGGGCAGCCTTTTTGATCAATTCGCCTGTACCAAACGTATTTGTTTTTAATGGATTTTGTTCTTTTTTCTGAAGTAGCTGAAGTCCAGAACTACGTGCCATTTCGATATATGCTGTTTTTTGGTCAGCAAGCCACAAAAAAGAGGCATCGATTGGTCGGCCGAGTGGGTCATGCACTTGACACGTTTGCCAAGTTCCCCCATGCATATTTTGAACCATTTCAAGGGTCCCTTCGCCACCATCTGCAAGTGGGATGATTTGAATCGAGGACTTTTTTCGTTTAGCTAAAATACCCTTTGCTACCGCTTCTGCCGCTTCTTGTGCGGTTAATGAAGATTTGAATTTATCTGGACAGATTAAAATATTCACGTGAAGAATTTAATAGTTCAATTTACTGACAATTCTTTACTTTTGTGCTCTAACATTTTCACATGAAGTATATCGTTTTACTCTTCTTGGCTAGTTTTTTAAGCGCTTGTACACATCAGCCAGATTTAACAGGTTTTGATGCGGCGTCCTTTAAGCAAGATCGTGGGGCATGTGATGGGAAGCGTGGTCAACAAGTCAATTGGCTAAAAGCACACAAATTCAATTTTCAAGGTGTTAGTTCGAATAACTTGGACGATATTTTAGGTAAGCCAGATTTGCAGCAATTAGCAGACAGGAATCAGGAATATTATATTTATTTCTTGGAACCAGGTCCGCATTGTTCGCAAAAACCATCACAAGCCAAATCAATTGCCTTTCGTTTCAGTGCAATGGGTATTGCCACCGAAATTACTTTTCAGGAAGGTATCCCTCTATAAGTTATTTGGTAAACATACCCACGATTGAATTTGTGAATCCAATCAAGAAGCTAAAAATCAGAGGAGCGATAAATCCTGTTACCTGAAATCCCGGGATATATAGTTCGACTAAATAAACCATGCCCACGGTGATCACCAATGAAAAAAGTCCTAAGGTCATAAAGGTTATCGGGAAGCTGATAATTTTCAAGATGGGCTTAACAAAAGAATTCAAGAATCCCATCGTAAGTGCAACCCATAGAGCAGTCGTGAATCCGTCAACGGTTATGCCTTTCAAGTAACGTGGTATAATCATGACCACTGTGGCGATTATAAGGTAACGTATGATAAATCCAATCATAATTATTTCTGATGTCTAGCTTGTAAAGTCTTTACGATTTCTTCTAATCCAATTCCCCGGTCCTCCAATAAAACCAGTAGGTGAAAAATTAAATCTGCTGCCTCTCCTTTAAACAATTCATCATTGTTCATCATGGCTTCAATGACTAATTCAACGGCTTCTTCACCTACTTTTTGGGCTACTTTGTGCGTACCCATTTGGAATAATGATGCCGTATATGAAGTGTCTGCGGAGGTATTCTTACGCGATCGAACGATGTGCTTTAAGTGATCTAGCCAGGCGGCATTATCTGTATTTGGCTCATTAAAACATGTATCCGCACCTGTATGGCATGTTGGCCCAGCAGGATTTGCTTGGATTAAAATTGTGTCTTGGTCGCAATCAATCGCTATATGCACAACTTCCAGGTAATTTTCAGATGTTTCGCCTTTTGTCCAAAGTCGATTTTTTGATCTGGAAAAAAAGGTCACCCGCTTATCAGCGATCGTTTTCGCATATGCCTCTTCGTTCATATAGCCAAGCATCAAAACCTTTAGCGTTTTCGCATCTTGGATAACGGCTGGAATTAATCCTTTTGAAAAATCAGGTTGTAAACTCATAGGGTTAAATTAGTATATCCGCATCGGAATTCCTTTGCTCGCTAAGTATTTTTTCAATTCGATAATCTCAATTTCTTTGAAGTGGAAAATGCTTGCTGCCAAACCCGCATCCGCTTTCCCCTCCGTAAATGCGTCGTAAAAATGCTCCATTGTTCCGGCTCCACCTGAGGCGATAATCGGGATAGACGCTTGAGATGAGATGCGACTTGTTAAGTCATTTGCAAAACCTGCTTTAGTGCCGTCAGCATCCATGGAAGTTAAAAGGATTTCTCCTGCTCCCCGCGATTCTACTTCTTTTGCCCAAGCTAGGGTCTGAATATCGGTAATCTTCCGTCCGCCATGCGTGTGTACCCAATCACTTCCGGCTACTTGTCGGGTATCTATGGCTACAATGATACATTGCGAGCCGAATTGCAAGGCTAGTTCATCGACTAATTCCGGCCGACGAACAGCAGAAGAATTTATAGATACTTTATCTGCACCTGCATTTAAAAGTGCTGAAACGTCTTCAATTGAGCTAATTCCTCCTCCCACCGTAAAGGGAATATTGACATGACGTGCCACTTCACGCACTAAATTTACCAAGGTTTTTCGGTTGTCGACTGTTGCGGTGATATCCAAAAAAACCAACTCATCCGCGCCTTGTTCTGCATACAATGCTCCCAATTCGACGGGATCACCCGCATCACGCAAATCGATAAAGTTGGTGCCTTTTACTGTCCGACCCTCCTTGATATCTAAACAGGGAATAATTCGTTTCGTTAGCATAGCGATTCCTTGGCAAATGTGGCTAAATCTTCTAAAGTAATCCGACCTTCATAAAAGGCTTTGCCCACAATCACGCCGAACAAATTCATCGCCCGTAATTGCTCTAAATCTTGCATATTGGCAACTCCGCCACTTGCAATAATATTTAACTCAGGATTATTCGCTTGAATTTTTTCATACAAACCAAAACTTGGACCTTGTAATAAACCATCCTTCGCGACGTCTGTAGAAATAACGTATTGAGCACCTGCTGCTTGATAATCTGTTAAGAAATCAAAGATTGAAATGTTGGAATTTTCTTGCCAACCAGACACCGCGATTTGTTCATTGTGCGCATCGGCACCTACGATTATTTTATCGGTTCCGTATTTTTTAAACCAACCATGAACGAGTGCTGGATTACGCACGGCGATGCTACCGGCCGTAATTTGTGCTGCACCAGCAGAAAAAGCTCGGTCAATCATTTCGTCGGATTGGACCCCACCTCCAAAATCGATATGTAGACGTGTATTCGTGGCAATACGTTCTAAAACGGCGGCGTTAACAATTTCTTTGGCTTTTGCCCCGTCTAAATCGACTAAATGTAATCGTTGAATTCCAGCCCCTTCGAATGCTTTCGCAATTTCCAGCGGATCGGAACTGTAAACTTTTTTTTGTTGGTAATCTCCCTGCGTTAATCGAACGCATTGTCCTCCAATAATATCAATGGCTGGTATAAGTTGGAACATAGATTAAAGCGCTAGGAAGTTTTGAATAATTTTTTGACCTGCCAATCCTGATATTTCTGCGTGAAACTGAGCTGCATAGAAATTATCTTTTTGCAGCATAGCCGAAAATGGCTGCGCATAATTACATGAAGCGGATGTATAGGTGTTTATCGGTGCATAAAATGAATGCACAAAATATACGTATTCTTCTTTCTTAAGCCCCTGCATGAGGACATTTTCACCTGATGCTTGAATTGAATTCCATCCTACATGAGGAATTTTCAAATCGGTGCTTACGAATCGTTTCACGGGTACATCGAAGACGCCCATGCAAGTCGTATTATTTTCCTCGGAATCCCTACATAATAATTGCATACCGATGCAGGTTGCTAAAACGGGTTGTTTTAAAGAAGGAATTAATTTGTCCAAACCCTTTTCGCGTAAGTAAGCCATGGCTGTACTCGCCTCACCAACGCCAGGGAAGATGACTTTGTCGGCAGATTGAATCGCTTTTTCATCATCTGTCCATAGGTATTTCATGCCAATTCTGTCCAAGGCGTACATGACCGATTGCACATTTCCGGCATTATATTTGATGATTGCGATATCCATGAACGACTTTTAAATGGGCAAAATGCCCTGTAAAGGTAGGCAAAAGGGCTTGGATTATGAAAAGAAGCGTATATTTGTTGGCCTTATGCCTACAAACCGTCGGATCCTTCTCGAAACATTATACCTGATTTGGATGGGCGCTTTACCTGTCCTGTTTAGTCTTTTTCTCGGCTATTTTGCCCTAGCGAATCCTGCATTTTTCATTGGTTTTTCCATGTTGCAGTTGGTGATTTTTTGGATCTCGGCAATTTTCATCATGGGATTAGCCCTATGTCCTACAACCTTTTTTGCGCTATTTACGGGCTATGTGTGGGGATGGGCGGGCCTGTTGCCATTGATACTAACATATGCCACGGCTTCTTTACTGGGTTATTTTATGGCACGTCAGATGAAGGGTGATGCACTCATTGAACTGATTCGTGTAAAATTTAAGGCGGGCAAATTTTTAGCGAATGTTCAGGCACAATCCTTTGCTTGGGTAATTTTGGCCCGGCTATCGCCTATTTTTCCTTTTGCTATTACAAATGCCCTGATGGCATTTTTAGGAGTTCCATTGCGTCAATTTTTTGTAGGAGGAACTCTAGGTATGCTTCCTAGAACCTTAATTGCGTTATGGACCGGTACGCAGGCAGCATCGTGGGCCAACCTGTTGAATCACCCTGAGATGCTTCGATGGCAAGATGTTATGAGCTTAGCGATGCTAGTCATTTCTGTCGCAGGGATGTTCTTCCTAGCGAAACGAAAAGTTTAATGCTTTAGAAATAGGTATAAAAAACCAAACATTGCGGCAAGTTGACCCATCCAAAGGATGAGGGTGTTTTTAGTTGCTGCGATTTCTAATGATAATTTCAACTCAAGCTCCATTAAACGAACATCCAAATATTCCTTGGTGACAAAGTTTTTTGTCCGGTCCACTACTGAATCTTGAAAGACATCTACAAATTCCATCGCATCTTTTTCCACCAGGTAGCGTTTTTTATGCGCTAATTGGTACAATTGAATTGATTTTGTTTCCTTATGACAAATCTAACGCTAAGAGCAACCCTGTACAATTCATTAGACGAATAACGCACTCATGATCAGTTTTTTATTACAAGTGAGACGATCATATACGTCACAGCACCTTGACCAACCCAAAAAATAAACATCCATTTGATGAGCTCACTTTTTGCTTCGGAAACCGTTTGACGTACAAAATCCTTGCTACTAAACTCCTGCGTAGAATCTTTCACCTCCGCCTGTAGTCCCTCGATGAATTTCATGCCCGTATGTTCATCTAAGCTCAATTTGCCTCGAACGATATTATATAATTTTCGTGTGTGTGGTTTCATGTCCTAAAAGTAGGACACTCAATCATACATGTCAATTCGATTTATGACTTATTTAGATGGCTTCGGAATCAATCACTTGAACTTTTCCCCACAAATGCTTGTTGGCATCAATGAACTTTTTGTGTTCAGGGTGATATAAGTACTCAGATTCTTTGGCTGCGTTTTCGAAAACGAGTACAACAGAAAAAGAATAACTTCCGTCTGTGGCTCCTTTGTCGAATTCGGTAATGATTGGCCGGCCTACATGTGCTGATTGAATCATGGGTAAAGTTCCAAGTTGTTTGAGCGCTGCGAGTAATTGCGCTTTTTCAGCTTCATTTCCTGGGTTTTTGGCCCAAAATAAGACATGATGAATAAAGGTCATGGATGTTTTTTTGGTTGAAATTAGGCTAGCTGAGGCAGTGGCCATGCCAGCTTTTTGGAGAAAGTTTCTTCTTGAGGTCATAAAATAGGTTTTAAATATTATTCAATTCTACTATGGAAATCGCACAAAAGCAATTAATCATTACTGGAGCCACTGGTATGGTGGGAGAAGGCGTATTGCATGAGGCAATTCGGTCGCCTTTCGTCAGTAAAATTTTAGTTATCAATCGCAAACCCTGTGGAGTAGATCATCCCAAGGTCATAGAATATCTACTTGTTGATTTTTTGAAACCAGAAGATATGCGTCAGGCAATTAAGGGCTACGACGCGTGTCTGTTTTGCTTGGGTGTATCATCAGTAGGGATGAATGCAGAGGAATACAAGCAAAAAACGTATGATTTGACATGCGGATTTGCCCAAGTTTTGCAACAGGAAAATCCAAAGATGACTTTTAGCTACATTTCTGGAGCAGGAACGGATTCTACAGAACAAGGGCGGTTAGGTTGGGCCCGAGTAAAAGGGAAAACCGAAAATGATCTGGCAAAAATGGGCTTTGGAGATTATTATTCGTTTAGGCCTGCAATGATTAGGCCTACACCCGGTTTGAAAAATGCTTTATCATTTTACAAATATATTGATTGGGTTTTTCCATTGTTACGTTGGCTTGCACCTCACACAGCATGTACCCTTCAGGAACTTGGGGAGGCGATGTTGGAAGTCTCTATTTTTGGTACGTCAACTAAAACGATTGAGGGAAATGATATTTTGGCTTTAGCTAAGCAAATGCGTGCGCGTTTATAGCTTTTTGGCTATTTTTGTTAGATATATTAAATGATAAGCTGTGAATAAGAAAGTTGTACTCATGATTTTAGATGGTTGGGGAATCGCAACCAACCCCAAAGTTTCAGCCATTGATGCGGCAAAGACTCCTTTTATTGATTCTTTGTACAAAAAATATGCCCATTCGAAGTTAGAGGCCTCGGGTGAGGCCGTTGGACTACCTGAAGGGCAAATGGGTAATTCAGAAGTTGGGCACATGAATCTAGGTGCAGGCCGTGTAGTATATCAGAATTTAGTACGCATTAATAAAGCAGTTCGTGAAAATACTTTAGGTCAAGAACCCGAATTGGCCAGCGCATTTGCATATGCTAAAAAAGAAAATAAATCGGTTCACTTCATGGGTTTGGTTTCAGATGGGGGTGTTCATGCACATATTGATCATCTTAAATCTTTGTTGACTTCAGCCTCTGAAGCAGGTTTAGCCAACGTATTTGTCCATGCTTTTACAGATGGTCGGGATACTGATCCTAAATCTGGCATGAAGTTCATGACGGATTTGGTCAATCATACCCGTAAAACGGGTACGGCTGTTGCCTCCGTAACGGGGCGTTATTTTGCGATGGATCGCGATAACCGGTGGGAACGTGTTGCATTAGCATACCATGCGATGGTCGACGCCGAAGGAACTCCTACGCAAGATGTTCTGGCGGCAATTCAAGCTAGCTACGATGCGGGCGTGACAGATGAATTTATCAAACCTATTATTGCAACGGATGCCAATGGGAAGCCTTTGGCAAAAATTCAAGCAGGAGATGTCGTGATTTGTTTCAACTTCCGTACGGATCGGGGCCGTGAAATTACTCAAGCGCTTACGCAACGCGATTTTCATGAAGAGAATATGCATAAGTTGGATTTATATTACTTGACCATGACGGAATACGATAAGGAATTCCAAAATGTGAAAGTGATTTTTAATGATTCGAATTTGCCGATGACGATGGGGGAAGTTCTGGAAGGAGCTGGAAAAAAACAAATACGTATCGCGGAAACGGAGAAATATCCACATGTTACTTTTTTCTTTTCAGGTGGGCGTGAGCAATTGTTTACTGGTCAAGAAAATATCTTACGAAATTCACCCAAAGTAGCGACCTATGATTTGCAACCCGAGATGTCGGCAGCGGATTTACGCGATGCCTTGATCCCTGAGTTGGAAAAGGGAGAGGTGGACTTTGTTTGCTTAAATTTTGCGAATCCAGATATGGTAGGTCATACCGGTGTTTTTGAAGCGGTTGTTAAGGCTGTTGAAACAGTGGACGCATGCGCTGAGGCCGTTGTCAAAGCTGGTTTGGCGCATGGCTATTCGTTTATTATCATTGCTGATCATGGAAACGCAGATGTGATGATGAATGAAGATGGGTCACCTAATACGGCACATTCAACAAATTTAGTCCCATGTATTTTAGTGGATACTGATTTTCACCCGACACTTCAAAATGGTAAGCTGGGCGATGTGTCGCCAACCATCCTTAAGTTGATGGGCGTGGCACAACCAAAAGAAATGACGGGCGTACCTTTGTTCTAGTTGACCTAGGTTTTTTGATTAGGTTGACCATTCGATAAATCTGCGTGTGTACGTATAAATTTTATCGTTTCTATTTTTACCTTTAATTGTTTTAAATATTATATGGCTAAAGTTGTAATTTTTGGGAATACTAGAACCGCTGAATTGGCGCTGTATTATTTGCAGCACGATTCTGACCATGAGGTCGTTGCTTTTACGGTTGAGCAGGATTATATACTAGAGCCTACATTTCATGGACTTCCACTTGTTCCGTTTGAAACTGTGGAAAATACCTATCCACCTACTGAGTATAAGTTTTTTGCACCTTTAACGGAGAAAAACATGAATCGTGTCCGTGCACGTGTTTATGAGCAAGGTTTGGAAAAGGGATATTCCTACATTTCATATATCAGTTCCCGTGCGACGGTATTGACAGATCAAATAGGAGAAAATTGTTTCATATTAGAAGACAATACGATACAGCCTTATGTTAAGATTGGCAATAATGTAGTTTTGTGGTCTGGAAACCATATTGGACATCATGGCACGATCGGGGATCATGTATTTTTTACTTCCCATGTTGTTTTATCTGGCGGTTGCCACGTGGGAGATTACAGTTTCATTGGTGTGAATGCAACAATTCGCGATCAAACGACATTGGGAGAAGGGACATTGATTGCAATGGGAGCGAATTTGACTCGACAAAAAACGGATCCCTGGAGTATTTGGAAAGGCAATCCAGCTGAGAAAGCCGCGATTTCGAGTAAGGATATTAAGATATAAAAAAAAGCCCTTCATAAGAAGGGCTTTTTTTATTCAATGGGTTGGTTTGCCTCATCTACGATCACAAAAATATCCTGTTTGGGTTTCTTCATCAGGTATTTTTCACGGGCATATTTTTCCAACAGGGCAGGATTTCCGATAACCATTCGTTTTTCCTTTTCTAATTCTTTGATTTTTTGCTGGTAAAAGGCTTTTTCGGCTTTCATTTCACTCAGTTCACTCCACAATCTATATTGTACAGTTAAATCATTCGAATCCAAAATAAACATCCACACAAAAAGGATGCTTGTTGAAATCGAATAAAAGCGATATTCTCCCCAAAAAAGCCTTTTGACAAAATTCATTATTTCTTAGAAATTCAATCCTGGGAAATATGCATTTGCACCCAATTCTTCTTCAATACGAAGTAACTGGTTGTATTTAGCCATACGATCAGAGCGAGATGCAGAACCTGTTTTGATTTGTCCTGTGTTCAACGCCACAGCTAGGTCGGCGATTGTAGCATCTTCTGTCTCTCCTGAACGGTGTGACATAATGTTTTTGTAGGAATTGCGTTTCGCTAAATTCACTGTATCGATTGTTTCAGTTAGTGAACCAATTTGGTTTACTTTAACTAAAACGGCATTGGCAACACCTTTTTCGATACCTTCTTGTAAACGCTTCACGTTTGTAACGAATAAATCATCACCTACTAATTGACATTTTGAACCGATTAATTTTGTTTGTTCAGCCCAGCCAGCCCAATCATCTTCAGCCATACCATCTTCAATCGAAATGATTGGATATTTGTCAGCCCAAGTTTTCCAGTAAGCAGCCATTTCCATGTTGTTCAATTGCTTGCCATCTGATTTTTTGAAGGTATACAGTCCTGTTTTCTCATCGTAAAATTCAGAAGCTGCTGCATCCATGGCGATGAAAATTTCTTCTCCTGGCTTATAACCTGCCTTTTCGATAGATTGCAATACGATTTCGATTGCTTCTTCGTTCGACTTAATATTAGGGGCAAATCCACCTTCATCACCTACGTTTGTTGAGTAACCTTTTGATTTCAAAACACCTTTCAACGCGTGAAATACTTCAGTACCCATGCGCAATGCATGTGAGAAAGACTCCGCTTTCGCTGGCATAACCATGAATTCTTGGAAGTCGATTGAGTTATCCGCATGTGAGCCACCATTCAAGATGTTCATCATGGGAACTGGTAATGTATTGGCGTTAACACCTCCGATGTATCGATATAAGGGTAAACCTGCTTCTTGCGCAGCTGCTTTTGCCACAGCCATAGAAACCCCTAAAATTGCATTAGCACCTAGTTTACCTTTGTTTGATGTACCATCTAATTCAATCATCAGACGGTCGATCATATTTTGCTCAGATACTTCTAAGCCCCATAATTCTTCAGCAATAGCTCTGTTAACGTTTTCAACTGCTTTTAAAACACCTTTTCCTACATAAACTGATTTGTCTTCATCACGAAGCTCAACAGCTTCATGTATACCTGTTGACGCACCTGATGGAACTGCTGCTCTACCAAAAGCACCATCTTCGGTCTTAATATCTACTTCGATTGTAGGATTTCCGCGTGAATCTAAAATTTGTCTAGCGTGTACGTACTGTATTGCACTCATCTTTTTATTGTTATTGTGAATAAATGATTACGTTGTAATTGCGTAAATTGCCTTGCAAAATAACGCAAAATTTGGATAATTTCAGCCGGTTTTGTGTTTAATCATGATTATATAATCTGTCATCTCACTAAAATGAAAAAATATTCCTTTCTAATCCTGTTTTCTCTCCTATGTTCAAGCCCCTTGCTAGCGCAAGTGCTTGATGTTGAATCGTTTTCGCATAAAATCACTGAGATGCCACAGGCAATTTTATTAGATGTTCGAACGGCTGGAGAATTTGGTGGTGGTCATTTGCCAAACGCGCGCAATATAGATTTTCGTTCAGCATCATTCGCGCAGGATATTGAAAAATTAGATAAGCGGCAGCCTGTTTTGATTTATTGCCTTTCTGGTGGTCGGTCAGCTCAAGCTGCTGAGCTCATGCGTGCGAAGGGTTTCCAAGTGACCGAAATGAAAGGAGGCTATTTAAAATGGACTACGAAAATGTTGCCGCTAGAGGGTGTTCCTGCTGTTAAACATGATGCGGCGTGGAATTTATCTGAATTTGAAAAATTAACCAAAGATAGTGATGCCGTGGTTGTTGATTTTTATGCCAAGTGGTGTGCGCCTTGTTTGAAAATGATGCCTATGGTGGATAAATTAGCTGGAGAATACCAGGGTAAGGTTTCTGTCATTAAGGTAGAAGCGGATGGGAATCAAGCAATTTTACAAGCTAGTGGAATTGACGAAATCCCGAGTTTTTTGGTTTACCGCAAAGGTAAATTGATCCAAAAAACTTCGGGATTCCGAGAAGAGCCTAAGCTCAAAGAACTATTTGATCAGGCTACTGGGACCATTCAGTAGGCTGGCGATCCCAGCGGTGAAGCTTTAGCTTTTCCAATAAATCATGGGTTAACCCTTTGCCATCCGAGCAGGCAATATTATTTGCGGCATGGTTTAACTTACGCATACCTGGAATAATGGTACCTACATCTGGGTTGGATAAAATAAATCGAAGCGCCATCTCAGGCATATCCATTCCCTCTGGAATTAGTGGTTTTAATGCGTTTGCATGGTCAACACTTGAAATTAGATTTTCAGGAACAAAATAAGTAGAACGCCAATCGTCCGCAGGGAAAGTTGTCTCATAGCTCATTAATCCCGTTAATGTACCTTCATCAAATGGGACACGGGCTATAACGGCAACATCTAATTCTTTGCATAACGGAAATAGTAAATCTTCTGGATTTTGATCGAAAATGTTGTAGATCACTTGTACGGCAGAAATATGTCCTGTTTTAATTGTGTCTAGGCAATTAGTAGGTTCCCAACGATTTACAGAAATTCCCCAATGGGCTACTTTCCCTTCCTTAGTTAATTTTTCAACTGCTTTTTGCCATTCATCTTGGTTTGCCCAGGCATCTTCCCACACATGAAATTGCTGCAAGTCAATTTGTTCAACACCCAAATTTTTTAAGCTCTTTTCTGTGTATTCGATAATGTGATCCGCAGGGAAACAATCTTTTAATAAGAAATGAGACTTGGAGGGCCATGTAAAGTTTTTGGGTGGAATTTTTGTAGCTGCATATATTTTCGTGTCAGCATGTCGCTTAATTAAAGCGCCTAATATTTGTTCGCTCTTACCTTCAGCATACCCCCAAGCGGTATCAAAAAAATTACAGCCAAGAGAAACGGAATGATCGAGTGATTTGTTTACCTCTTGAATATTTGAGCCTGTCCATCCGGCCAGCCCCCACATGCCGTAGCCTATTTCACTAACTTGCCAGTCTGTTCTTCCAAATCTTCGTGTTTTCATATGTTAAATTGTTCTTAATTTTAATTTAAAGTTAGCTTTATTTAAATTTATTTCAACGTCCGTTTAATACGTTTTTGTTTATTTTATGTCTAAATAATATATGTATTATCATGAGTTTAAATGAAATTAAATATGTTTATACATATTAAATACACATTTGCAATAACCGTATAATAAATGTTTTAATCTATTTAAAACAGCAATAACACAAATAACGCAAATCTTCTAATTATCCACTCCCCATTAGTCTAAATTTGACTTATCGTATTAACTAATGATAAGGGATGAACACAACCAATATACCACAGCTTAGCACGATTAATTTAGGTGCTATCCATGTTCTTTCTTCTGAAATCTTATTCATTCGTGGCGAAGGAAATTATTCTAATTTTTTCTTAAAAGATGGGCGTAAAATCCTTTCCTGCCGCACACTAAAGTACTTTGCTAATTTACTTGTCGAAGATGGTTTTATACGTCCATCTAAATCTGCTTTGATTAATCCCTCAGCCATTGCGCACATTGATTTCAAATCGCAAAAGTCTATTCGTTTGGTAAATGAGGAAGTGATTTCTATTTCTAGAAGGCAGGTTCGCCCTTTAAAAGAGTATTTTCAAACGCTTGCTTAGGTTATTTTACAAAGGATTTCCAAAATTCTGGATTGTATTTTTCCCATGCATGGCAACCAAATGGCAAGTTGCCTCCTAAAATCTTAATACCTATCTGCGGATTTTTTTCGAGTGAGAAGGATAGCGCCTCTTTCCAATCTGGCAATTTCAGTAACCATCGAAATGGGTAGGTTCGACGCTGGGCAAACGAAAACATAGCATCTTCATTCGCCTTCCACTCTTTAAAAAAATATCCGTAATATCTTATGTAGCGAAGTATGGGTTTGACTTTACGCAAGGATAGGCCTCCGTTCATAAGTACAGGTTCATCAAATAGGCTACCTTTCCCTGTAATATGTTTCTTTCTTAGCTTAGGAGCCCCGATGTAATCATATCCTTTTTCGCACCAATGTGTTAATTGATCATCAAATACATAGGCGTCCAATTGATGAATTAAAATAAATTCATAGGCTAGAAATTCATGGTAGAATTCGGTACTAACCAATAAATGATTGTATGTTTTTGGACTTAAAAAATAACTTTCTGGGAAACGAATGACCGTATAGGAGTCAATATAGTCGGCAATAAAATCTGTATTTAATTCTTTGGGTGCGATAAGTATAATGGGATATTTTCCTAAAACTCGCTGACATTGGCGCAAAGAAATTTGCTCATTTGCAGAGAGTTTAGTTTGATATATAGGTATGACAATCGCTACTTGTTGCATATCATTCAAATAAATCTCCTAATATAGGTCGCCACCATTTGCCGCCCTCCAGATACTTATATGAGCCATTTAGTACATATTTAAAAATTGGCGCTATTCTTGAAAAGCGATTTGCAGGTAAATTTGCGCGCATCGCATAAAATTCATACCGTTGTTGTAATTGGCCGATGACAGTTGATGGAATATTAGGCATGGACTTTATATGCTCATAAAGTGCTTTTGCATCATCATATTTTTTCCCAATTCGACTCAATTTATCCTTTCTAGATCGTGTTAAACGGTCTAGTAAGGATACATGTTCATTTTTTGCTTTTAGGCCAACTTGCTGGCTTTCATGTTCTCTGTATTGAATCAATGTGTCGCTCATAAACCCGATTTGATTATGGATAGCTAGTTTTAGTGCCATCCATCCATCATGAATCAATTCAGGGATTATTTCAGGTACAGGTATCAAATTGGGCAAACTACGTTTGCGTATGGCCATTGTAGCACCTGTTACCACATATCCTTTTAAGAGAATTTCAAATGATTCACCATTTAGCCATTTAGCCTGCGCTTCTTGGTTAAATTCAATTTGATTAAATGAAGAATTTCCTGTTTGAAGTCCGCGCTGATCAATGATTTGCGCATTTGAAAACACGGCCTCATGTTCTTCATGCTCTTGAAAATAGGCAACCATCATTTCTACTTTCTTGGGCATCCAAACATCGTCTTGGTCGCAAAGAAAAATTATATCTCCAGTACATTTTTGAAGGCATTGTTCAAAGTTTTTACTACTACCCAGATTACGTTTGTTTTGATGAATATGTACTGGGAATGAAACGGATTCACTAAACTTCGCTAATATATTAATGGTAGAATCTCTAGAGCCATCATCACATACTACAAGTTCATGAATTGGACTTGTTTGTTGCTTAATGGATTCAAGCTGTTTGGGTAAAAATTCTTCCCCATTATAGGTACATAAAGCTACTGAAATTGACTGCATATCAATAAATTACATGGGGACGTACACGAGTTTCTTAGTCTCAAAAAAGGGTTCTTCGAAATAAGATGGAAGTTCGATAGTTTTTGTTTTACGTTCTAATTCTTTTATTTCCTCCGTCAGGTCTCCTCCCTTAAGCAAGATTAATCCATTTCGTTTGGTATGAAAATGGTTGGGGCTTATCTTTTTCCTAACCCAATAATAAAATGGATTTAAGCGTGTAACGGCCCTGCTGATAATGAATTCAAAGTCTTGATCTACATCTTCAGCTCGCACGTGTTGGGCGCGAACGTTAGTTAAACCAAGTGCTTCAGCTACTCCTTCCACTACTTTGATTTTTTTACCAATACTATCAACTAGTAAAAATGAACATTCGGGGAAAAGAATGGCTAATGGTATACCTGGGAATCCACCACCTGTCCCCACATCCAATAGTTCGGTACCCGGTCTAAATTCGATGAATTTTGCAATAGCCAATGAGTGTAGCACATGGTGCAACATTAAATTATCGATATCCTTGCGCGAAACAACGTTGATTTTTTCATTCCATTCCACGTATAAAGGCAACAATTGTTCAAATTGTTGCAGCTGGTTTTCCGTGATTTCAGGAAAATATTTTTTTATTAATTCCGCCTTCATAGTCGATTTTCAGCCCCAAAGATACATAAATATCACCCCTATTTTTGTCTTCTTCGGGCCTTTTTTGATTCAGACAATAGCTTTTTCGCTTCGGTATGTTGGGCTGATTTTTTATCTGCCTTGTCTAAAACTTCTTTGCAATATGAAACAGCTAAATCAAAATTTGTTTCTTGGAATGCTATGCGCGCGAGACCCAATACAGATGCCCAATAATATCCAGATTCCATTGCATCTGTTTGTTTACTGAATTCCATACATTGTAAAAACCGCTTTTTTGCCTCTATCGAATTTTTGAATACGTATAGATTGTAATACCCGAGGATATAACTAGCATACCTTCCTGAAACGCCTTCGTATCCTACTTGGTGATTTTCGATTCGGTCAAGAATTGATTTTGCTTGTTCTTCAGCTTCATCCAATTTCCCGACCATAAAGGCTGCACGTGCGTGATAGCGGTGAAAAAAAGGATTATCAGGGAAGTTTTCATGGGTATATTTGGCCATATCATAGGACTTATTGGCCATATTTTCCATTGCATAAATCTGTAGTAAGAAATAGCGCGCCTCCGTTCGCGTGTAAAATGCTTGGTAGCTAACTTGTTCTAATTGTTTGATTCCCTGTAGTTTATTTGCTTTTGGAAATAACCATAGGACTGGTCTTAATAACGGGAAGTTCTGTTTGATGAAATGGTAATAGTAGTTGTACAATCCGTCGCCAAACATGAGCTCCGGACTGAAGTCGGCAAAATTCCGTGAATGATCTAGGTATTTAAGTGCATTTTTAGCAGCTAAGGTCGCGCGTGTCCAATTTTTCCGCTCGGCATGTAGTCTGCCTTTAAAACCATAGGCGGCAGCCATGAAGAAAGCGGCTTCTGGATTTTCTGTTTCATCCCAGATAACTTCTGCTTTCTCAATACTCTTATCCATATATTCGATCAGTCGATCATCATATACTTCACTTTTCGTATTTGGCACGATTTTCCACCATTGCATTAGTCCGAGTAGAAAATCGGGTAACGGATGTTTTGGGTATTTGACTTTGAGGTAATTGAATTCACGTTCCGCTTCGGGGAAGTGGAAGTTGTACATTTGATTAATGGCTGTTGTCGCCTCAATTTGTACTTCAGCCGTGAGCAGAAGCATTCCTTTGGAGCGTTCCTTTTCTGCTTCTTCGGTTAATTTCCACCATTGGCCTTGTGTGCTAAAGGCCAATGGCAGGAAACTAATCAATAATACTATTTGCTTAAGATGATATTTCAATTTCATCTCCATTTTGGTTTAAGAACTTAAATTCTGTTATGCCAAATGAGGAGTCTTCCATGATGGAAATCCATGTTTTGTATTTCACAAACCAATTCATACGGATCGATGGGAATCCTTTGGTAAAGTAAGCGGATAAGAATGGGTGCGCCAATAAGGTTAATTTCTTCTCATTCTGCTTAGTCACAAGATGCTCCACATGCTGTGCGATAATTTCCGATACAGCGATACTTGCTGTGATACTACCGGTACCTGCACAACTTGGGCATGTCTCGTGCGTAGACACATTCATTTCAGGACGTACACGCTGACGTGTAATTTGCATTAAGCCAAATTTGGTCAGTGGCAAAATCGTGTATTTTGAACGGTCGCCACGCATTTCATCGCGCATGATATCTTGGATCATCTTCCGATTATCCGCCTTTTTCATGTCGATAAAGTCGATGACAATGATGCCACCCATATCACGCAATCGTAATTGGCGTGCAATTTCCTTTGCTGCTTCGCGATTGACACTCAATGCCGTGGCTTCTTGATCCTCTTCGGAGTTGGACTTATTCCCCGAGTTAACATCGATGACGTGAAGCGCCTCCGTATGTTCAACAATCAAATAACCCCCACCTGGAAGTGATACCGAACGTCCAAACAACATCTTAAGTTGTTTTTCAATGCCAACCTGTTCGAATAATTTTGTCTTCCCTGTGTGAAGTTTAACAATTTTCTCTTTTTCTGGGGCAACGTTGTGTACGTATTCTTTGGCTTCGTTATATAAATCTGGACTGTCCACGATAACATTATCGAAGTCATTATTCAATAAATCACGCAACATAGAAGTAGCCCGACTCATCTCACCGATAATCCGGTCGGCAGGCTTCGCGTCCACCAACTTCTTAATACCATCTTCCCACTTTGCTATGGACTCTTTCAAGTCGCGCTCCATTTCCTCAACGGCCTTACCTTCGGCTACGGTACGTACGATAACACCATAGTTTTTGGGCTTGATGGAACTCATCAATTTTTGTAAGCGATTACGTTCTGCTTTGGAGGTGATTTTTTTTGAAATGTTCACCCCATTTGCAAAGGGAACAAGAACAAGAAATCTTCCTGCGATAGAAATATCGCATGATAAGCGCGGACCCTTTGTGGAGATCGGCTCTTTAACCACTTGAACAAGGGCTAATTGACCTCGCGTTAATACCTTATCTACTTTCCCTAATTTGTCAATTTCCTCTTCAAGTTTGTAATTCTCAATGCGGACATTTTTACCTTTTTTGGTTAAAACATCCCGCGTAAACTTTTGAAGTGTGGCTAAATTAGGGCCCAGGTCATGGTAATGCAAAAATGCATCTTTCTCATAACCGATATCAATAAATGCGGCATTTAATCCCGAAACCAATTTCTTAATCGTACCTAAATAAATATCTCCAACGGAGAATTGAGGTTCCGACTGTTCAATGTGGTATTCAACAATCCTTTTGTCATGCAAAAGGGCAATTCTATCACCCTTGGGTGTAGAATTTATGATTAGTTCATTACTCACAATGTTCGACGAGAAGAATGTTCATTTGGGCTATAAACCCAAATATATAATATACAGGTAAGTAAACGCCAAAAACAGGCTATTTATTGCTAAATAAAATGCCTGTTTTTGGGTCTTTCTGACAAGATCATTTGATGAAATTGCTAACCGTTACTACTTCTTCTTGTGACGATTCTTACGAAGACGTTTTTTACGCTTGTGAGTTGAGATCTTATGACGTTTTCTTTTCTTTCCGCAAGGCATAGCTTTTAGCGTTTAAGTTTTTAATAATTTACCAAGCTGACTTTCAGCTTTTCTATTTTTTG
>JACCDL010757842.1_pt1 | contig 19275 bp, 18 predicted proteins | sample 7441931 | NCBI WGS metagenome assembly JACCDL01 (sample SAMN15323437, study PRJNA562643) | freshwater metagenome | isolation source: river surface water | place: USA:Blue River Watershed | collected 2017-08-16 | reverse complement strand
GCCCAATCGCCATCGAGCAAATGATAGTACATCCATTGTGCCGGAGCCGACCAATGGGCTCTTCCTACATTACAAGCTAGAAAAGCAGTATACATGCGCATATGGTTATGCATCATACCACTTGCATGCAATTCTTCTATCCCTTTATCTATTGCCTCAATTCTTGTATTTGCATCAATCAATACTTTAGGTAAAGCACGATGCTGAACTTGTTCTTGTTGTTGTTTGATGTCTCGGTTGATACCATCACCAAGCGACTGCCACACACGTTGAAAATATTCTCTCCAACAAAGTTGTTGTACAAATTTTTCAACTTGATAATAACTAAACCCACGTTTGACCAAATGATCAAAAACAGTTCGGGTATCAATTACCCCACGAGAAATATAAGGCGATAAACGCGTTACCGCTCCATTGATGAAATTTCTAGATTTACCATAACGAACTGGATCGATATAATCTAGTTGGGCAATGATGGATGAATAGTCAGTCGGGATAGTTGATAACATTTCAGCCTACCGTTTACTGATTTTGTTAAGGGAAATCTGACGTTGCAAGGTGCATTTGAAACGAGTGATTTCAGCACTACGCTTCATGAGGTGTTTCTGACTCACACCACTATTGACTCTTTTGCGCCACAAATCAAATGACTTTCGCTTGAGTTGGCCTCGCATGAGCTTGATGACTTCCGCTTCGGGTAAGCCAAATTGAATTTCAATTGCTTCAAAAGGTGTTCGATCCTCCCATGCCATTTCAATGATGCGATCAATGGCTATTTGATCTAATTGTTTCGCAGATGAATTGTCCATTGGCTAAATAACACCCTGCCAATGATATTGTTCAAGAGATAAAGCTATAATTCAATTATAACTTTATCAGTTTGAAAACTATTTCTGCATAATTATTCCGCTCGTATAATATGCCAATAGTTTTTTTATTGATCAAGACTAAATCACTATAGGCTGTCCAGTCGTTTTTAGCTGTTTCATTTTTATCCACTAGAATAGATCTCGACCAAGACTTACCTTCATCATTACTGATCTTGATAGTTAGGTTATTTCTCTCACGTTGATCAGCTGCATTAGATGATGCAATAATGGCTTTCCCTTTTTTATAACCTATGGTAAGTAAAGAACCCTGACAAACAGGATCGATAAGTTGCTGATCAAAATAGGTAGTATCCCAATGCTCGGCACCACTGCTGCTATATGCTATGATTCTATTGCGGATATTACCACGCTGATTGCGAATGCTCATCAACATGCGGTTATTTGAAAGTTCAGTAGCAATGGACTCATTAGAACCTTCTATATCAATAGATGGACTCAACTGAAATGTTTTTCCGTGATCATCAGAATAAAAAGCATGCGCTCTATAATCACGAAACTGTGGTTGAGGAGGACCAGCAGAATGATTGGCAGGGATAACAATTCTGCCTTTGTATTTCCCTTTTTGAAACTGCATTGCATGTCCGGGTGTATTGGCATAACTTCTCCAATCTTCTTTAAAGTTGTAAGCAGCATTTAAACCAGATTGAAGCGGTTTATGTACCATGGATGTAATGTTAACCGGCTCACTCCATGTTCTCGCCAAATCTAAAGATCGAATGAACCAGGCTTCTCTTACACCATTTCCTTTTCTGATTTCATTTTCATGGTTATTTCCAGTATTGTAAAATAAGTACACAACACCTTTGGGATATGCTGGATCTTGTAAATCGATTACTGGTGCTGGGTTCCCAGCTTGTAAACTAGTTTGATCCACCAACATGATCAAATCGCTCCATGTTTTCCCTTTATCACTACTGCGTTTCATGACAATGTTGATGTCACCAAAATCAGCACTGTTGTTTACACGCCCTTCAGCAAAAGCAAGTAGTTCACCAGTTGGCAAAGTAACAATAGCAGGTATGCGGTAACTCTTGTGTCCTTCTGTGCCGCTTTTAAATACAACTGATTCTTGTGCCTTAGCGAATGAAAAAAAGCAAAATAAAAAGAATAAAACTCGCATTATAAAACTAAGGCTGATTGACAGCTAAATCAGTTGTAGCGACTGCAACAACTTTATTATTGACAATAATTGGATATGAATAAGTTTTCATCCAAATATCACCACCGCCTGCATCAAAATAAGGGGCTGTCCAATAAGGCAATTTTGTATCGATGGGTTTTCTCAACCAATCCTGGCTATTGATATTATAAGAAGGAACGGACAATTCTTTATTAAGAAGTCCACCACTCTTTCTATACCAATAAGGACTTGTTGTAACAACCCCATTTGCATCAAGAAGCGCAACAGTAGATCCAAAAAAATCAGTTGGTTGTGCATTGAGATACACACGCACACGTTCATTTATATTAGCAGATGTAGGAGGATCAGCTTGTAAGGAAGAAGCAAAACTTTTCATTGCGGCTTCAACAACTGGCGTTAGGTCTTCTTCTTGCTTTTTACAGCTGGATAGAAAAAGGAAGAGCGCAGAGAAAAATATCAGTACACTAGATTTATTCATGTCGTTTGCTTTTTTACAAAGTAAGTCTATAAATAGGAGTTAACTCCTATTTATTAAATTATCTACTTACGTACCCTTCTTCCTTCCCTGTTTCTTGTAGATGGAACATATGGATCAGGTGGCATAGAAGGTAATGCTTTCAAATATTCAATGATTGCCATTCGTTCATCATGATTAAGTGCTCTACCAATTTTTCCAATCGTAGTTGAATCATCTGTAAATGCATGTCCTGTATTAGCATTGCCAGGTAGGCGTGTGTCAAATTGAAATGATTTGGGTGATCTACGATTCACATAACCCAGTTTTTCAGGATCATATTCATAACTACCTAACCAAAAGGTAACTGATCTTTCAGCAGGTGGACTCAAAAGTTCATATACATTGGGCACTGATGCATTGTGTAAAAATGGAGGTGTACTCCAAATGCCATCTAGCGGTCTTGCTTTATAAATTGCTTTTGCTCGAACAATATTGGATCGGTTTTCCTTTGAAAGTGATTTAATTTGCTCTTCGGTCCACCCTAATTTTTTGTAGGCATATTTTTCCATTTCAGATGTAACCAGTTGAAGTCCGGTTGCACCATCAATAGAAGTTGCTTCTGGCCCCAATAATTTTGTAGCATTATACCGCCTATTCATGAATGTAGCAGCTTCACTTGAATCAGTTCCAATAACATGAAGTGGAATCTCAGTTACTGCAAGATCATTAGAACCTGCAAGTGGACGAGGAGCGTGACATTTGGCACAATTCATCATGAATAGCGCTCTTCCAGTTGCAGCTTTCTTTGTATCAATCTCTCCTAGTAACTGATTTGGCCATTGTGGTGCTTTTAAAGAAGCAAAGCCTTTCTCCATTTCAATTAATCGCTCAAGATCAAAATTACTCTCCCACTTTTCTGGACCTTTTTTCAGATTACCTTGATCATCAAGAAAATTTGTTCTGCCTCCGTTACCAAGTACTTGTAATATGTTTCTAGAAACAGGCTGACTGAAAGAAGCGTTATAATGTACCCAATTAAGACGAGCAATATCCCATAAATATGGAACCCCAACCGGAGCATTGGCAGCATGATAATTTGATTGCTCTCTTAAACCCAATCCGAATACTTCATTACCTATACGGTTGAAAGGGTCCATTCGACCATGACCTGCATCAACAGAAGCTGTACCTAATTTAGCATAGGCTTCCATTTCCCAGGCAGCAATAGCCATGACTTCCTCAACATCTTTCTTGAGTTTAGCTTCATCACCTGGTTCCTCAGCAAGAACTTTTTGAGCAAATCTTTTCCATGATGCAGAATCTTGTAAAGTTTTACCCAACGAAACTCCGAAGTCTGTAAAAAATTTATAAATATTAAATCCTGCAGAAGCACCGTCAATTCTTAACGCTGTGCCATTGAAATTTATTTGTCCGGTGTGACAAGAAGCACAAGTAAGTCCCAACATCACCCTACCATTCTCTTTAGCAGGTTTGATAGAAAAACCAACAGGTAATCCTTGCGGATTATTTTTAGTAACAGGTTTATCTAAAAAGCCTAATCCCCTTAAGTAAACTGGATCCAATAATGAAAGATTGGTATCAGGCGATTCCAATGCCCTCACCCAACTGAGTGGCGCAAATTCTTGTCCCGCGTTCAGATGATGCCAATAATCTCTTTCCTCCTCACTCCAACCCTGATCAGACCAAATGATTTTTTCCGGAGTATAGAATCCTTCAAGCTGTAGTTCGCTTTGCTGATTATTATTTTTACAAGCAAATAATATAACAGAAGCTATTACAGCAACAAGTGTCTTTTTCATAAGTATCTAATTGATTCAATAATTAAAATTACCTAAAAAACCGAAAGTATCTCAGAGCATTAGACTTTTATAAAGTAAAACAAGATGAAGCTTTTATGCTCCCGTCAACTCTGCGTGAGCTTTAAAATTATTCAAGATCAATTGCCAACCTTGTTGTTGTAAATCTAAACTGTTTACTTCTTCAGGCTCAAAGGTTTCAATAATATTTACATACTCACCTTCTTCCTCAAACTTCACTTCTACATACCTACCATCTTCAATGTAATAAGTAAGCAATTTCATTGGTTCCACTTTTTGAAAGGTGCCATTAAAATCAAAAGACACAGAACCATCTTTGGCTGCCATGCGGTAGGTAAAGTTTCCTCCGGGGACTAAGTTGTTTTCAGCAGCAGGACAATGCCAATCATCTGAAGCATGGTTCCATGCCATTATATCTTCTGTATTGGTCCAGCAATCCCAAACGTGTGATAGACTTGCTTTTACTTTAGCTTCAATCTTTATCATATTCATAAACTCAAGTTTTAGATTTTAATTCATCTACGGCTCTACTGTAACAATTACACGCTTATAACGTGTGAGCGAAGGTGTTCCTTTATCTGTCACCTGCAAAATAAAATGCAAGGTCTCTGGCTTATCTACTTTGGGAGCAGTAACCGGCAAATCATACAAATTAGGTGAATAAGGTCTGAAACTTACACTACCCTTATAACTTCCTGCTTCCTGATACTGAAACCACAAATAACTCACCGAATCTCCATCAGGATCACTAGTGCCTTTTGCATTCAAATGAAATGTTTGTCCGCTCTTCACCGTAAACCGATCTGCATGAGCCAACTTCACTACAGGTGGATGATTGCATTCAACATAACTCTTAACTGTCCAATCCATCCGCGCAGCAAAATCATGCTGAAACGCTGTTCTCCATCTCCATATCGTTTCTCTATTTCCACCATATTTCTTTTTGTCTATTTCAGATACTACACTGTCATTAGCATTGGTCCATATTGCTCTAGTCTCAGGTTCATCTTTAGGCCAATTCTCTCTTTTAAACATCCCCTGATTAGAATCTTCGAACTGAGGTAAATACAATTCATACCTTCCGCCCCATCCACCATAATTAGGATGCTCAGCATCATTTAATCCATTATCAATAAGACTTAAAAATGTAGGTGTATCGCCTTCCATGCCATAAGCCACATCAGGATACAACACACCTAAGGGACCATGACCTTGTTGTATATTTTGCGCTAACCAAGCATTGGAAATCACCTCGGTATTTGAACCTGGTGCATTGAAATTGATGCCCAACCAAGTGGCTTTGCTGTAATTATAACCGGGTGTAACAATGAAGAAAACGCCGGGAAATTCTTTTCTTATCCAGGGACCGCTATCGTCTTGATCTGAAATGGTATACACCCTCAATTTAGCATACATGCGCGCAGCCTCTGCTGCAGGTTTTGTAGCCCTGATTTTCCATAATGCTTGTGCTAATGTATTGGGACCGCCCCAAACAGTAACCCACAAAGGTCTGCTATCTGGCTTCTCTAACATTTTAATAATCCACTCTGATCCTTCAGAATCTTTTCTCTCACCAACACCCTGCATACCATAAACAGGTAATCCTTTTTTCACTTTCGCAGCGAGACTCTCATAACTGGCATATCCCTTTTCATGTTTCAATAAATTGATCTGTACTTTTTTATACCCTTGTAGGATTTCATGAATGGTCTCTGGTGCAACTCTTGTCTTTTGATGAATCGATGTAGTAGCTACCAAGCCTTCTACATCCCACTGGTTATTGTACAAAAGAAAACGCACTAGTGATTGTGCATCATCAGGATCTGCTTCAATATCGGTCAACACCAACACGCGATGCTTCTGTGTATGTTGCGCTAATACGCTACTTACTAAAAGTATATATGAAATAAATAAGAAGATTATACGTCTGTTCATAATAGTAAGCATTAATTACACAAATAAAAAAATATGTTCTAATGATTAGAAGCTTTTCAAACTTAAATCTTTCTAAAATTATAGGAGTTAGTTTGAATGCACAAAGTAATGGCATAACTTGAGTATGCGGAATATTGTAAACCCTATTTCGCTCTTTAGTGCATGAAAAACTATTTCGTTTTTATTTTCTGCTTGTTGGTACTTGCCACCTCTTGTAGTTCTAATAAATCAGAAAAAACACTTCCTCGAATTGCCATTGCAGGTTTGGCAATAGAATCAAGTACCTTCTCTCCTGCCTTAACACATGAAGAAGCGTTCAAAGCACGAGTAGATACTGCAGTTTTTTCATCTTATCCTTTTTTGGCTAAAGATTCGATTCTGCGCAAAAGCGCTAATTGGTTTCCAACACTACAAGCACATGCACTTCCGGGTGGCACTGTTACCCGTGAAGCCTACGAATCTCTTGTTAACCAAACCTTGCAAAGATTGAAGGCGAACCTTCCATATGATGGCCTGTTCTTTGATATACATGGCGCTATGAGTGTAGTGGGACTAGAAGATCCTGAAGGGGACTTTATTATACGCGTGCGCAAACTGGTTGGTAACAAGACCTTGATTTCTACTTCGATGGACTTACATGGAAATGTTTCAAGGCGTCTTGCTGAAAATACAGACCTCATCACCTGTTTCCGAATGGCTCCGCACGAAGATGCAATAGAATCAAAAAAGCGTGCAGTTCAAAATCTTATAGATCGTCTAGAATCAGGCAAAGGTAAACCTGCATTCAAAGCATGGATACCTGTACCCATCTTACTTCCCGGAGAAAAAACTAGTACGAGAATTGAACCCGGAAAAAGTCTTTATGCACAAGTAGACCCCATCACCAAGCGCCCGGGTATCATCGATGCTGCAATTTGGATTGGTTATGCTTGGGCCGACGAACCTAGGAACCATGCCGTTGTAATGGTTACCGGTGACGACCAAACTGCAGTTGGAAAAGCAGCTGAAAGTCTCGCTACAAGCTTTTGGAATTTGCGTTCCAAATTTGAATTTGTTGCACCCGTTGCTAACCTCAATGAAAGCTTAGACATGGCATTGTCAAGCGACAAAAAACCTTTCATGATCAGCGACATGGGAGACAATCCTACTGCTGGTGGTGCAGGTGATGTAACATGGACACTCAGCAAACTACTAGATCGACCAGAGTTCAAAATCGAAACAGGAGCAACACTCATTTATGCATCCTTACCCGCTCCAGAATTGGTTGCAAAAGCCGTCGCTGCTGGTGTAGGCGCCAAAGTTGAAGGTCTTGCAGGTGCGGCTGTAGATAATCGGTATTCACCTCCAATTAAACTCTCAGGTATAGTTGAATCTATAAAGCATGGCGATGTAGATGCTGAAACAGAAGTGGTTGTCCGCGTAGGTTCTATCCATGTTATCATTACCAAAAAAAGAAAACCTTACCATTACGAAAATGATTTTACCAACCTGGGATTGAAGCCACGCGAAGCTGACATTGTGGTAGTCAAAATTGGTTACCTCGTGCCAGAGTTATACGACATGCGTGGTGGCTGGATCATGGCACAAACACCAGGTGGTGTAGACCAAGACCTAGAACGTCTCGGACATAAAAGAATTATACGACCTATGTATCCATTGGACAAAGACATGGCAGATCCTGATCTCAAGGCAAGATTTTTATAAGCCACACATTTTAAGCTAACATTACTCAAGTTTATAAATCAATCTTTAATGATGTTGCAAAGGTTGTGCCAAGCTGACTAAACTGTGAGCCATTATAACCTGAAATACGATAACGACCATTAAAGCTTAATCCTCCTTCTAATAATTGCTTGCGCAAAGGATCAGCTAAATAGTTAGCGCCAGTTTCATCCAAGGCCTCTAAATCCCATTTCGGCAATACATTAAAAATATTGTTGATGGTAAAAGACCATTGCATATTTTTTCTGAGTTGTCGTGCTACATGAAAATCAGTTGTCACCGCAGGAGAAAAAACCTGATGCACATGCTCCATAATCAAGCCGCCGTTGTTTATATCCTGGTATGCTGTGCTACCAAAAAGTGTATTGTTGAGATGATACGACATCTTGTTGATTCTGTAAGAAGCACCCGCAACTACTTTGTATCGCGGTCTACTACTTTCAATAATCGACTTTATCAAGGCATCTGAAATGGTTGCTCCTGAGTTAGCAATCGGCGCTGGATCCAACACTTTTCCAATGATTCGGTTATCAGTGACAAGATTAGCAGCTACGTTCAAATTCATTTTCCCCTTACCTACACGAAGCAAACTGTATTGTGCAACAAAATCAAATCCTGATGTATGGGTATTGATACCATTGACAAAAAATTGTGCACTAGCAATTCCAGAAGCCTGTAATATTTGATAAAGTTCAGTTGATGGATCGTTGGAAGTAATGCTAGCACTGTATAGGATTCGATCACGTAAAGTAATATCGTAGTAATCCAATGTAATGCTGAATTTTTGTGTAGGCTTGTAGGAAAAGCCTGTTGTAAAATGAAAAGATTTTTCAGGTTTCAACAATGGCACACCTAACTGACGGACTTCTTTACTTCGATTGCTGTAGAGTCCGAATAATTTTACATCTCCTTGAAAATAATTAGAGTTGATCAATTCTGTATAAATCTGGTGCAAGGCTGGTACCTTGAAACTAGTCGATACACCTGCACGCAATACTAATTTGTTGTCTTTGCTTAAATAACGACTAGATAATTTCCAGATGAATGCATTTCCAAAATCAGAATAGTTTTCAATCCTTGCTGTAGCATTCATCAACAACATCGAACTGGGCTCCCAAGTAAAATCACCATAAGCGCCAATGTTGTAGCGTGTGTTTGTCGACTGACTCTTCTGACTGATACCAGGATAAGAATTGGATCCTTCGCCAAATGAAGATGCAGTATCTCCTGCTATTACACTATAGGATTCATTTCTAAACTCACTACCAAATCCAATTTTTACTTTATCACTTAAACTAGTAGATGCATCATAGTTACCTACCACATGAGAAAAAGAAAATCCACCTGGTTTGAAGCGTGATGGACTAGCTGCACCAAGTGATGCGTTCACTGTATTTTCTATAGTATAGGTTTGTCGGTTACCACCAATGGTCCAACTCAAATCATGCACCCATCCTTTTTTATGTTGCTTAACACCAACTGTTGCATTATAATCATTGAGATCACCTTCAAATGTAGGTAGATAGCCCAAATACCCATCATACAATACATCGTTTGTCCCGGTATAGTTAGGCTTACCAGGTTCTGCTGTGTGCAGTACTCCGAAATCTTTTCGCCAATAGGGCGGTCTGAAATTGGCATTACTCACACTTCGTCTCAAAGCTTGCGCTGCAAAACCATACAACTCAGTCGATGAAGAAATTGGATAACTGAAATTCACCAACCATTTGCCTATAGTACCACCAACAATGGTTGCACGGTTGTTTGCTGTTGGGAAACGTTTTAAATATGCATCAATTGCCGCATCAACTGCTGGACTACCCCCAAACGTTGCTTTTTCTGCAACAGGATCTACAACACCATTTCTTTCTGCATTGTTACGTTGATTAAATTCAACTACATAATTGATGCTCCCTTTTCCAAATAATCCACTTGCTCCGGAATAAGTTAGTCCAGTATAAAAACCATCCATCTTATTGGTTATACCCGAATGTAGCTCCACACTGTTACTAACTGTATCTTTCTTCAATACGATATTAATAACACCTGCTACAGCATCTGAACCATATTGTGCCGATGCGCCATCACGAAGGATTTCCACTTTACCAATTGCAGCAGTTGGAATTGCCGTCAAGTCTGTCCCGGTTTCACCTCTACCAATAGTAGGCTGTAAAAACAACAAAGAACTGAGATTCTTTCTTTTGCCGTTAATCATGACCAAAGTTCTACTTGAACCCATGTTTCTGATTTCATAAGGATCAAAAAGACTGGTAGCATCAGATACTGGCTTATTGACCGTATTGAACGAAGGTGCACGCAATTGCAATTGTAAATCCAATGAAATCTCTCCAGTCGTTTTTAACTCTGCTGAAGAAATAACATCAATAGGAATGGGCGAACCAAAAAGACTTCTTAGTCCCGATCTCGAACCTACCAACACCACATCCGTCAGCACATTACCCGTTGTATCACTAAATTTCGATTTGATGGTGTCCTTCGGCTGATTGATTTCACCTCCAGTGGGTTTTGCAGGAGCCTGTGAAAATGACAGCATTGGAAACAACGAAACAAGTAAGTAGAATAGAAAACTTTTTTTCATAATTAAAATTTCCCGCCTCTCAGCAACATTACTGGATTTGGATACGTGTAAATATTACTCTAAGGTCTGCTATTTTCTTTCATTTTAGTATGCTTAATTTTGCTCAATAATAACAGGTACAATATGAAGGCAGATGCTGCACAAGAAATGGATCTGGTGACCGTAGAAAACAGATGCTGGCAAATGCTATCAGATGCGGTTGGCGACCGCAAACATCATATGCGGACAATGGTTGTGGGATCGGTGTCCGGGTCAATGGCGCAAATTCGGACTATTGTATTGCGCAAGGTAGAAACAGAAGAAAGAAAAATTTATTTTCATACGGACATACGCAGCAGCAAAATAGACGACATACAAGCAACAGGTCAACTCAGCTGGCTTGCTTATGATCCAACTCAAAGAACACAAATTCGCTTGTATGGTGCAACCATTCTTCACCATGGTGATGCAATCGCACTGGCTCAATGGAATCTTACACAACACCATAGTAGAAGAAATTATCTATTACCAGAAGGACCAGGGAAAATACATGCAGATGATTTTAAATCGGTAGAACAGCAACTCAGTGATTTCTCATATACCCTTGAAGAAAGTGAAGCAGGCTTTCAAAATTTTGTAGTAGTTGAAACTACTGTAGAAAAATTAGATTGGTATTATGCGCACCATACAGGAAACCGACGTGCAGGATTCACCTATGATAATGGATTGCTTGTTCATGCAGATTGGTTTACGCCTTAAAAGCAATGATTATTTCTTGAATAACAGCAATGGTCTTGAAAGCGAATAATTAATTTACAAACGGATCAGACCAACGTGTGTCAGTATAAACAGCATTACCAGTAAGTGTTTTTAGAAATGCTACAACCGCATCTACTTCATTTGCATTTAGAACAAGTTTTTGTCCCAATCCATTTGGTCTTAGTCGCGGATCAAGTCTTGTATTTCCAGGTGCAAGATTAATTCGATCATAATGCCCAATTAAAGTATTCAAAGAAGTTATCCCTCCAGTATGCATCATTGGACCATTAGGTAAGCCATCTCTCCCTACCAGATCACGTAAGGAAGGTGCACGCGTATTATTGATATCAATTCCTGTTCCGTTCAAAACTCCAATAATTCCATTGTTACCACTATTAGGATCAATTGAAAATTCTGGAGCAGCATGACATCCAGCACAACCTAATCCACCTGCAATTCTTACCCCATCAGCACTAAACTGCGGTGGAGCTTGAAAAAGATTTTTGCCTGTATTTTCTTGTTGTGTAAAATTTGGAAAGGGTTGATTGTCTGGAGCAACCGCTCTTCCTTGATCATATTTGGAATCAAAGGATTGAATACTTCTAACAAACTGTGAAAGACATTCTTGTAAGCGTTGTTCAGTCACATTTTCATCACCATAAACAAATCTGAAAAGTTCCTGGTAATAGCCTATTGCCTGAAGCTTTGGTAATAAAGTTGCAAAAGCTGGTCGGCCCTCTTGTCCGCTGAAACCCATTTCAGCATGGTCTTTAATGGGTTGTGTAGTCTGCTCCTCTAAAGTTGCTGCCCTCTCATCCCAGAAAAATCTTCTTTCGTTACTAAATCTTGTATTAATCAAACGCATGGAGTGCCTACCAGTTCTACCGCCCTGAACCCCAAGACTAGAAAATGCTGTATCGCTAAATGCAAATTTTTGAACATGGCAACTTCCACATGATGTAGTATTGTTAACACTGAGTTGTTTATCATAAAATAAAACTCTGCCAAGAGTTGCTTTCGCATCAGTAATAACAGTTCCTGCTGCATTGTCCTTATTTATATAGGCCGGTTTTCCTTGATTAGCATAATTAGCCAAATTATTGGGATCAATTCTGGTATTGAATTCAGCTGCTATTGCAGTATAGTCTTCAACTACTGTATCAGTTTTCTTACATGCTGTATAAGTAAGGCATAAAAAGACAATTGAAACCAGATAATATAAAGATGGTGAAGCCTTCATTCTATTAGGATATAGTGATTAATTTGACTAGATGAATGTAAAGAACATAAATAGAAACTATTGTTAAAGTAACTTATCGATTGTTTTAATTGTTTAACACCGTTTTAGGCTTTAACCATTTGTGCTTACTAAAAATGAAGCATCCCTATTTAACTATATGTCAAACACTTTTCACAAAAATTGTCTCACGTGCCTGTATGAATGTAGCAATCAATTGAATACATCCCATCAAAATAAACAATGCTTCAAAAGAAATATAATTAGCAATCAAACCACCGATAGCAACCGCTATACCAGATACAAAAAAGGATTGTCCATTTGCTATTCCCCAAACAAAAGTATCATTGGTGTCGTCCATCTCCGATGAAAATGTTGCATCCCAAGCTGGTGTAGATATCGCTTCAGCCAATCCTAAACCTGCTTGTACCAATAGCAATCCAGTAGTATTATCTACCAACAAATAACAGAAAGTAAAAATGGTGTTTAAACCATACCCAACCACAATAAGTTTGGGTTTCCAAAGAGAACGATTGAATAGTTTTCCAATTAAGACATAGAAAACACCTGTAACAATCAAGTAAAGCGACCAAGCCCAAGTAATATCTAGTAAATCACCACCTACTTTTTCTGAAAATATGGCAAAAAGTGGACCAAACAAGCCTTCACCAAAATACCAAAGGCTTGAGGCAAACAACAACATCCTTACTGATCTTTTCATGGGTGGCATATTTGTTAGAGTGAAAAATCATTAAAGGGTTTAAAGCAAAATCTTTCTAAATTAAACATTCCCCTAACTTTATAACCTAAATCTCTACGCATGATTTGCTTAAAAGCTGATATACCAGAAGAATTAAGTGCAATTGACGATGAATGCAAAGCTATTTATCACAGCAAAGACAGTATATGTTTTTTTATTTTCAAAACCCGTGAACTACGCAATGCTTTTGTTGAAGAAACAAAAGGGATGATGAAAGCTGAGCGAATGGAGGTTTATGAGCGTTACCAAACAATGGAAGCATAGATTAAATTATGAAACCTGTTTTGAAAATATTCTTAAGATTATTTGCCACAAGTTTGCTCATCTTCACTACTTCAATAGTATTGAGTCAAACCAAACTTGTAATGTTAGGGACTGGCACGCCATTTGCAGATCCAGAGCGTTCTGGACCAAGCTTGGCAATTGTAGTAAATGATCAATCGTATATCGTGGATTGCGGACCAGGAGTGGTAAGAAGAGCATCATCACTGAGTAAATCGATACCAGCACTTGGAGCTAGTCAGCTTAAACGATTATTCATCACGCATCTTCATACAGATCATACTGTCGGATATGCGGACATGATTTATACACCTGCCGTGTTAGATAGAAATGCGCCATTAGAAGTATACGGACCGAAAGGAATTAAGTCGATGACGAATCACTTGATGAAAGCCTATAAGAAAGACATATCTGTCCGTTTAAAAGGACTAGAAATGGGTGATAAGGCTGCTTATAAAGTAAATGTACATGAAATCAAAAATGGTTTGATTTACCAAGATGATTTAGTGAAAGTTTACGCATTTGAAGTGAGTCATGGTAACTGGGATCATGCCTATGGCTATAGATTTGAAACACCTGATAAAGTAATTGTCATCTCTGGTGATGCAACTTATAGTCAGTCGCTGATTGATAATGCAAAGAATTGCGACATCCTAGTTCATGAGATATTTTCTCAAAAGGGTTTAGACAAAAGAGAAGACCGCTGGAAAAAATACCACAGTACCTTTCACACCTCACCTGCACAATTGGGAAGCATAGCAAATCAAGTGAAACCAAAATTATTGGTGCTCACACACATTTTGTTTTTCAAAGAATCGAAAGAAACATTAATGGAGGAAATCAAACAGCACTACAGTGGCACTGTTGTAATGGGAAATGATTTGGATGTCTATTGATTAATTAACTTTCTGCTTTTCAACCAATTTTCAAAATCATTGGTCCAGTTGTCACTACTCTTCCCTTGTTTCCTCATGCCATAGCCATGATCACCATTTTCATAAACATGCAACTCGACAGGCTGTTTAGCTGCTTTCCATTTTTCATACAACTTTACACTATGTACATCCAGTCCTAAGCCATCATCAGCTGCAACAGATATAAACGCAGGCATAGGCCCTTTGGGCATATCATTTCCCAATACGGCATCAGCATAATAGTAAACTGGCGCAATAAAATTAGGTTTCCATTCTTGTGGCGCACTCAATACCACTGACATTGTAACAGTACCACCTGCAGAAAATCCCATAAAACCAATTCGCTTAGGATCAATGCCATACTTAGCTGCATTTGATCTTACATATTTCATTGCCGAAATTCCATCATTCTTTGCAAACTCTACAAACGGTGCGTTTAGCGAATCAAATTTTTTTCTGTCTGTGATCAAAGGTGCAATTTCAGTATAAGGATTATCGGTATACGATCTTGCTACACGGTATTTCAAAACAAACGTTGAAATACCAAGTTTATTCATCCATTTGGCGACCTCTATCCCTTCTGAGTCGATTGACAAAAACCTAAAACCTCCTCCTGGCGCAATAATCATAGCTGTACCATTGGCTTTATCGGCTGCGGCAGGATAATAAAGCAGAACTGGCTCAGTAATATTGTACACCAGTCTAATACCAGGTATCGAAGTGTTCTCTTGCTCTTTCCAATCTGCTTGCTCGGAACCAGGAGCCTTACCAGAGTAGAGTTTGATGATTTGCTGTGCATGCGTAATATTGATGAAAAAGAGAAAGAAAAAAGAAAAAATGAAACGCATAGTAATCGCTTTGATGATTTTTAAAAATTATACTCTTGAATGATTAACTTTTTCAATTCAGTGGTACTCTCAATAAGGTCTGCAACATTCCTCAACTGTGTCTCTGTATTCCTTCTTAAATAATAAAAGGTGTTGTAGTATTTCTGTAACTCTACCGGATCATAAGTCATCAAAAGAGGATTACCCTCTGGCCTAAGTATCTTAAATGTAAACTCATCTGTATAGATAGTAGCTTTTTCAAATACTCTCGAATCAAAAACCAACTTGTTTACATCCTGTACTTTCTTTACATCTTCAAAATACCATTTGATGCGTTGCTCATATTCAGTCTTGAGGTTGTCGTAATTAGATAATGAATCTGCTACTACATCCTGACTGATAATACTAAACAATCCACTGTTTTTTAACTGATCCAAAGAACGGGAAGAGAGCGGATATTCACCTGCATAGTAACCTAACCTTCTGGCATACATGTACAATTCTGAGCCATACAACTTTAGGTCTTTTTGGTTAAAGAAATAGGATAAAGAATCACAGGCTATTCTTCTTGAATTCAAAGAGGCTTTTTGACTTAACAACAATTCTTCATTGTGTTCCAAATCTGCAACCATCGACTTCATCAATTGCCGTTCTAATTTCCGTTCTGCATATTCCTCACGAAGATTTTCAGCAAAAAAACCAAGCGTAACAGCAGCAAACAACATGAAAAATTCAGCGAAGTAATCCTTTATCGCTTTTTTATAAAAAAAGGAACCGCTTTCTTTTCCTGCCATACAAAAGATTTATTTGAATTTATAACTTTTCAGAATAGCAAATTCAGGAAATCCTCAAATCTCATTATCTTGTTCCAAGTCAATTTTATCGTATGGATGCACAGCAAGTAAAGGGCGAAAAAAAACTAAAAGAATACTTTCTAGAATTTCTCATGCTGTTCCTAGCTATCTCTTTGGGATTTTTTGCCGAAAACTACAGAGAGCAAATGAACGAAAAAGAGAATGAACGTGAGTACATGGAATCATTTTTACATGATCTTACTGTTGATACCTCAAATTTGCATAAATCACTACCATTTTTGAACGATCGTGTTGCCTCTATGGATTCAGTATTTCGATTCTTTAAAGCTAATCCAGATGCTGATAAAGTACCTGTTTCAGTACTCAAACACATCAAAAGAGCATCATGGGCAATTTTGGCTAGAAGAAATACAACGACCATCAGTCAGCTTAAAAATGCAGGTGGACTGCGCTTAATCAAAAATAGAAGAGTGGCAGATTCAATTGCCAAATATGATATGCGTTGGATGAGAATTGAGTCGAGTTACGAACGTTACATGACCAACCAGCATGCAATTTATACATTGGAAGAGCAAATGCTCAATGCCTTCGATGGACTTGATGCCTATATTTCAAATGATGGATATGATAACCAGGATAATATTCCCAAATCTGGTTTCGTTGGTATCGATAGAAAATACTTGAGTCAGTATTTAAATATTCTTGCCCGGGAACAAACAACAACAAGACAAGACGCTCGATCTGTGAACATTACTATCAACGTGACTGAAAACCTAATTGATTTAATTACAAAGGAGTATAAGATAAAATAACATTGAAATTATAAATCGTCAATATACTTATACTGCGGCGTCAAGCGTTTCATAATCACCCATGCCAGTAAATAAGCAACAGCACAAAAACTGAACATGATGGTATAGCCGGTCTCAATATGACCCAATGCTTTGTAGTGATCAAATAATGCACCACCTACTTTATTTACAATCACACCTCCCATTCCTCCTGCCATTCCTCCAATACCAATGACAGAAGCGACTGCCTTCTTGGGGAACATATCACTCACTGTTGTATACAAATTAGCACTCCATGCCTGATGAGCAGATGCTCCAATACCTATCAATAACACAGGCAACCAAAAACTAATTGTACCCAATGGCTGTGCCGCCAAAACTACTAAGGGGAAAAAAGCAATCAAGAGCATTGCCTTCATTCGACCGATATAAGGTGAGTTGCCTTTGTTGATAAAATAGATAGGAAACCATCCACCACCAATACTGCCAAACATCGACATACTGTACAATACAGCTAGTGGTAATGCAATATCAGTTCCAATCATACCATATTCGTCTTTCAAATAAGATGGCAACCAAAAAAGAAAAAACCACCACACACCATCAGTCAAAAATTTACCTATGGCAAAGGTCCATGTCTGCTTATAGGCCAATAACTGAAACCATTTGACTTTTTCATCATTGGCTGTCGTATGATTTTCTTCAGATTGATCAACATTAATATAATCCAACTCTTCTTTTGAAAGTCGCTTTTGTTTTTCAGGTTTTTCATAATAGAACGCCCAGGCAAACAACCACAAAAAACCAATACCACCAATAACGAGAAAAGTGAATTCCCATCCATAATAAGTAGTAATCCAAGGAACCGTCAACGGTGCTAAAATTGCGCCGATAGTTGTACCTGAATTGAATATGCCCGTCGCAAATGAACGTTCTTTTTTAGGAAAATATTCGGCAGTTGCTTTAATGGCTGCAGGAAAATTTCCTGCTTCACCAAAACCCAACAATGCACGAGAAACCATAAAGCCAAGCACACTGATAGGCAAGATGGTTATACCTATGAAACCCAAAGCAGTACTGAACAATTGACCAATTGGAATTGCATAGGCATGCATCATGGCGGCAAGCGACCAAATAATGATAGCCCAAGCATATCCTTTTTTTGTTCCAAGCTTATCTACAAATCTGCCTGCAAATAACATTGAAATAGCGTATGCAAATTGAAACACAGATGCAATATTCGCATAATCAGTATTGCTCCAACCAAACTCGTCTTCTAATGTTGGCTTCAATAAACTCAAAACTTGCCTATCAAGGTAATTCACCGTGGTGGCAAAAAATAACAACGCACAAATGGTCCACCTGTAATTTCCTATTTTTTTATTCACGGCAAAATTTTGATTGAATCTAAAATATTATGATCCTAACGTTGATAAGAGTAAGCTTACTTTTTCTTGTAAAACACTGAACTGTTTTTGTTGCATCACTTCACCCGTAATGAGTTTACTTCCCAAACCTGCTGCAACAATACCCGCATTCAACCATTGCTTCACACTATCAGCAGTTGCATCAACTCCACCAGTAACTACAAAGTGAACATTGGGGAAAAGCGGACGAATAGCCTCAACGAAACCTGTGCCTAATAGATTTCCTGGAAACAATTTGATTAGCTGAATACCCTCTTGAACAGCATGATGAATTTCTGTTGGTGTCATACACCCTGGTATCCAAAGCACTCCAGCATTCTTCGCAACAACAGCAACTTCATCATCCCAAAATGGACTAATCAATACATCTGCACCAGCATTGATAAAATCTTCTGCGTCTTTACCTGATGCAATAGTACCGACAGCCAATCGCATCTCTGGATACAATTGCTTGCATAAAGAGGAAAGTTCAGTAAACCTCGACAATGCTTCACTTCCACGATTAGTAAATTCTATTAAACGAATACCACCATGATACAATGCTTCAACTACACCTTTGCACACCTCAGCATCAGCATGGTAAAACAGGGGTAATACTTTTTGCTTCTGCAATAGTGTTAATGTAGTATGCATGGAAATCATAATAGTTTCATTTTATATTCGATGTCTGACATTCTTTGTTGAGTAGCATCACCTTTTTCATTCATCTTTCCAATAGCCGCTACTGCAGCACGATTGATGATGTCATTTGCAGGTAATTGATGCAAGAGCCCGAAGACCAAGGCAGCCATGAAACAATCACCACTGCCCACTTTATCAATCACTTCATTAATTTTGTAATTATTGGAGACAGTCGTGGTCTTATCTTGATGCAATACGCCAAAATAATTTTCTGCTAACCG
>JACCDL010325835.1_pt1 | contig 19311 bp, 17 predicted proteins | sample 7441931 | NCBI WGS metagenome assembly JACCDL01 (sample SAMN15323437, study PRJNA562643) | freshwater metagenome | isolation source: river surface water | place: USA:Blue River Watershed | collected 2017-08-16 | reverse complement strand
CCATCGTCCAAGCCCGAAGTCATGGTAAGTTGATTCCATATGGTGATTTTTTCCTCTTGCTGTGGTGTACAATTTGTCCATCCTTGTCCCAGATAATTCGACGTGGTATCAGTAATAGACAAATAACCTTCCTGTTGCGCAATACCTGTCATAAATGAGGTGATCGTTTTTCCCGCTGAAGCCCATTGCCATAATGTTGTAGGCGTATGCGTTCCAAAGTACTTTTCCAAAACTATTTTCCCGTCTTTCATGAGAATAAATGCTTTTGAGTTGTTTTGCTCCAAGAAATTATACAAACTGTCAATTTTGGGTTGGCAGTAGCCAAGGGTTTGAGGTGCAATCGTGTCCCATTGATTTCCTGAAGTTGGCGGAAAATAAATGGTTTGGGCATTTACCCTTGTCATCAAAAAAAATATCAATAACCAAAAACTAGTCTTTTTCATATTTAAAATTTACTCAAAATTAAAAAAACCGTAAATGAACTTTACGGTTTAATCAATATTTAAAAATTTATTGAATTATCCTCCTTGTATCCAAATCAATCTGATAACTCTTGTTTCTACGTTTGGTGGTAGCCTCTGCTATATTGTCGCATGTTCCATTACCAAAATTAAGAATTACACCCCGATTTTCACTTCCAATATCTACTATTCCGGATAATGGATAATTACATTGACCTGGTTTGAGAACAATCTTTTCAGTAATAACGTGTGGGATTTCAATTCCTCTTCTGCCTATTGCAGTTCCTGAACCGGTCACATGAAATTCGTCATCGCTGATATCACAGGTGGAAATTCCAGAAATCCATTCTCGGTAGCGTGTAAAGCTTCTACTTCTTGTTAATTCGCCATTTGTTGCTGTAATATCTCCGGTTATTTTCACAACCATATTTCCAACATTGTTAAGCCCAATGTTTTCTGCATTTCGCGAACCTTCAATTTTTACGTCATTAATATAGAAATTTTCAAAAGTTAGCGATCTCGTATTTCCTGCAACTCGCATATCGCCCGAAACATTTATGATGATTTTCCCTTTTTTTGTACGTCCATTCTGGCCAAGGCATCCCGTTCCATAATCAATCGTAACCGTTTTTGGAAACGTATTGGAAGATTCTGTAACCACTGCGCATGGAGCCAAAAGAGAAGCGTAATCAAAGGAGCAAGGATTGGAAGCAATTTCCTCTTCTTTTAAGAAATCATTTTCATCCATCTCCATTTTTAATACATCTTCCGAATCGGATTGTGTTTCTTCGTTAAACTTATTACAAGAAGCAAGATTGAACAAAGTACTTGCCGCAAATACGAAATAAAAGATTTTTTTCATGATTTAAATTTTTAGTGTTTTGATTATTAGAGGACTATTTTAAGAAAAAGGTTGGTTAGACTGATTTTTATTTTTTAAATTCATACCTTACTCCTCCCAAAATACTTGATCCAGCTATCCTTACAGAATATCCATTTGAATTTACAAATTGATTTAGTGGAACGTAATACCCAGCCTCAGTAAATAGACTCCAGTTGTTTTTGATGTTTGTTTCAAGTCCAACGGCAACCATTGCTTGCAGATTTAAACGGTTGTTTGGTCGGTTCAAATTGAGTTCGATATTCCTTACAATTCCATTTTCCAACACATCAAGAGAAAGTGATCGCCTACCAAAGAACTCCATGTTTAAACCAGTTCTTATATATGATGAAAATCGTTCATATGTAAAACGATAGGTAATTCCAACTGGAATGGAATACAAGGAAAAAGCATGATTGATTCTCAATTTATAAATCCCTGAAGTCCCGTTGGTAATGCTCTGTAGTAATGTAGGATCTGTGGTACTTGCCTCACCTGAAGTTGTTTTTAAACGAATATCATTGGTAGTTGGGTCAATTTGTAAATACTTAAAAAACCAGCGCGATTGAAAATCTCCTCCCGCCAATTGAAAACCAGTATTGATGGATAATCGCTTGTTTAAATGATAATTTAAAGCAGTCTGAAATCCATATTTCGGTAATGAGGCACGACGATCGCCAAGGGCGTTTGAATTCGCGTTATCACTATTAAATGTGCCTGAAATAATTCGGATATTTCTACCAATTAATGGTGCTACTTGTAGCGAAAGGTAGGGTTTAAAATCAGTTTTATCTTTTTTAGTTAACTCTTGAATTGGAGAAGATTGCACAGTTGAAATTAATTGAACTGGAAGCAATTTTAAACAAATGTTCGAATCTTGTATTCTAGCACTTCTAGGAGAATTTTCTGAAGAAATGTTGGTATTAGTTATTGTTTCATTTTCTCTATTTTCATGATTTGAAACTTGTTCATTTTTCTTGCTACTGATTTCTATTGTTGAAGTTGATGTTTCGAATGATTTTGATGTTTGATTTTCATTTTTACAAACATTTCTCTTGCTTTTGGTGGATTTACCTGATTTATTTTTTGAATTGAAGGTTCTTTTTTCTGAAGAAGTAGATTCACTATTGAGAATTTGATTTGATGCTGATCGTTTGAGTTTACGGTTAACTTTTGAATCTGAGTTTTTACTGTCTGATTCCTCATGTTTTTCAGTCAAAACCAACTTTTGCTGGGGTTTATTTTTTGGTTTATTCAGTACTTTTTGATGTTCAATTTTTACACTGATTTTGTTATCAGAATCAGACGGCCTCTGGAAGAAATATACTCCTAGTCCACCGAGAAGAAGCACAGAAGCGGCAATCAAAAGTGCAGCAAATCTCCATTTTTTCGTGGGAAATAATTTTTTCTCTATACCCTTCCAGTTTTCAGCTGGTGGCAACTGAATATCCTTTTCATAGCGAGAGGACAATACACCCTCCCAATCGTCTGTTGGCTTCATAGTATCTTTATTCATGTTCCATGTTTTTAGCGATTACAATTTCCTTTTCCAATGCTTCTCTCAACTCTCTTCGTGCATGAAAGAATTGTGATTTTGAAGTTCCTTCGGAAATAGAGAGCATTTCAGCAATTTCTTTATGCGAAAATCCATCGATTGCATGTGCTACAAAAATTTGCTTTCTTCCAGCAGGTAAGCAGTCAATAAGAAAAGTTAATTCCTCTTTGTCTAATGAATTGAGAAGAGTAATATCAATAGGTTCGGTTTGAGATTCAATGTCGCTCTCTATGATTTTATTTTTATTTCGAAAAATAGATAGAATACAACGGACTGTTACTTTGCGCATCCATCCTTTGAAACTTCCTTCTGCTTTAAATGAATGAAGATTGCGATAAATAGAAATGAAACTTTCTTGCAGACTGTCTTGAGCGTCAACCACATTTTTGTGATAGCGCAAACAAATGGCATACAGCCAAGCTTTATTTTGTTCATATAATTCCTTACACGCTCGTTGGTTTCCTTCGATACAAGCGCGTATCAACTCTTCTTCAGTCAATTAATCGCAAATTAATTTTAGTTAACTGATGCAAAAAAAAGACAAAAGGTTGGTTTAATAAACAGATAAATCATGAATGTGAAACCTATTCACCTCTGCAATCATGCTGTGGTAATACCGATACCATTTTTCAGCTCCGAGTTTTTTTGCTTCGATATGAATCGGATGCTTCGCCCATTCTTTAATTGATTCTTGATTTTTCCAATAGCTGATAAACATCCCCCTACCCTCGTGCTTCATGCTTTCATACCCTAAATAGCCAGGCATTTCTTGCACGAGTTTTAATGTAAGTTCATCGTATTCAGCATATCCATCCAGATTTTCTGAAAGGTAATAATTGAAAATAGAAGCAAAAAATGGTGCTTCAGGACGTAAATTGTTTTTCCAATGAATCATAAACAAAGTTAACGAAAGTTATCACTCCCGAATAACCGTCATTCGTACTATTTTATCCCCGGAAACTTCGTAGATCATTACAAGTTTAACAGGTTTCCTACTTCCCCTGCGGCCTTTAATAGATTCGTGATCAATGACTTTATTGCCTATCACGGTGCGATGTAAAATCTTAGAATGTAATTTTGGCGATGCTTCGAACAAACCTTTGTATAATGTCCTTATCGCATCTTTTCCTTTCGCTATGGGATAGATTGATTCGTAATTAAACAACGTAATACTATCCGAAAATGAAGACATAAAACCTTCAATGTTTCGTTGATTGTAAAATTCGAGGTTTTCTTGAACTACATCTGCAGGCAACTTAGCTTTTTGAGCTTGGACTCCATTGAGAACCGACAAGAAGGCAATAATTAGTATGAGTTTCATTTTCAATTATTTGTTACAGAACAATCAATAATTGAATAGGTTCTTTTATCACTCACTAATTAGATAAGTACTTCTACAAAGTTATACTGACTAAATCTTATTGCTTCACGAGCTTTCTCACCAAGGTGCCCTCTTTGCAAAATACATTCACAAAATATACTCCTCGACTGAATGAAGACAAATCAATAAAAATATCCCCTCCCATCTCATCTATTTCTTTTACCAATTGACCTTCGGCGTTGCAAATACTGACTTTAGTAATTGTATACCCAGCAGTTGATAATGTTGAAATATCTTGTGTTGGATTAGGTTTAAGCATAATAGCAGAAGTTAAGCCTTCATTCAATGAGGCACAGGGATCACTAATAATTTCAATTACATCACTCGCTGAACAACCGCTTGAGTTTGTAACGTTCACAGTGTATGTGCCACCTGTGGTAATGGTAATTGACTGGGTTTGATCTCCTGTATTCCAAGAGAATTGATTATTTGTACCTGCAACACTAGCTGTAAGTGTATATGGAAAGTCAACCGTACATATTGTAGTATCAGCGCCCAAATTTACTATAGGACTTGGAGAAACCGTAACGGATCCGCTAGCTATCGCTGATGGACAACCTGAAATTGTATATGTCACAGTGTAATTTGTTGAGCTTGTTGGTGAAACAATAACACTAGCCGTATTTTCATTAGTACTCCACAAATAGGTCCCTCCTGTCGTGCTCGGAGTAGCGGTTAAGGTTGCAGAACTTCCAGCGCATATCGTCGCGTTATTGACCGAAACCGTTGGTGCCGGCGAAACTATCACTTGAGAAGTAACAGGTCCTGAATTACATCCATTTACTGAATAACTCACCGTATAATTGGTTGTTGTCGTTGGGGAAACGCTTATTGAACTTCCCTTTGCTCCTGTTGACCATGTAAATACTCCTCCCGGTGGATTTGCCGTAGCTGATAATGTTGCAGTTCCTCCAGAGCAAATTGTTGAGTTTGTTGTAGTAACAACAGGTAGTGGATTTACGGTTATTATAGATGCTTGTGTCGCACTACATCCATTCACTGTATAAGTAACTGTGTAGGTTGTTGTTGCAGTTGGAATTACTGTTATACTTGATCCTGTTCCTCCATTTGACCAAGAATATGTTCCTCCTGACGGAGTTCCAGTAGCTTGAAGTGTTGCCGAACTTCCTGAACATATGGTTTGATTTGAAGCTGTAACAGTTGGATTTGCAGTAACAGTTACCACAGCAGAAGATGTTGCTGGAGAACATCCGGAAGAAGTGTAGGTAACAGTATAGGTAGTAGTAGTAGCAGGTGAAACTGTAATTACTTGGTTTGTAGACCCTGTACTCCACAAATAGGTCCCTCCCGTCGTGCTCGGAGTAGCGGTTAAGGTTGCAGAACTTCCAGCGCATATCGTTGCGTTATTGACAGAAACCGTTGGTGCCGGCGTAACTATCACTTGAGATGTAACAGGCCCTGAACTACATCCATTTACTGAATAACTCACCGTATAATTGGTTGTTGTCGTTGGGGAAACGCTTATTGAACTTCCCGTTGCTCCTGTTGACCATGTAAATACTCCTCCCGGTGGATTTGCCGTAGCTGATAATGTTGCAGTTCCTCCAGAGCAAATCGTTGAGTTTGTTGTAGTAACAACAGGTAGTGGATTTACGGTTACTATAGATGCTTGTGTCGCACTACATCCATTCACTGTATAGGTAACTGTGTAGGTTGTCGTTGCGGCTGGAGTTACGGTAATACTTGTTCCTGTTCCTCCATTTGACCAAGTATATGTTCCTCCTGACGGAGTTCCCGACGCTTGTAGTGTTGCCGAACTTCCTGAACATATGGTTTGATTTGAAGCAGTAACAGTTGGATTTGCAGTAACAACAATTGTTTGTGTTGCAGTATTACTTCCGCTAGCATTTGTGGCAGTCAAAGAAACAGTGTAGGTTCCTGCATTGGCAAACAATACAGTTGGACTTGTCGTTGTGGATGTCGTTGGATTTCCTCCAGGGAATGACCATGAATAAGATGTTGGATTTCCTGTAGAGGTGTTTGTAAATGTAACGGATTGTCCAGCACAAATCGTAGTCGCTGAAGGCGTGAACGAAGCAACAGGAGGAACACTTTGTTGTACTCCCGTCAAATTAATATTGTCAACATATAAATTATTGCCATATCCCGAAAGGTTTTTAAACGAAACAATTACCTTACTGTTTCCAATATAAGGTGTTAAATTAACCGTTTCTGTTCTCCACTGTGTTGTTGTCGGAACAAATGAAGCTGTCGTGGCCGCAGCCGTAGCCAAAGTTGTATTTGATTTCATATAAACGGATGTCCACGTCGACCCACAATTTGTTGAAACCAAAACTTCAAGGCCGTCAAAACTTGTAGCATTGTAGGGAGCATACGCTACATCAAATTGCAATTGTGAGGAAGAATAACCAGAAAGGTTAACACCTGGTAATCTAACCTGATCATCATCACCATCGTTGTAATTAAAATTATCGAAAACCATCGAGTTACCCGCTGTAGGAGCATTACCGACTGTCGCACTTCTCACCCATGTTGTAGGTGAATTATTCGTATTGATCAATGACCAATTTGTTGGTGGGAATGTTGCTGTTGTGAATCCTTCAGAAATCGGTAATGAAATACCTGTTCCATCCAATACATTTATTATGTTAGTTTGCGTTTCAACATCATTTCCAAATGCATTTGTTGCCGTGAGTGTGGCTGTATAAGTTCCTAGGGTATTATAGGTTACTGTCGGATTCGCCGCTGTTGATGTAGATGGTGATGCTCCAGCACCAAAATTCCAGCTGTATGAAGTTGCGTTAATGGTTGTATTGGTAAATGTAACCGTTTGACCTGCACAAATCACAGTAGCCGATGGCGTAAATCCTGCTATTGGAGGATTTGTTATTCCTGTTCCATTTAACTGAAAATTAAACGTCGACTCATCACAATCGTTTGTTCCAAAGGAAACATTACCGGTGTAACTGGCACTTGCAGTAGGACTAAATATTACTGTAAAAGTAGTTGTTCCGCCTGCAGGTACAGTAGTGGTTCCAAAAGTTGACCCTAAGGTAAATCCTGCACCTGTAACCGAAATTGGTCCAGTCAATGTTAAATTACTAGTTCCTGTGTTTGTGATCGTATAAGTAACCGTTGATGTTGTTCCCGCTGTAATAGAACCAAAATTGGAATACCCTTCGTCAAAAATATTCGTTCCTGTTTGACTTACTGAGATTTCTCCTGGCGTAGTAGCATTGAATTTTAAATTATCTATATAAATGTTGTTTCCATTTGCTGCTACTGCTCTAATTCTAAATTTTACATTTTTAGAGGTGGTTGTCACAAAAGGTAATAAGTTGATGGTCTCAGTTCTCCAATCTGTTGCTCCAAATGGTGTGTAATAAGTTGTTAATGTGGTTGTTAAAACCTGAAGCGCAGTCCCAGTTTTATCATAAATCGGAGTGGTATTCCATGTTGCTCCGCAGTTTTCAGAAATTTCAACATATAACCTTTCATAGTTTGAAGTAGTGGTATTTCTCCTTCTGTATGCCACATCAAATTGTAAACTAGCTGCAGTCGCATTACAAGGTAAAGTAAAGATTGGTGTGATCAAATTTTCAGTTTGACCAGTGTTATTTCCAAATCCAGGAAACTGAGCGGCGTTATTATTTAAAACACCAGTAATTGATGTCGCTGAAGCTCCAACCCATTCGTAACAATCGTTTGTTGGATTTTCAACTACCCACCGAACATCTGGAGGGAAAGTTCCTCCGTCAAAAGTTTCTGTATATGGAGCTGAAATTCCAGGTGAAACTACAAAGCCAATACCCGAGGTGTCATAGGTGGTTGCTTGATCCGCCGCACCATTTGGAAGTGAAGAATACGCCTTAAACATGTGTTGTCCTGACGTTGTTGTAAATACAGGTAAGGTAACGTTAGTGGTTGCTCCGGATGCTAAATTTCCAGTCCAAGCAAATGTTGTGGGCGCTCCATTGTCAATTTTATAGGAGATTGTTGCACTTGTCAAAGCACTACTTCCACGATTCTTTAACGTAACAGACGGGGTAATACTTCCCACACAATTATCTCCTTTCGGATTTATTATATCAATCACTGAGGCATCAACAGCCAATGGAGGCGTACACGCATCTGAATTGATTAAACTAGCGCGTAATGGACTATTTTCCAATACGGTTCGCATTCGCATTTTTTGATCATTGGTGAATATATTCATGCATAAATCATCGGTGTAATCCATGTAATTTTCGATCATATCTACTCCTGCATCAGGCGCCGCAGTACAACTATTTGTTCCAACTGGACATCCATAATTAGCCGCACCTGCCAGTGGTGTATCGTTGCAGAAATCGTCAACAGTACAACCTCCATCACCCCAAATATGACGTAATCCAAGCCAGTGTCCAATTTCATGTGTTGCTGTTCTTCCTTCATTGTAGGCACCTGTGAATCCAGTTACAGAACTTTTTCCGATAGAATTATATAAAAACACGACGCCATCTGTTCCGGCAGTCTGATTTCCACACCCCATTCCTCCCAATGGAGATTGAGGAAATTGTGCATATCCTAAAAGCCCACCTGATAAATCTGCCAGCCAAATGTTCATGTATTTTGCAGGATCCCAACCGCGCGTTGCAGTGGGAACATTATTGTTATAAGTGTAAGGTTTAACGGTAGCATTAATATATGCTTGCGTGTATGGAGGCGCTGTAAATCCTACTGTATTTCTATTAATTCGATTTACTCCAGGTTCTCCTGCAGGAAAAGCAGATCCGTCAGGTCTGCGTTGAGCCAAACAGAATTCAATTTGCGTATCAGCCCCATCAGGATGGGTATTCCACCCATTTGAACCGAGAATTTTTCTAAAGTCCTCATTTAACACATCAATTTGTGATTGAATGGCAGCAAAAGATACATTGGTTCCTGTTCCTACAGCCTCTCCGTTGTGAATTACATGGACAACTACAGGGATGTAATAAACACCTCCAATTATAGCGCTGGCTTGATTCTGAATGATTTGTTGCTGCATCCATTGCTCGAACTGATCGTTTGTTTCAAGTTCTGGGAATTGTTGCAATAATTGTTGATGATTTTCGTCTGTGTAACAGCGTATTACATTTTGAGAAAAAGAAAAATTATAAATAATGGAGAGCACTATTCCAAAGAACAGCGATTTAGTTTTGATCATAATTATAGGTTTAGCACATTAAAGATATAAAATAACCTTAAAAAGTTGCATCTGAAATGTAATATGAAACCCCGTATAATCTACAACATTTATTTTTTACGCTGTTCAAGCATCCTTAACACATCATCCAACTTATATCCTTTGGCTTGAAGCAAGATTAAATAATGAAAAAGTAAATCCGCAGATTCATTTAGAAACAATTCATCGTTTGAGCGCAAGGCTTCAATTACTGTCTCTACGGCTTCCTCACCGACTTTTTGTGCAATTTTTTCTATGCCTTTTTCTTTTAAAGAAGCTACATACGATTTTTCAGCGATTCCTTCGTTCAGCCTTGAGCTAATTGTGTTTTCAAGCTCAGCAAGTATGCCAAAGCGCGTGTCTTTTTCTCCCGCCCAGCACGTTTGAGTTCCTAAATGACAAGTTGGACCCTGAGGAATAACCTGAATCAATAAAGTATCTCGATCACAGTCCAAATGCATGGAAACTACGTTTAAAAAATTGCCGCTTTCTTCCCCTTTCGTCCATAAACGATTTTTTGTTCGGGAGAAAAAAGTCACTTTATTTTCTTGACATGTCTTTTCGTAGGCCTCCTGATTCATAAAGCCCAACATCAATACTTGTAATGTATTCGCATCCTGAATGATGGCGGGCACTAAACCATCGCCTTTGGCAAAATCTATTTTTTCCATGTTATCGTATTGCAATATTTTCTTGTTTTAACTTCTTTTTTAGCTCCGAAATTTCAATTTCCCCAAAGTGAAAAACACTAGCAGCCAAAGCAGCATCCACCGCCGTTTTTTGAAAAACCTCAACGAAATGTGCCTCTGAACCACAACCACCGGATGCAATAACGGGGACATTTACCGTCCGACAAACCGCCTCCAAAGCTTCTAATGCAAAGCCATTCTTTGTGCCATCATGATCCATTGAGGTAAAGAGAATTTCTCCAGCACCTCGTTTTACACCTTCTTTTACCCAGTCAAGTAAATTCAATTCCGTTTCTACTTTTCCTCCATTGACAAATACTTTCCAAACGCCATTTACGGGTCGTGCATCTACGGCTAATACCACACATTGATTTCCAAATTGAGCTGAAATTTCGTTGAGTAATTCCGGTCGTTTAACAGCTGAAGAGTTCACGCTAATTTTGTCTGCCCCATGCTTCAACAAACGATTGGCATCGTCCACACTTCTAATTCCTCCACCAACTGTAAATGGAATATTCACTTGTTCCGCTACTCGCTTTACTAAATCCACTAAGGTGTCGCGTTTCTCAATAGTTGCTGTAATATCTAAAAAAACCAATTCGTCAGCTCCTGAATCTGAATAAATTTTAGCCAATTCCACAGGATCGCCGGCATCACGCAAGCCTTCGAAGTTTACCCCTTTTACTGTGCGGCCTTCTTTGATATCTAAACAAGGAATTATTCGTTTTTTTAACATGACATTTCCACAATTTCATTCAACGTTATTCTTCCTTCATAAATTGCTTTTCCTAGCACAACAGCTGATATTTTTGCTTCTTCAAGGTCAATTAAATCTTGTTTTCCCGAAACGCCACCACTGGCTATCAAGTAAAAATCTGGAAATCGCTTCATAATTTCTTTATATAAATCAACAGCTGGTCCATTTAACATGCCATCACGCGAAATATCCGTACATAAAAATTGTCTGACTCCAATAGAATAATAATCTGCCATAAAGTTTTCCCAATTCAGGCTACTTGTTTCCAACCAACCACCAATGGCAATGTTTCCATCCCGCACATCAGCTCCAAGGATAAATAATTCAGCTCCGTATGTTTGAATCCATTCTTTCATTTTTTCTGGATTTTTTACGGCCAAACTTCCAATTGTCAACCATTTAGCCCCGGCATTTAGCGCAGATGTTAAATCGGTATCGGACTTAATTCCACCACCAAAATCGATTTCTAGTTTCGTTTTATTTACTAAGTTTTCCAAAACAGAAAGATTGACTACTTTTCCTGCTTTTGCGCCGTCCAAATCTACCAAATGCAGTCGTTTTATTCCTGCATCTTCGAATCGCTTCGCCATGATGACGGGATCTTTTTCATACACTTGCTTGGTGCCGTAATCGCCTTTAGTCAGGCGCACACAAGCCCCATCAATCAAATCTATCGCTGGAATAACATCTATCATACTGTTAAAAATCGTTTGAGTATTTCTTCGCCAATCGTTCCACTTTTCTCGGGATGAAATTGACAAGCATAAAAATTATTTTTTTGCAAAGCTGCTGAAAATTCAATTCCATAATGGCAACATGCTATTGTAAAAGGTGTGATTGGAGCATAATACGAATGAACAAAATATACATCCTCTTTAATGTTTTCTAAAAAACCTGTGCTTTCCACTAAATTATTCCACCCCATGTGAGGAATGTTCAACTCATGCGCAAAACGCAGCACTTTTACCCCTTCAAAAATTCCTAATCCTTTTTCATTTCCTTCTTCGGTTTCCTCACACATGAGCTGCATACCGAGACAAACACCAAGAACGGGTTGTTTTAATTTTGGAATCAGAACATCCAATCCAGAGATTCGCAATTTTTCCATGGCTGAACCGGCATGTCCAACTCCCGGAAAAACAACGCGATCGGCAGCACTAATTTCATCCTTATTTGAACTTAAGGAAACAGCTATTCCCAAGCGTTCGAAGGCAGATTTTACTGAGAAAACGTTACCCGCACCGTAATCGATAATCACCAATTTCATAGTGTTCCTTTTGTGCTTGGTAATACAGCATTTTCGCCGTTTCGTTTTTTTGCCATTTTGATTGCTTTTGCAAAAGCCTTGAAGATTGCCTCGATTTTATGGTGCTCGTTTTGACCTTCAGCCTTGATATTCAGATTGCATTTCGCTCCATCCGTGAAGGACTTAAAAAAATGATAAAACATCTCTGTGGGCATTTTTCCAATCATTTCTCGATTAAATTCAGCTTCCCAAACCAACCAATTTCTCCCCCCGAAATCAATTGCAGCCTGAGCCAAACAATCATCCATCGGCAAGCAAAATCCGTAGCGTTCCATTCCTGTTTTATTGCCCAATGCTTGATTAAAACATTCGCCTATAGCAATCGCGGTGTCTTCAATGGTGTGGTGTTCATCCACTTCGAGGTCGCCAATAACCGTCAAATCGAGATCTAATTGTCCGTGACGCGCCAACTGATCCAACATGTGATCAAAAAAATGAATGCCCGTAGAAATGGATGACTTTCCTGTTCCGTCTAAATTCATTAAAATAGAAATATCTGTTTCGTTGGTTTTGCGCCTGTGTTTTACGCGACGTTCACCCAGTTTTAAAAAAGTATAAATTTCTTCCCAATCGGTGGATTGAAGCGCAACCAATTCCTTCATTTCTTGCTCGTTCAGCGAAGATTCTGCTTTGCCTGGATCTTCAGGATTGAGCATATAAATGGCTTTTGCACCTAAGTTTTTTGCCAGATTAACGTCCGTCAAGCGATCACCGATAACATACGAATTGGTTAAGTCATATTCACCTGAGAAATACTTTTGCAACATTCCCACCCCTGGTTTTCGAGTTGCCAAATTTTCATGCGGAAAACTGCGATCGATATGTATGTCCGCAAATTCAATACCCTCACTTTTTAAGGTCTTTAGCATCAACTCATGTGGGCCAATGAAATTTTCGTAAGGATAACCATCACCTCCCAAGCCATCCTGATTCGTTACCATTACCAATTCAAAATCAAGCTCACGGGCAATTTTTCCCAATCCAGAAAATACTTTTGGGTAAAACTCCAATTTCTCGAATGAATCAACTTGAAAAGTTACCGGCGGTTCCAAAATCAGCGTTCCGTCTCGGTCAATAAAAAGTACTTTTTTCATTTTCTATACTTCGTTAATGCGTTTATTAATTCCTTATTTTCATTTTTCGTTCCTATTGTGAAGCGCAGAGTGCTCTGACACAAGGGCTGCGTTGAACGATTTCTCACCACAATTCCTAGCGAAATTAAATAATCATAAAGTTTGTTAGCATCATCAATTCGGGCAAGAATAAAGTTTGAGTCACTTAGATAAACTTGTTCTATAAATGAAAATTCTTTCAAGGCCTCCTTCAATAGGTTGCGTTCTGCTATAATTTCCATAGTTTGAAGCTCAATTTCCTCTATTTTTTGAAGGTAATTAAATGCAAATTCTTGTGTTAATTGGTTGATATTGTAAGGAGGTTTAATTTTATTTAACCACGAAACAATTTCTTCAGAAGCAAATAACATTCCCAAGCGAATCCCGGCTAATCCGACCGCTTTTGAAAGCGTTTGACACACTGCTAAATTTGGATGCCGATTTAAAAGGGAAACAACACTGTTTTGCGCTGAAAAATCGATGTACGCTTCGTCTACTACTACAATTCCTTCGAATTCACTAAGTACTTTTTCTATCTCGTTTAATGGAATTGAAAAGCCCGTTGGATTATTGGGCGAGCATAAAAACAGCAGTTTTGCCCCTTTGGATTCTTGAATAATTTTATCCGTTGGAAATGTAAAGTCGCCATTCAACTCGATTTCTCGTAATCGGCAATTATTAATGCATGCGGAAACGGAATACATGCCATAGGAAGGGCTCATGGCGGCAACCTCATCTTTTCCCGATGTACAAAAAAGTCGAAACAATAAGTCTATGCACTCGTCGGAACCATTTCCAAGAAAAATTTGATTTATTGAAACACCTTTCCATTCGCTTATTCTCTTTTTTAGGCGTTTTTGAAGTGGATCCGGGTAGCGGTTTACTCCGTTATTGTTTGGGTTTTCATTGGCATCCAAAAATATACTCGCTGTTCCTTCAAACTCGTCGCGAGCTGAGGAATAGGCTTTCATCCCCATTAAATCTGGACGTATTAATTCTTCAATGTTCATCTCGTTGTATTTTTTAAACGAATACTTACAGCGTTTTTATGAGCCATTAATTCTTCAGCTTCTGCCATATGTTCAATCGCCGGACCTAAATTTCTCAAGCCTTCTTCACTGATTTTTTGGTAAGTTATTTTCTTGACAAACGAATCCAATGAAACACCAGAATACTGTCGTGCGTAGCCGTTTGTTGGCAAAGTATGGTTTGTTCCTGAAGCATAATCTCCCGCACTTTCAGGAGTAAAATTTCCAATGAAAACGGAGCCTGCATTGATTACTTTCTCAATCAATTCATCATTTATCGCTGTTGCTAAAATCAAGTGTTCAGGAGCATAAGCATTGATTAATTCCGAAAAATTAGACGATTCCACGACCAAAATACGTGAATTTTCAAGCGCTTTAGAAGCGAATTCCTTTCGTGGTAATTCCTCTAATTGCATAGCGACCTCGTCTATGACCAAATCCGCAAATAATTCTGAATCTGTCAATAAAACAACTTGCGAATCGGTTCCGTGTTCGGCTTGCGATAAAAGATCTGCAGCAACAAATGACGGGTATGCACTGTCATCCGCAACGACCATGACTTCCGAAGGACCTGCCGGCATATCAATCGCAACTCTAAATTGCTGGGCATGTTGCTTTGCTGCTGTTACGTATTGATTACCAGGGCCAAATATCTTATATACAGCTGGAATACTTTCCGTTCCAAATGTTAACGCCGCAATAGCCTGTATACCACCTACTTTAAAAATTTTGGTCACACCCACTAAATCCGCTGCAAAGAGAATTGCTGGGTGCAATTTGCCGTCTTTATCACATGGAGAGCAAAGAATAATTTCCTCACAACCCGCCAATTTAGCAGGAATTCCGAGCATTAATACCGTTGATAACAAAGGTGCCGTACCTCCAGGAATATATAGTCCGACTTTTTGTATGGGTTTTGATTTTCTCCAGCATTCAACACCTGGCATGGTTTCTAGACACATTCCTTCGTCCACTTGAAGTGCATGAAAGCGGGAAATATTATCAGCGGCAAGTTGAATCGATGAGATAAGTTCCTCAGATAATTCCTTTCTTGAAGAAGCTATTTCCTCCGGAGAAACCTCCATGTTTCCGGAAAATCCTTGAAATTTCTCAGTATATTCAATTACTGCAGCGTCGCCGTCTTTTTGTACCGCTGAAAATACTTCTTGAACCACAGATTCCAAATCGGGCCTTTCAAGCGCTGGTCGCTCAAGTAGTGCCTTCCATTCAGTTTTATTTGGGTGTATAATTTTTTTCATGGTGAGTTAAGGGTTGAGGGTTAAGGTGGTTCACAATTCTTCATTCTTAATTCTTCATTCTTCATTCTACACACATGACGTTCGTTCCGAAATCAGTGCTTTCAGTTCTACATTCTATTTCACCATTTTCTCAATTGGCACAACTAAAATTCCTTCAGCACCCGCTTCCTTCAGGGCATCAATTTTATCCCAAAATTGCTCTTCCGATATAACAGAATGAAGAGAACTCCATCCTTTTTCAGCCAAAGGAAGAACAGTAGGGCTTTTCATGCCTGGAAGTATTTTAAGCACATTTGGTATAGCCTCATCGGGAACATTCATTAAAATATACTTTGAATTTCGAGAAGCGAGTACCGCGCGAATGCGGAAAACTAATTTATCTAAAAGTTCCAACTTAGTATTGTCCGAAGTTGGCGCTTGAACAAGAACTGCTTCAGAACGAAGAATGGTTTCTAATTCAATTAACCCATTCATGAAAAGTGTATTTCCTGAGGAAACGATATCACAAATTCCATCTGCTAAACCAATTGTAGGGGCAATTTCCACAGATCCTGAAATGGTATGCACTTCAGCATTCACGTTATTCTTTTTAAGGAAATCATTAACCGTATTCGGATAAGATGTAGCTATTTTCTTGCCTTCAAAATCTTTGACTGATTTAATTGTACTATTTTTAGGAACGGCCAATGAAACTCTGCACTTCGAGAAATTCAAATGGCATGTCTGGGTTAAATTACTTCTTTCTTCAATCAGTAAATTCTCCCCAACAATTCCACAATCAACCACTCCATCTGCCACGTATTGAGGGATGTCTGAATTGCGCAGAAACAAAACCTCAAGCGGAAATCCGGAAGCGATAGACTTCAATTTACCATTCGAGGCATCGACCTTAATGCCACATTCTTTCAATAATTGCAAGGAATCCTCTAGGAGTCTTCCTGATTTTTGTACAGCTATTCTTAGCATACTTTCGTTATTTTATTAAAATAAAAAACCCGCCTTTTCATCAAGCGGGTTAAATCATTATTTATAGACATACCATCACCGCTTGGTCAACCAAGTAACAGATGATGATGTGTGTTTGTTATAATCATGGTGCAAAATTAAAGGTAAAATTTCAAAATCGAAAAAATCTAGTAATCAATTCGTTAATTTTTTACATACTTCTTATATACAAAATAATTTAGTGAGGATTTAGATTGATTTTCGAGACGTTTATTTTGTGTTGTTTTTTTTATATCAGCTAGGTATGCACTATATTCTGATAAATGTTATTTGAGCTGTCGGCAGAGTAATAAATAATTAGAATTAATCTATGTTCTAAATATTTTACTCAGCTTTTTACCACGTGCCAATTCGTCTACTAACAAATCTAGGTAGCGAACTTGTTTGGTTAAGTTATTCTCTATTTCATGAACTTTGTATCCGCAAATTGTCCCTTTAATCTTTGTAGAATCAGGATGTATTTTGGCTTTTTCAAAAAAAGACTCAAAAGATACATTTTCCTCGATCAATTTGTTGATTCTTATTTTATCAAACCCGGTTAACCATTCAATAACTGCATACAGCTCATCTTCATTTCTACCCTTTCGTTTAATCTTTGTAAGATAATGAGGAAAAACTTCAGAGAAGGTTAACTTCCTTATTTTTTCATTATGTTCAGGTGTTGGTTGCATAATTCAATCTTTGTATTAAATTCCATTAATTAGCTTTCGAGCCTTTACAATCGTATTAAACACAACGCCTAAAAGAATCACGAAAACCCCTATAACAACTACTGAATTCAAACGTTCATCCAAAATTAAATACCCTACAAGAAAAGCATAAACAGAACCCAAATATTGAAAAGGCATAATAAGTGAAGAACTTTCGAAATGTAAGGCCCGAGTAAGTGAAATTTGGGCAATTTGCGTACAAATTCCAATCAAAATTAAAATAAACCACTCAATCCCAATAGGCATTACAAAGTCGAACAGACACCAAAACGACATAACCGGTATAGCCATCATTGGAAAATAACTCACAATATTAATTGGTTGATCCGTGGGTTTTAATTTTACAATGGCGACATAAGCTATCCCAGAACAAGCCGCTGACAAAACTCCTAAACCAACCCAAAGAGGATTTAATGCAACAGGTGCATCTGATTGAATTACACCATTAAAACCGATCAATAAAACACCAATAAACGCAAGTAGTACAAAAAGCCATTGAATTTTCAAGATTTTCTCTTTAAGTATTACCATTGCAAATAACATGGTGAAAATCGGGGCTAAATATTGTATTGTTGAGGCAACTGCAATAGGCATGTGCTGAATGGACTGAAAAAAAATAGTAAGTGCCATCATTCCACTCAAACCTCTTATGGTTAACCATTTTTTGTTGGTTCCAAAAAAAGGCAAGCCGCGGTAGGCAATAATACTTGAGCTAATAGAAAAGGAAATGATTGAACGCGCTAAAACCAACTCATGAGCGGGAATTTTTTGTAACCCCGGAATAACGTTGTTTTCTGGACCAGTGCCGAATAATTTTACAAAAAAATTGACAACCAAAAACGAGAGCCCAGAAAGCACGATGTAGAAAATTCCTTTTTTCACTTATCTACAAAAGTACTCGTATTTTTTTGTTCTTTTGCACTGATGGAATCGAGGAATAAACTAGCATTAGGCACAGCTTTATTAAGCGCAATCACGAATGCTGTAATGGCTGTTGGAAAAGGTATCGCAGGAGTGCTTGTACATTCGGATGCTTTATTGGCAGATGCCATTGAATCTGTTTCTGACGTATTTTCTAGCATTTTGGTGATTGTTGGAATTCGCTATGCGCAGAAACCGGCAGACGACGATCATCCGTATGGTCATGGAAGAGCTGAATCCTTATCTACCTTTGCTGTTGTTGCTTTTTTAATTGTTTCGGCAACCTATATTCTCAACGAAGGCATCAGAAATCTTTACGAAGAACAAGTAATGCCGGAATCATTCACACTGATTGTGTTGGTCGCTATTGTCTTAATTAAAGAAATTTCATTTCAATACGTTTATCGAAAAGGAAAACAAACCAATTCAAGTACTTTGATGGCAGATGCATGGCACCACAGGAGCGATGCTATTTCATCTGTTATTGCGCTTGCTGGCGTCGGCATATCCTTACTTTTAGGGCCAAAGTTTGTACATGCAGATGATTGGGCAGCAATAGCAGCTTCACTTTTTATATACTACAATGCTTATAAAATTTTCCGACCCACATTGGGTGAATTTATGGATGAACACATGCATCATGAACTAATTGATGAAATTAGAGCAATAGCATTTGAAGTGAAAGGTGTTAAAGCAACAGAGAAATGTTGGGTGCGAAAATCAGGCATGTTCTATCAGGTAGATCTGCACATTGAAGTTGAACCGGACTTGCCAGTAGAGAAAGGTCATGAAATCTCACACTTAGCGAAGGATTTAATAATGTCGCGAATTGAGACTATCGCTAATGTTCATATTCATATTGAGCCTCATTACAAAAAAAATTAGCAATAGTAATTCATTAATTTCCGCCTTTCTTTTTTGTTTGTGTGTAGCCTTCCTTGATAAGTAAATCAAAGATTTTATCTTTAAAATTTCCTTGAATAAGAATCTCATATTCCTTTACAGTTCCACCAACTCCACATTTTGTTTTTATGAGTTTTCCAAGTTCTTTTAAATCAT
>JACCDL011054856.1_pt1 | contig 19354 bp, 20 predicted proteins | sample 7441931 | NCBI WGS metagenome assembly JACCDL01 (sample SAMN15323437, study PRJNA562643) | freshwater metagenome | isolation source: river surface water | place: USA:Blue River Watershed | collected 2017-08-16 | reverse complement strand
GGCTTTAAACAGAGGTGCTGACGCACTGATCGTCAGTAACCACGGTGGTCGCCAGCTTGTCGGTGCAGAGTCGAGTATCCAGAGTCTTCCTGCCATTGTGGACGCCGTGGGGAAAGATATTGAGATCCACATGGATGGCGGCATTCGCAGCGGCCAAGACGTTCTGAAAGCCCGTGCGCTCGGCGCGCGGGGCTGCTACATTGGCCGGGCCTTTTTGTATGGTCTGGGCGCAATGGGCGGGCCGGGCGTCACCAAGGTTCTTGAAATGCTCCATAAAGAACTCGACCTAACGATGGCCTTTTGTGGAAGAACCGACGTCGAGAAAGTCGACAAGAGCATTCTGTTGCCGGGAACGTATCCCACCTAATTCTATTGACTGAGGTTTTATTATGCGCGTGCTACCCCGCTGGATTTTTATGAGTCGGTGGCTTCAAGCCCCTCTGTACATCGGCTTGATCGTCGCTCAAGGCATCTATGTTTGGCAGTTCTGGAAAGAACTCATTCACTTGATCTCAATGATGAGCTTCGACAAAACGGTGACAGAAACCGAGTTGATGCTGATCGTACTAGGCCTCATCGATGTCGTGATGATTTCCAACCTGTTGGTGATGGTGATCGTGGGTGGCTGGGAGACCTTTGTTTCCCGAATGCAGCTCGAGGACCACCCGGATCAGCCTGAGTGGCTATCTCATGTCAACGCGGGGGTTCTAAAGGTCAAGCTCGCAACGGCGATTATCGGGATCTCCTCGATTCATTTGCTCAAGACCTTCATTAATGCGCCGAGCATGACAGAATCGACCCTGATGTGGCAAACAATTATGCACCTCGCCTTTGTAGTCTCGGCTCTTGCCATTGCCTACACTGAAAAAATTATTAGCAGTACACATCAACACTAAGAGAGAGTATTCACCATGTCAGGACACGGTGGTCACGTCGACCCATCAAACAAAAAAATCGCGTTGTTAATTGCTGTACTCGCTCTGTTTTTAGCAATTAGCGAAACGCTCAGTAAGGCCTATCAAACGGAAGTCATTACCAAGCAGGTTGAAGCCTCGAACCTCTGGGCATTCTTCCAGGCGAAATCCATTCGTAAGACAAGCACGGATTTGGCGATTCAATCTGCCCAGATTCAGCCCTCGCTTGACGAGGCGAAAACAGCTGCAATGATCAAAAGATGGACCGATGCCTCCAAGCGCTATGACTCCGAGCCCGAGACTGGTGAAGGACGTAAAGAGCTAGCCTCCCGCGCTGTAGCCGCTCAAAAACTTGGTGAGGTCGCTAACCACAAGTATCACAACCTTGAAATCTCATCTGGCGTACTGCAAGTGGCAATCGTATTAGCCTCCTCCAGTATTATCACCAACGTGATGTTGCTTGCTTGGCTTGCTGGCGGACTTGGAGTTGTGGCCGTCGGGTTCGGTATCTTTGCAATGACTGGCGCTGCTGCGCTACTTTAGAAATAGACCATGCAGCGCAGGCATCTTCTCAAGCTTGCCGCTGCATCGGCTGCACTAACAGGCCTGCCCCAAACAGGCTGGGGACGACAGACTTGGAGCGCCAATCCTTTTAGCCTAGGTATTGCAAGCGGGTCGCCCACAAGCGACTCAGTCGTGCTGTGGACGCGTCTTGGACTCGCAGAGATTGAGGCTGTTGGACTCAGTAACAGGCCCGCATCCGTGACCTGGCAAATCGCCCACGACCGCAGCTTCGGACGAATCGTCAGACAAGGCGAAGAGATAGCGAGCCCTGCGCTTGCTCACTCAGTACACGCAGAAGTTGTGGGACTTGAGTCCGATCGCGAATATTTCTATCGCTTCATTTCCGGCGACGCGGTGAGCGCCACTGGTCGAACACGCACCCTACCAAAGGCAGATGCGGCCGTACAAAAGCTTCGGATCGCCTATGCCTCATGTCAGCAATGGGGTAACGGCTACTACAGCGCGTATCGGCACATGCTTGCCCAGCAAGTCGACTTAGTGATGTTTCTAGGCGACTACATGTATGAGTATCCTGCGTCGAGGCCCTTTGACATTCGCCCCACAACGGGCGGCTGGATTACAACCTTAGACGGTTACCGTAGTCGTTACGCATTACATAAGTCGGACAAAGACCTACAGGCGATGCATGCAGCCTGCCCTTGGATCGTGACTTGGGACGACCATGAGGTACAAAACGACTACGCCGCTACGCACCCTGGCAACTCAGGCAAACCGGTTGATGACTTTATGGCGCGCCGACGCGCAGCCTATCAAGCCTTTTATGAACACATGCCCGTTCGGCGCGAACAGTTTGCAGCGCTACTGGGAGGCATTGCTCAAGACGTGCGCATTTACGAACGTTTTTCGTATGGTCGACTCGCCACTATCTATACGGTCGATAACCGGCAACATCGTGACTTACAAGCCTGTACACGCAATGGTAGACCAGGTGCTAGTAGAGTCGACCCAAACACCTGCGCCATATGGAACGATCCACAGCGCACTCTACTGGGATCAAAACAAGAAGCCTGGCTAAACACCGAATTTGAGAGGTCGGGTACGACCTGGAATGTGATTGGTCAACAAAGCGTGTTCGGACCTCGCAACTTCAATACGCAAGGCGGTCAAAGTTACTCGAATGACGGCTGGGATGGGTATCCTGCTGCACGACAAAGACTGATTAACTCGATGCGCAATACGCGCCTAGCAAATCCGGTGATTCTGGGTGGCGACGTACATCAGAATTGGGTGGGTCATGTTTTGGCTGACTACAACAATCCAGCTAGCGAGAAAATTGGGGTTGAGTTTTGTGGCACGAGCATTACTTCGCTTACGACCCTGACGAATGTCGAGCAGGCGAAAATCATTGAACGCCATCCACACTTTATTTTTGGTGATTGCGAATCGCGTGGCTTTGGTGTCGTAGAAATTACTCCTACTCAAATGACCACCACGCTCAAAGCAGTTCGAGATGCCACCGATCCTCTCTCAGACGCGTTCACGCTTGCACGCTTTGATGTCGAGGCGGGTCGGGCTGAGATTCAAAAATAGGCTATTTGGCGTATATCGAATTTGCTGGATATTTTGTACTGTTCAATTAGTGCAGATCCTTTGCATTCTTGCAGAGACTAATTTCACACAAAAATAACAACGAACGGTTTGCAATCATGACAGCAGCTCTTGGCCACGTTTACCTTGTCGACGATGACCCATCCATCCGACGCGCCCTCAACGGTTCGCTCACCGAGCTTGGATACACCGTCAATCAGTACGCGAGCTCTGAAGAATTCTTGAGCGATGCCGTACCTACATCCCCGGCTGTTGTGCTTTTAGATATGCGGATGCCTGCTCAGTCTGGGATTGAAGCCCAAGCAGCTCTACTCAAACACGGCTGGCAAACACCCGTGATCTTCATCAGCGGAGAAAGTCTTGCTCCGCAAATCGTAACGGCAATGAAACAAGGAGCGATCGACTTTTTGTTTAAGCCCTTTTCAATGCAAGACCTGTTGCAGGCGATTCAACGCGGTATAGCACTCGACCGTCAATTACACGCTCAGCTGATTCGCTTGACGACAGCTAAAAGGGGTCTAGCTCTTTTAACGCCCAGAGAAACCGAGGTCTGCGTTGAAATGCTATCTGGCCGCTCAAACAAAGAAATTGCTAAATTGAACGGCTCAGCTGCGGCGACGATCAAACTACACCGTTCACGCGTCCTTGCAAAAATGCAGGTCAAGTCTCTAAGTGAATTAATCGCCCTATGCGACGGAATCAACCTTAACGCCAGAGACCCACTCGCGCCACAGCGCAACGATTAGAGCCATCAACACCGGGCCGATAAATAGGCCTACAAATCCCATCGTCGTCACTCCACCCACCAACCCGAAAAAAGTTGGCAGGAAGGGGAGCTTTACGGGACCACCGACAAGCCTTGGCCGCAAGGTCTTATCTACGATGAACAGTTCGATTGAGCCCCAGGCAAACAGACCAGCACCTGCCAAGGGATTCCCTGATCCAACCAAATAAAGTGAAACCAAGGTAAACGAGAGGGGGGCACCGCCCGGAATCATGGCCATCACTGCAGTAATCACGCCCAGCAATACAGGAGATGGCACACCAGCAACCCAATAAGCCACACCCAATACAACGCCCTCACCGATCGCGATCAGACCCATCCCAGTGACCGTTGCACTGATTGTCGCCGGCACCACTCGAGAGAAACGTTGCCAACGTGTCGGCAGCACGCGTTCGCCTAGGATATCAAGCTGGGCCGCCATGTAATGCCCGTCTTTGTAGACGAACAATAGGGTGATCAGCATAAACAGCAGGGTCAGCATGATGTGGAAAAAATTACCAGTGGCCGCGAGCACCAAGCGGTAAATATTGCCAATGTGCTGGCCACTGACCAACTCAATCATGCTGCCGATCGCATGCGGCTGACCAACGTAGTCGGCCCAATAAGTACCCAGCGTGTCGCCTACGATAGGGAGCGCCACGATCCATGCCGGCGCATCGACGCCATCTTTATTCGCTGCCAATACCCAAGCCACAAAGTACCTGGCTTCATTAACAGAGTAGTAGAGCGCGACAGAGATCGGGACAATCAGTAGAACAACAATCGCCACCAGCGCAGTGCTGGCCGCGAGGGTCGTCCGTCCAGAGCAAACATCTACCCACTTTGAATAGAGTGGCCAACTCGCAAACCCGATAATCAAGGCCGCCAGTACCGGCACCACAAAGCCGCTAAAAAAATAAACAGCTGCTGCCAGCAACAAAACCAGCAGCAACCTCGCAACGATATGGAGCGGTAAGACGGGTTGCATCAGGTCAGCACTCGCTGTGGCTTACCGGCGACGAAGGCCGCGATATTCGCGACAACGTTCGGGTAGAACACCGCGAAGTTTTCTGGCGTGGCGTAACCCAAATGCGGCGTCAACAACGCACGCGGCACTTTGCGCCAGACGTCGTCAGCAGCCAGGGGCTCTGAGTCATAGACATCAATACCTGCGCCGCCAATCTTGCCTTGCTCTAACAACGCGCGCAACGTCACTTGATCAATGAGGCCTGCACGCGATGTGTTGACGATGAATGCAGTAGGCTTCATCGACTTCAAGCTTGCTGCATCGACAACACCGCGCGAGCGATCACTTAGCACCATGTGCACGCTGATCGCATCCGATGTCTTAAAGAGCTCTTCTTTACTCACGAGCTTGACGCCAGCCTCAGCAGCACGCTCTTCAGTCAGATTAGGGCTCCAGGCCACAACTTCCATACCAAACGCATGCCCAACTTTGGCAACCTTCTTACCCAACTGGCCTGCACCCACAAGCCCGAGACGCTTGCCTTCAACCGTTGGGGGCATCGATGTCTGCCAGAGTCCATTAGTCATGTTGACCGACTCTTGAGGAATCTTTTTAAACAGCGCGAGCATCAGCGCCCAAGCGAGCTCAGCGGTTGCGCCCGTGCTCTTGGGGTCGCCTGGCGAGCCACACACGACCACACCTTTTTGGCGGCAGGCTTCGAGATCAATCGAGTTATTGCGCAAGCCGGTCGTCACGAGCAATTTAAGTTTTGGCATCGCCTGAATGACAGAGGCCGGAAACGCCGAGCGCTCACGCATCGCAACAACAACTTCGAAGTCCGCTAAGGTCTTCGCCAGTTGATCAGGCTGAATAAACTCATGGAAAAATTTAACGTCTGCGCCAAGCGAAGACCAGTCAGCCATTCCTTGGGCTACTTTCAAATAATCATCAAGCACTGCAATACGCATTGTCATCTCCAAATAATCTGACTGAATTTACTTCAATCTCTTCTCGATCTCTTCTTTAGGGATTGCGCCCCCTACACGGCTACCATCTGCAAAAAATATAGCAGGCGTACCACGTACCATCAGCTTTTGACCCAGTGCAACCATCTTATCCACAGGCACGTCGCAATTAACTGTTGGCGGCACCACTCCTTTTAACATCCAGGCGTCCCAGGTTTCGCCCTGATCCTTCGCGCACCAAATATTCTTTACTTTTTGAGTCGAGTCAGGTGACAGGATCGGATAGGGGAAGGTGTACACAGTTAGGTTGTCGATTTCACCCAAGGACTTGCGCAGAGTTTTGCAGTACCCACAATTCGGGTCTTCAAAAATAGCAAGCTTGCGTGAGCCATCACCACGCACTTGCTTAAACGCCAACTCAAAGGGTAACTGCTCAAACGGGACTTTGGCTAACTCGTCCTGACGCTCACGCGTGATGTCGCGACGCGTCTTCGCGTCAATGAGAGTGCCATCAAGTACAAAGCTCACCTGTTCATCTGTGTAGACGAGATCTGAGCCGAGCTGGACTTCATACAAGCCATAAGGGGTTGAGCGTACACCAGCGATCGGTGGGTTATTGAAACGTTCGGCAAACAACTTTTTGACTGCGGCTAATTTGGCGTCCTCGCTGCTGGCAGCAGCGGCGGCCGCAACCACAGGAGGCGTTGCTTGGGCAACAACGGCGGTGCTACATAACGACACCAGCACCCACGACATACCCATAAAAAAACGTTTAAACATTATTGCTCCTAGCGGGAGGCACCCGAGATCAGTTGCCGCTTGATAAACGGTAACTTTTCAGCGAGATTCATTCCCATGTTGCGCAACCAAACGACGGGTGCGTGTTGAATATCAAACAAACGGGCTAAGCCATCTGTCACAAGACGCATCGCCAACACTGGCTCTGCGCGGAGTCGGCGATAACGCCGCAATACCATTGGGTCTCCGGGGCTACGAAACGACTCGCGCGACGTAACGGTATCCACGAGTGCTTGCACGTCACCCAACCCCAAATTAAGTCCCTGCCCTGCCAAAGGATGTACACGATGCGCTGCGTCGCCAGCCAAAGCAACGCGATCACCGATTAAGGGCGATTGATCTAGCGACAAAGGAAAACTATGCACCGCACCGCGCAAGGTCAACGCCCCCAAACGGCCTGCGGTGGCAGCAGCGAGTCGTACCTGTAGGGTCGATGCCCGCTCTTGAGCCGACATCGCCTGCAATGACTGCGCGATATCTTCTTTAAGTGACCAAACCATCGACACTTGTGGGCCATTGGTCGTGTCAGGCATCGGTAGCAGAGCTAAGACACCGTCCGCACCAAACCATTGCAAGGCTGTGCCTTGGTGGGGCAAGCTGCAATCAAGGTGGGCTACCAAGGCTGTCGCACCGTAAGGTCGACTATCTACCGTTAACCCAGCTGCCGCCCGCAGCGGTGACTGTGCACCATCGGCTGCAATGAACAGCTCGGCCGCTAGCGTTGTGCCGCGCTCAGTTGTCAACGTGCCAGGCGTGTAGGACGCAAATTTTTCAGTCACCCAGTGCAGGCCCATCACTTGAGCGGCCTGTACCAGTACGCGCTCAATTTCAGAAGACTCTACGATCCAGGCCAGTTCAGATTGCGCAGTCTGCCACGCATTTAAGTTCAGCAACCCGTTGCCATCGCCATGGATCTCCATGGCCTGTACAGAGGTTAACCGTCGTGGATCCATCAAATCCCAGACACCAATCGATGCAAGGAAACGCTGACTGGCGGGGGACAAGGCATAGACCCGCGGATAAAACTCATCTTGCGCAAGACTAGGTGCAGCGGGCCGTGGTCCGACGAGTGTGACAGGCTCACCCTTGCGAGCGAACGCTAGCGCCGTGGACAAACCCACAATGCCACTGCCACAAACGACAATTGATGCGCTCATGCGGTTATGCCCAGTTGCTCATCGGGCAGTGGGTGCGCCGGCCTGCTTAGGCCACAGCACCCACATCTGTCCGGTCTGCTTCATTCTGCCGGCGAGTTCGCCCGCCGCCGCACCAAAGCCCCAATAAAAATCGGTCCGTGCCGCGCCACGAATCGCAGTTCCAGTATCTTGTGCAAAAACCAATCGATTCAGTGCAGTATTAGAGGATGGCATCGTTGTCGACAAAAATACAGGTGTACCTAGCGGTACAAAATTTGTATCGACAGCGATTGAGCGCTGCGCCATCAACGGAATACCGTAAGCACCTTTAGGGCCAATCTCAGGATCGGTGATGGGCTCTTCTGCAAAAAACACCATCGCCGGATTCGCGTTCAACATCTCTTGTGTGCGACCGGGATTGCGTTTCGCCCATGCACGTATGCTCTGCATAGAGGTCTGCGCAATCGGCATTTCGCCTTTATCAGCTAACCATTTGCCAATCGAAACGTATGGGTGACCATTATGGTCTGCATATGCGACACGGATTGTTTTGCCATCTGGCAACTGCACACGCCCAGAGCCCTGGACCTGCAAAAAGAAGTTATCGACGGGATCGTTGACGTACACAATCGCCGGTGGGCGACGACCCGCCTCGATCGCAGAGCGGCTATCGTAGGGAACCACGCGCTTACCCTCTAGCTTGCCACGCACACGCTTGCCAGCTAGCTCGGGGTACACACGTCCTAAATCGATAGTGAGCAAATCAGCCGGCACGGTATAGAGCGGCCATTGATACGCTCCGGTCTGGGTCCGCGAACCCAACACCAAGGGCTCGTAATAACCCGTCACCGTGTTGCTCGCGGGCTTACCATCCGGACCCTGCAGTCGCCATGGGCTCAGCCAAGTCTGTAAAAATCTTCGCACGGCAGCAGTGTCATTGGCCGCAGGAGCACGCGCGCGATCGGTTGCCGCAGCGCAGACGGGCTGCCAGGCGCGCGGGGTTGCTCGTGTCGGACCCGCCAGATTTATTGAGGTGGGGCGCATCAAGCCTTGGCAATTGCGCAGGAACGTTGTCCAAACATTTCGTAAATCATCATCAGACCAACCGGGCAGTTCTGACCAGTTTGCCGAAACAAATCGGCCCTGCAGCTGTCGGGCTGCACTGTCCGGGATCGTGCCAGAGGGCACAGTGGGGGTCACTGCGGGCCCGGGTACGGGTGCCGCTGGCTGAGGCTGCTCGCTCACAGTGGAACAACCGGCCAGCAATACTAGGAAAAGGCTTACCCAGACGCGACGCATATTTTGATGAGAGGTGATCATGACAGGCTTCAGTGCAAAGTGCGGGGCATAGCCAGCACGAACTCAGGGATATCGACCTCAAACGGCACGCCGTTCTCACCCACGCAGTGATAACTGCCGCGCATGGTTCCCACAGGGGTCTTTAACGGGCAACCGCTCGTGTACTCAAACGTTTCGCCTGGCCCGAGCAGCGGTTGTTGTCCCACCACGCCCAATCCGCGGACTTCCTGCTCCGCCTGATCGCCATCGGTGATGATCCAGTGGCGGCTAATGACCTGCGCAGGCCGCTCGCCAGTGTTGGTGATGCGGACTTTGTAAGCAAAGACGAACTGCTGTTTGGCCGGATTCGACTGATCCGCTACAAAATGCGGCTCTACCGCCACCGAAAGTTCAAAAGGTTTCACATGCACATCCAGAGAAAACTGCAATAATGAGAGCCACTCCGACTCGGTGTTCGCACATCATGCCAGAAACAACCGCCTTGCCGACAGCTCGCATCGCTCCCAGTATTTTATCTGCGGACTTCGCCCGACTGGGTGAAGAAGTCAGAAATGTTGTCGCCGCAGGCGCTGACTGGATCCATTTTGACGTGATGGACAACCATTACGTTCCCAATTTGACAATTGGCCCTATGGTTTGTGAGGCAATTCGCCCCCACGTAGACGTACCAATTGACGTACACCTGATGGTTGAGCCGGTCGATAGCCTGATTCCGATGTTCGCCAAAGCCGGCGCCAACGTCATCACGTTTCACCCCGAGGCCTCGCGCCACGTGGACCGCAGCCTGGCATTGATCCGCGATCAGGGCTGCAAAGCGGGCTTAGTATTCAATCCGGCCACACCTCTCGACTGGCTAGCCCATGTCATGCATAAGGTCGATATCGTTCTGCTCATGTCAGTGAACCCAGGGTTTGGCGGCCAAAGTTTCATCCCAGAGACGCTCACAAAGCTACGGGCTGCACGCAAACTGATCGACGCACACACTCAGGCTGGCGGGCAAGCCATCGCCCTCGAGGTAGATGGTGGGGGCAAAGCCGACAATATCCGGGACATTCGCGCCGCGGGTGCCGACACCTTCGTCGCAGGCTCAGCAATTTTTGGGCAACCCGACTACCGAACCGTTATCAACGCCATGCGCGCCCAGATTGCCTTAGCTGATCAATGACCTCCGTGAACACCCCCTCCTCCTTGGCCTTTGACGCCGTGCTGCTCGACCTGGACGGCACCCTGATGGATACGATTCCGGACTTTACGGTTGCGGTAAACGCCATGCTTGCCGATTTAAAGTTTGCTGCGATTTCCCAAGCTGAAATCGTCACCTACATTGGCAAGGGCTCAGACAATCTGATTCGGCGCGTGTTGACGAGTGTTCAGGGCGGCCAAGCCCCTTCGGACGAGCTCTTCAAGCAAGACAAAGTGTCCTACACAGCCAACTACCACCGCATCAACGGCGATCAAGCAATCATTTTTGACGGTGTTCGCCCAGGTCTGGACCGCCTTCAGGCAATGGGCCTGCGCATGGCTGTTGTGACCAACAAGAATGCCGAATTTGCCGTACCTTTGCTTGAGCGCACCGGCTTGGCCAAGTACATGCAGGCTATCGTCTGCGGCGACACGCTGGCAGAGCGCAAACCCCACCCTGCCCCGATGCTGCACGCTTGCAAATTACTCAAAAGCTCACCAGATCGAACCGTGGCCGTAGGGGATTCCGTGAACGATGCCCTGTCAGCCCGTGCCGCAGGCTGCACTTTCCTCGCGGTGCCCTATGGGTACAACGAGGGCAAGAGCGTGCATTCGCTGGATGTCGATGCTATAGTAGATTCCATTGAACACGCGGCGACTTGGGTTGCTGCACGGTAAACAGAGATTAACGATGTCCTTGTCATTGCGCACCACTTCCGTACCTGTCGCCTCCTGGCGCTGGTGGCGTTTGTGTTCCGGGTGACGGTGCGTCAAAGTCCAGCTTAATAGCGATAAGCGAACAGCCAACAGTACGAACCAAGCCCGTCCAACCATGGCCGGGCTTTTTTTATTGCTTACCCCCGGTCTGCTAACTGCGAGAACCGCCTAAACAGATGACTGAAATTGAATTCAAAGCCCTTGCGGCACAAGGCTATAACCGCATCCCCCTGGTCGCCGAGACCTACGCGGATCTCGACACGCCTTTGGGCATTTACCTGAAGCTTGCGCACAGCGGCCCGCAAAACGGCAAAAATTCCTGCTTGCTCGAATCCGTCGTGGGTGGTGAGCGTTTCGGTCGCTATTCCTTTATTGGCTTGCCCGCGCGTAACGTGATTCAGGCGCGCGGCACAACGACGACTGTCTTACGTGATGACAAAGTTGTTGAAACCTACGAAGGGGACCCCCTGCGCTTTATCTCAGAATATCAGGCGCGCTTTAAGGTGGCCTTGCGTCCCGGCATGCCAAGATTTGCGGGGGGTTTAGCCGGATACTTTGGTTACGACACAGTGCGGCACATCGAACCGAAACTGGGGCCAGCCGCCAAACCCTATCCAGACGGCATGGGCGAAGGCCCGCCCGACATTTTGTTGCTGCAAACCGACGAACTCGTCATTGTCGACAATCTGGCTGGTCGTATCTACCTCATGGTCTATGCAGACCCCTCAGAACCAGAGGCCTTCAATCGGGCGCAACAACGCTTGAAGGACTTGCGCATCCGCTTGCGCAAGCCAGTCGAAATTCCCTACAGCCATGCAAGCGTCGTCACAAAAGAGCACCGTAGCTTTGCCAAAGCAGACTACCTCGCGGCCGTGCATCGCGCCAAGGAATACATCGCTGCCGGCGATCTCATGCAGGTGCAAGTGGGTCAGGTGATCACGAAGCCTTTTAGTGACTCACCGTTGTCACTGTACCGAGCACTGCGCTCGCTCAATCCATCACCCTATATGTACTTTTGGAACTTTGGTGACTTCCAGGTGGTGGGTGCATCGCCAGAAATCCTGGTTCGCCAAGAAGCCATCCCCCTACCAGACGGTGCACCGGCAGGCCAGGCGCCAGAAACCTGCATCACAATTCGTCCTCTTGCCGGCACGCGCAAGCGTGGTGGTACACCTGAAGAAGATGCCGCACTCGCTGCTGAACTGCTGGCTGATCCGAAAGAGCGCGCCGAACACGTGATGTTGATTGACCTTGCGCGTAATGATGTGGGTCGCGTGGCCAAAATCGGTTCAGTCGAAGTCACCGACACGATGGTGATTGAGCGCTACTCCCACGTGATGCACCTGGTATCAAACGTCACGGGTACGCTTGAGGCTGGCATGAGCAATATGGATGTACTGCGCGCCTCATTCCCAGCCGGGACCTTGACCGGTGCTCCCAAAGTCCGTGCCATGCAAATGATTGACGAACTCGAACCCGTTCGTCGCGGTATCTACGGCGGTGCGGCAGGATATCTGAGTTACGGTGGGGAAATGGATGTCGCAATCGCCATCCGTACCGGCATCATCAAAGACGGCATGCTTTACGTTCAAGCCGCAGCAGGCATTGTGGCCGACTCCGATCCAGAAATGGAATGGCTCGAAACCGAAGCGAAGGCACGCGCTGTATTGCGTGCTGCGGAACAAGTGCAAAACGGTCTTGACCAACCGTTCTAATCAGGCAAACAGGATACCGACATGCTGCTGATGATCGACAACTACGACTCATTCACCTACAACCTGGTGCAATATTTTGGCGAGCTCGGACAAGACGTTCGCGTCCATCGCAACGACCAGATTTCTCTGGAAGAAATCGACGCGTTGCGTCCCGACCATATTTGTATTTCACCTGGACCCTGCTCACCCGCAGAGGCAGGGATTTCAATTGATGTGATCAAGCGCTACGCTGGCAAAGTACCTTTATTGGGCGTCTGCCTTGGCCACCAAGCGATTGGCGCTGCGTTTGGCGGAAATATTGTGCGTGCTCAGCAAATCATGCACGGCAAGACCTCGGAGATCACACACACTGGTTCTGACGTATTCAAAGGTCTGCCCTCGCCGTTCACCGTGATTCGCTACCACTCGCTCGCGATTGAGCGCGCAACGATTCCCGACTGCCTCGCAATCACCGCGCAGACAGCAGATGGTGAGATCATGGGTGTGCGTCATAAGACGCTGCCTATCTACGGAGTACAGTTTCATCCCGAGTCGATCTTGAGTGAACACGGCCACGCAATGCTGCGCAACTTTATTGATCTCGGCTCAGCCAACTACGGAGCCTAAGCATGATTACTCCCAGTCAAGCGCTACATCGCTGCATCGAACACCGTGAGATTTTTCACGACGAAATGTTGCACTTGATGCGCATGCTGATGCGTGGCGAAATGTCGCCAACCATTGCTTCTGCCTTGCTAATGGGCTTGCGTGTCAAGAAAGAAACAGTCGGTGAGATCACCGCTGCTGCGACAGTTATGCGCGAATTCGCAACACCGGTGAAGATCTCCAACCCGCAAGACATGGTCGACATGTGCGGCACGGGTGGTGACGGCAGCAACACCTTCAATATTTCAACAACAGCAATGTTTGTCGCAGCGGCCGCTGGTGTGCCGATTGCAAAGCATGGCGGGCGCAGTGCTTCTTCATCATCCGGCAGTGCCGACGTGCTGGAGGCACTCGGTGCTAATCTGGCATTAACGCCAGACCAGATTGCAGAGTGTATTGAACAGACTGGAATTGGTTTCATGTTTGCGCAAGCCCACCACGGCGCGATGAAGAACATTGCACCGGTTCGCAAAGAGCTTGGCGTGCGCACGATTTTTAATATTCTCGGCCCACTTACCAACCCTGCCGGCGCAGCAAACCAGCTGATGGGCGTGTTCCATCCGGATCTGGTGGGCATTCAAGTACGCGTATTGCAGTTGCTTGGCTCACGACACGTGATGATCGTGCACGGCAAAGATGGCCTTGATGAGGCATCGCTAGGTGCGGGCACTCTGGTCGGCGAACTCAAAGACGGCGTCATCAGCGAATATGAAATTCACCCGGAAGACTTCGGTTTGAACATGGTGTCGACCCGCGGCATTCGGGTCAACAGTAAAGAAGAGTCTCGCGATCGCGTGCTTGAGGCCTTAGATAACAAGCCCGGCACAGCCCGCGATATCGTTGCCTATAACGCTGGTCTGGCGATTTATGTTGGCAACCATGCGGCCACAATTAAACAAGGCATTGATATGGCCTTCGAGACGATTGCCAGCGGCGCCGCCCGCGCAAAGCTCGAAGCGTTTTGCGCCCACACCCGGAAATTTGCAGCATGAGCGACATCCTCAACAAAATCCTCGCCGTCAAAGCACAAGAAGTCGCAACAGACCGCGCACGCGTGAGCGAAGCCGAGCTCCTCAAAGCCGCTCACGCGCGTCAGGATATCCGTGGCTTTGCCCAAGCGATTGAGCAAAAGATCGAAGCGGGTCTCCCAGGCGTGATTGCCGAGGTGAAAAAGGCATCGCCATCCAAAGGTATCTTGCGTGAGAATTTCCAACCCGCAGAAATTGCCGTGTCGTACGCTACGCACGGCGCAGCCTGTTTATCCGTCCTGACCGACGTTCAATTTTTTCAGGGTGCCGACGAGTACCTGCGCCAGGCGCGCGCAGCTTGCACGCTACCCGTACTCCGTAAAGATTTCATGGTCGATCCCTATCAAATCATCGCAGCACGCGCGATGGGTGCCGACTGTATCTTGCTCATCGTATCGGCATTGACCCCTACCCAATTAAGTGAGTTTGAAGCCTGCGCCTTCGAGCTTGGCATGGACGTGCTCGTCGAAGTGCATGATGCGCAAGAGCTTGAAATCGCCTTGGATCTAAACACCTCGCTGCTCGGCATCAACAACCGCAATTTGCGCACGTTCGAGACATCTCTACAGACGACGATTGATCTGCTGGCACGCATTCCCGCAGAAAAACGTGTTGTCACAGAGAGCGGTATCTTGCAACCCGCTGATGTCAAAAAAATGCGAGAGCACGATGTGCACGCGTTCCTGGTGGGCGAAGCATTTATGCGCGCACCGGATCCCGGCGTTGAACTTGCGCGCCTCTTTGCCTAAGCGGGCAGCGTAAAGGGTTATGGAACACGCGTCCCTCGCAGATTGTCCACTTTGCCAAACCGCGGGTGGGATAGTGCTTTGGCAAGGGCCACTGTTTCGGGTGATTGACGCTGCTGATGCAGCCTACCCCGGCTTCACACGTGTGGTCTGGGCCAAGCATGTGGTTGAGATGACAGACCTTGATGCGGCAGAACAAAGCGCCTTGATGCGTGCAGTGCTCTTGGTTGAGTCGATTCAGCGCAAGCTTTTGCAGCCACACAAAATTAATCTGGCAGCGTTCGGCAACGTCGTGCCACATTTGCACTGGCACATCATCCCGCGCTGGAACGACGATTTGCACTTTCCTGCGCCGGTTTGGGCAGCAGCGCCCGAGCATGACGTGCCTGCGCAAGCGGCGCTTGAAGCGCGCAAGACAAGCATACTCGCACGCATCCCTGCCTATCACGCAGCGTTGCAACAGGCTCTTGGATAACCGACTCGCCGAACCGTCGCTTACAAAAGCCATCGCCGCACTCGCTGCGCCTTGGCAGGAAGCGTTACGCTTGGCACCCGTGCGGCATGCGCTTGAACACTTATCAGCCTTTCTTTCCGAGCGGCTCGCACAAAATGCTGTGATTTATCCCGCAGCGCCTTTTCGTGCACTGCAAGCGTTGCAGCCTCAGGACGTGAAAGTCGTCATCCTTGGACAAGACCCGTATCACGGAGCAGGTCAGGCGCAAGGCTTGGCGTTTTCCGTTCCAGACGGCTTTAAGCGTCCGCCTAGTCTGCGCAACATCCTTGCAGAAGTCGAATCCGACTACCCAGCTGACCACAGCATCCTGACGCTCGCCTCAAATCTGCAGCGCAATGACTTGTCGCGCTGGACCAAGCAAGGTGTGTTGCTGCTGAACACCGTGCTGACCGTCGAAGATGGACAGCCGGCCTCGCACGCACGTCAGGGATGGGAAACCGTGACCGATTGCCTTATCCGTGAAGTTGCCCACGACAGCGCGCCCAAGGTCTTCATGCTGTGGGGCGCGCACGCGCAAGCCAAGCAGAGCCTCATTCAAGACCAGGGGCAACACCTGATTTTGACCGCCAACCACCCCTCACCCCTCTCCGCCAGACGCGGGCCAGTCCCTTTTGTGGGATGTGCGCATTTCAAGCGGGCAAACACGTGGCTTTCACAACAAAATCTGCAAGTTATTGACTGGAAAGTATAAATTTTCAAATAAAGGGTTTACCCACCCTAAAAAATAGGTTAGTATTCTGGCACTGCACAAATTTGCAGCGGTCTACGGACAGCATTGCCAACCTCAGACACTCAGTCGTAACAGGCAAAAACTGGTCACTGACCACACATCATCGATTCCTGACCTCCTTTCCTTTCGTGGGCAGCAAGTGTGATCCAGATAGATGGATCTCCAGCCCAGACGTTCGGTTGATTCGGTCGGCACGATGCTCGATTCAACCGACTACCGCCGGTCAAACAATATCCGGGCTGCGTCACATGGCCACTATCTGGCCTAAAGGAAAGTCATGTCCTTCGATTCGTTGGGGCTCGCCCCCGCTTTGTTATCTTCCATTGAACGCACCGGTTTCACTACACCGACGCCTGTCCAGCTGTCGGCAATTCCTGCCGCGCTCGCCGGCGCCGACCTGATGGTTTCAGCGCAAACAGGTAGCGGTAAGACCGCCGCCTTCATGCTGCCTGCATTGAACCGTATCGCCCATAAGCCCGCCAACAAAGGTCGTGGCGTACAAGTGCTGGTGCTGACCCCGACTCGCGAACTCGCTCTGCAAGTTAGCGAGGCTACTGCCATGTACGGCAGCAACCTCGACGACCTGCGTGTAGCCACTGTGGTTGGCGGCATGCCCTACGGCGCACAGCTCAAAGCGCTTTCACGTCGCGTCGATGTGCTGGTTGCCACACCAGGCCGCCTGCTCGATCACCTGCAAGCACGCCGCGTCGATTTGTCGACCGTGCACACACTCGTGCTCGACGAAGCCGATCGCATGCTCGACATGGGCTTTATCGATGACATCAACACCATCGTAGATCGTTGCCCAGAATCACGCCAGACGCTGTTGTTCTCGGCCACGCTTGACGGCACCGTTGCAAAACTCGCCGCCCGCATGATGCGCGACCCACAGCGTATTGAAATGGCCGGTCAGTCAGACCGCCACGCAAACATTACCCAAAGCCTGCTTTACGCAGATGATGCCGGCCATAAGCTGCGCCTGCTCGATCACATCCTGCGTGACGCATCAATGGATCAGGCAATTGTCTTCACCGCCACCAAACGTGGCGCAGACGACTTGGCTGAACACCTTGCCGACACCGGTTTCTCAGTAATGGCATTGCATGGTGACATGAACCAGCGCCAACGCTCACGCACAATTTCTGAAGTGCAAGATGGTCGTGTGCGTGTCTTGGTCGCAACCGACGTGGCAGCACGCGGCATCGACGTGCAAGCAATCAGTCACGCGATTAACTACGACTTGCCGATGCAGCCAGAAGATTACGTACACCGCATTGGCCGTACGGGCCGAGCGGGGCGTGATGGCTCGGCATTCACATTGGCCGTGCACAGCGAGCGTCATAAAGTACGCCGTATCGAACACTTCATTGGCTACACAATTCAGTCCGACGTGATTGCCGGACTCGAGCCACAACGCACACCAAGCGCGCGCCCAGAGGGTGCTTCGCGCGGTGCAGGTGGCAAGAAAGGCGGACGCTGGAGCAATGACCGCAGCGGCGACCGTTTCGGCAGCAGCAACGACCGCTACAGCCCACGTGAACCACGCGCCTTTGTGCCACGTGGCGACAAACCTGCCTTTGCTCCACGCGGTGACAAGCCTGCCTATGCATCACGAGGCGAAGGCTACCGGGGTGATGCACCACGTGGTGACAAGCCGTTTGGTGATCGCGAGCGTACTTTTGCACCACGCGGTGATCGTCCGGCGTTTGCTCCGCGCGGTGACAAGCCCACTTTCGCTCCACGTGGCGATGCTCCGCGTGGTGACCGTCCCTTCGGCGGCGACCGCGAGCGCAACTTTGCGCCACGGGGTGACAAGCCCTTCAGTGGCGAACGCGCACGCAGCGACAATCCTTACGCAAGCCCACGCGCAGATCGCGCCCCCTCTGATCGTCCTGCCTACGCAGGTAAGTCAGCACGTCCGGCGCGTGACTTCGCGCCACGTGCCGCAGCACCAGGTGGCAAGACCTTTGCGCCACGCGGTGACGGCCCAGCTCGCACTGGCGCCCCGCGTCCAGGTGCACCACGTGCCGCAGCCGGTGCTCGCCGCGGCTTTAACTTTGACGGCGGTCGCCGTTAAAGCGGCGCGCTAAACAACGCGTCAAAGAAGATCAGCAGTGCAAACCGAACCATCCATTTCGGTAAGCGCTGATGCGATGGCCCACAGCCAGCGCGTCAGCGCTTTTTTGCATCAACAGATCGCTCAGGCTGGTGGTTGGATACCGTTTAGCGAATGGATGCACCACGTGCTGTATGCACCAGGCCTAGGCTATTACGCAGCGGGAAACACCAAACTCGCAGACACGCAGGCAAATGTAGGCGCGCACTTAAGTGGCGATTTTGTCACTGCACCCCAACTCACTCCGTTATTTGGTCAGACACTCGCCAGACAAATCGCTGAGGTGTTGAAGCAAACCAACACTACGCAGGTACTCGAATTCGGGGCAGGTAGCGGTGCGCTAGCGCAAGACATCCTCGAAGCACTGGATGCACAAGGTCTTATCGTTGACTACTTCATTCTCGAAGTGTCGGCAGACCTCAAGCACAGACAACAAGAGCGGCTTTCTCGCTGGGGTACTCGCGTGCAATGGCTCGAGCGCACTCCCGAACAGTTTGCAGGCTGCGTGGTTGCCAATGAAGTGCTAGACGCCATGCCCGTCGACATGTTTCGCTGGACCGAAGACGGCGCACTACAGATTCGCGGCGTGAAGTCGGTCGCATCACGGAATACCGCGTCCGGAAGTGCGGCGTCAGAAAGTTCGGCACAAGACTTTGTCTTTGAAGACCGTCCCGCATCCGACGCGCTGACGCATGTCATGCAAAACCGGATGCCCGCGTTGCCGGACTACCGCTCGGAGATCAATCTACAAGCTGAAGCCTGGATCAGCAATCTTGGTGCATGGCTCACACATGTCGCAGCACTCTTGATCGATTATGGTTTCCCACGTCACGAGTACTACCATCCGCAGCGACATCGCGGTACCTTGATGTGTCATATCCAGCACAGAGCACACGATGATGTCTTTCTTGCACCTGGTCTACAGGACATTACTGCGCATGTGGACTTCACCGCTATTGCACACGCAGCACAGGCGGCAGGGCTGG
>JACCDL010329957.1_pt1 | contig 19398 bp, 16 predicted proteins | sample 7441931 | NCBI WGS metagenome assembly JACCDL01 (sample SAMN15323437, study PRJNA562643) | freshwater metagenome | isolation source: river surface water | place: USA:Blue River Watershed | collected 2017-08-16 | reverse complement strand
ATCACTTCGCCTGGGCGCATTTCCGTGCGCTTCAGTGATTCTTCAAATAGGGCTGCAAAAGATTCTGACATTCAAGTTCCTAATCCGCAAAAAGGTCTGACGACTGCACCATTGCGTCGTTAACAAGGCTAGTTGCGGCGGTTGTTTGCGTTTTCACGCGGGTTAAGTTGATGAACCACAAGACAAATGCGCAAGCAGCGCGAAGGGTGCCTTGTGGGCCTATGCAAGTCTTCTTGTTTTTAAACGGAGAAGTCTTGTTTGCTTTGCCACCAGCCTAAGACTTGAATGACCGATTGCTCGATGGTCAAGTCAGAGTTGTCTAGCAGCATTGCGTCTTGAGCTGGCTTTAAGGGTGCCACGCTGCGAGAGATGTCCCGTGCGTCGCGAGCCTCTAAGTCAGCCCGAAGATCGGCGATTTTAGCCTGAAAACCTTTAGAAATCAATTGCTTATAGCGTCGATCGGCTCTTTTTGCGGCACTGGCGGTCAAAAACACCTTCAAAGGCGCGCCAGGAAAGATGACTGTGCCCATGTCACGGCCGTCAGCGAGGAGGCCTGGCAGGCGCTGAAAACTATGCTGAAGCGCCACCAAAGCCACCCGAACAGCGGGCAGCGTCGAAACTTTGGAGGCGTTCATGCCACCTTCTTCGCTCCGAATGGCATCGGTCACATCTTGATCTTTCAGAATGACCTTGTCGCCTTCAAAACGAACGGGTAACTTTTCTGCCATGGCCGCAATGGCGGTCTCATTGACGGCCTCCAGGCTTAGGCCGGCTTGCAGAGCGGCGTAGGCAGTGACTCGGTACAGGGCGCCAGAGTCTAGATAGTGGTAGCCCAATCGCTCGGCTACCAGGCTAGACAAGGTACCTTTGCCTGAAGCTGTGGGGCCATCGATGCAAATGACGGGAATCCTGTCTGCAGGAGTTTGGGTCAACGAGAAGAGCGCTTCAAAGTAGTCCGGAAAGGTTTTGGCCACGCACTTGGGATCTTCAATGCGCACAGCTTTTTGATCAGCATTGAAAGCGGCCAATGAAAAACACATGGCCACACGATGGTCGTCATACGTGTGAATGCTGGCGGCTTTCCATTGGCCGGCGGGTATGGGGTGGATACGTAACCAATCGGGGCCTTCTTCGACCTGCGCGCCCAGCTTGCGAGATTCTTTGGCCATGGCCGCAATGCGATCGGTTTCTTTCACGCGCCAACTGGCAATGTTGCGCAGGGTGGTCGGGCCATCGGCGTACAAGGCCATCACGGCCAAGGTCATGGCCGCATCAGGGATGTGATTGCAATCTAAGTCGATGGCTTTGAGTGGCCATGCACCTTGTTTGATTTCTAGCCAGTTGGGGCCACTTTGAATCTCAGCACCCATTTGAGCGGCGGCCTCTACAAAGCGAATGTCACCCTGAATAGACGAAGCGCCGACACCTTGAATTCGCACTGCTTCTTGAGTGGCTGCCAAGGCACCCAATGCGATGAAATAGCTGGCGGAAGATGCGTCGGCTTCGACATGAATTTCGCCGGGCGAGACGTAACGACTTCCGGCAGGAATGGTGAATCGTTGCCATCCATCGCGCTTTACAGCAATGCCAAATCGTGCCAACAAATTCAAAGTGATTTCGATATACGGTTTTGAAATAAGCTCGCCCACCACCTCAATCACGATGTCTTTTTGAGCGGCCAAAGGCAGCGACATCAAAAGGGCCGTGAGAAATTGGCTAGACACATCACCTCGAACTTGAATGGGCTTGTCAAGTTGCAGTTGGGGTGAAAGCACTCGAAGTGGCGGGAAGCCTTCGTTGCCAAGGTACTCAATCTGGCAGCCTAGTAGGCGCAGGGCATCCACCAAATCGCCAATGGGGCGCTCGTGCATGCGCGGTACACCTTTGAGAGTGAAGTCGCCGCCCATCACGGCCAACGCTGCCGTCAGCGGACGCATGGCTGTACCGGCATTGCCCATGAAGAACTCAATGGGTTCAGAAGGTGATTTAAAAACGGCCGAATGGCCCTTGGCGTCAGTCTGCCCTAAACCTGTGATGCAAACGCTGTTGGTGCCTGGTTGAGGTGCAACACCACAACCCAATTGACGCAAGGCGGCCAGCATGACGCGTGTGTCGTCGGAATCTAAAAGGTCATGAACCCATGTGCTGCCAGCGCACAGCGCAGACAACAACAAGACGCGATTGGAAATACTTTTGGAGCCAGGCAACGTGACGGTGCCACCAGCTTGTTGCAAAGAGGGAAGGTCTAAAAATGCAGTGGCAAACATGGTGGCTGAATTATTCTTTTGAGTTTTGCTTGGCACCCAAGCGCCAGTTGTATCGAAGTTCACTCGCATGGCGAATCATGTCTTCGAGTGCTTGGACGTCATTGTTTTGAATGACCTTTTCAAATTCATTCAGCGCATTTTTGAAGTGACCAATTTGCAGCAAAACTTGTTCGCGGTTGGTGCTCAGAATGTCTCGCCAGACCACAGGATCGCTGGCGGCAATGCGCGAAAAATCTCTAAAGCCAGGGCCGCCCAGCGCCATCAAGTCGGCACCATTTTGCTGTTGAAAAATACCGCGGATGATGGCGTAAGAAAGCACATGCGGCAGATGGCTCACCGCTGCAAAAGCGGCATCGTGGGCCGCCGGTGTGAGCTCGGTCAGGTAACTGCCCAAGCTTTCCCAGACTTGCTTTGCCAATTCAATTTGCCTTGCACCTGAACTGGTCATGGGGGTGATGATGAGGGCGCGGTCTTGATACAAGTCAGCGTCTGAATGTTCTACGCCAGCCACCTCTTTGCCTGCAATAGGATGAACGGGAACAAAGAAAGAAAGTTTGTCGCCCAGGGTGGCCAAAGCCGCAGCCACGATGTCGGCTTTGGTGGAGCCCACATCCATCAGCAATGAGTTGTGATTCAAGGCAGGCGCCATGGCTTGGAAGCAAGCATGTGTGGCTTTGACGGGCACTGCCAATAACACCAAGTCGGCGTCAGTGACGGCTTCTTCAATGCTGTTGACTGCGCGGTCAATCACACCCATGCCAAGTGCTTTTTGCCGTGATGACTCGGACGCGCTGTAACCCACAATATGAGACGCCCAGCCGGCTCTGCGTGCTGCCAATGCAAAAGAGCCGCCCATTAGACCGCAGCCAATGAGAGCGACTTTTTCGAATTTCATTCTGGAATGGGGTATGAACCCAAGACCTTGTAAAAAGCGCACAAACCCTGAAGCTCTTGCAGAGCAGCGGCTACATGCGGCTGAGAAATATGACCTTGGATGTCGATGTAAAAGTAGTATTCCCACTGACCTGATTTGGCAGGACGCGACTCAAAGCGCGTCATGGAAACACCATTGTTTTTGAGGGGCATGAGCAAGTCATGCACAGCGCCAGGTTTGTTGGGGACGGACACCACCAAGCTGGTGCAGTCTTTGCCTGATGCCGGGGGTGTGGCCAACGTTTGAGGCAGGCAAATGACAGCGAAGCGCGTGCGGTTGGTGGCTTCGTCTTGAATGGCATGGGCCACAATGTGCAAGCCAAATTGAGCGGCAGCTCTTTCGCTTGCCAAACCAGCCCAGGCAGGATTGGAGGCTGCCAATCTAGCGCCTTCTGCATTGCTAGAAACGGCCCTGCGCTCTGCATGAGGTAAGTGTTGTGTGAGCCAAGCTTGGCATTGGGCCAAGGCTTGTGGGTGCGCTAACACCACTTCAATGTCTTTCAAGTGGTCGGTTTGTCGAAGCAGGTTGTGCCGCACCATGAGGCTCACTTCACCAATCACATGAACGGGTGAGCGCAAGAACAAATCGAGTGAGCGGGCCACAACCCCCTCGGTGGAGTTTTCCATGCCCACCACACCAAACTGAGCAGTGCCTGCGGCAGTGGCGTGGAAGACTTCATCGAAGTTATTGCAGTAAATGAGGTTGGCGGCACTGCCAAAAAATTCAATGGCGGCTTGCTCGCAGAAAGTGCCTTGTGGGCCCAACACGGCCACTCGCTGTGGCGCTTCAAGGGCCAAACAAGCGGACATGATTTCGCGCCAAATCGAGGCGACGTGTGTATTCAGTAAGGGGCCTTGATTGGCTTTTTCAATTTTGGCAATGACCTGCGCCACGCGATCGGGGCGGAAGAAGGGCGAGCCTTCTGCACGTTTAATTTCACCTACTTTTTCTGCCACTTTGGCACGCTGATTCAGCAAGCTCAAAAGCTGTTGATCGAGCGAGTCAATTTGGACTCGCAGTTCTGCTAACGCTTCTGATTGAATAGGTTGTGTCATGTTGTGCTTGGTTTTGAAATGAAAACGGCAGATCGATGGGGGTCAAGCCTGTTTTGTTTCGAAATCTTGGAGGTAAGACACCAACGCTTGCACGCCTTCTAGCGGCATGGCGTTGTAAATGCTGGCGCGCATTCCGCCAACAGATTTGTGACCTTTGAGTTGCAGTAAACCCCGTTCTTTTGCACCGGCAAGGAAGGCATCGTTGCGCGATTCATCGCGCAAGTAGAAGGGAATGTTCATGCGTGAGCGGCAGGCAGTGTCAACGCGGTTTTCGTAAAACTGCGATTGATCGAGAAAGTCGTAAAGCAGTTTGGCCTTGGCAATGTTGCGTTGCTCCATGGCGGCCACACCTGTCATGCCATTTTCAGTTTGCGCTTTCAGCCATTTGAAAACCAAACCTGCGATGTAAATGGAATAAGTGGGGGGTGTGTTGTACATGGAGCCGTTGTCGGCCACCATTTTGTAATTGAAGGCGCTGGGGCAATGCTTCATGGCTTTGCCTAAAAGATCTTCGCGCACGACAACAAGCGTGAGGCCTGCTGGGCCCAAATTCTTTTGGGCGCCGCCAAACGCCAAACCCACCTTGGACCAATCAATGCTCCGCGAGGCAACATGCGATGAAAAGTCGATGACCAATGGCGCCTTGCTGCCTAAGGCTTGAAGGTCTGGCAGTGCGTGGTATTCCACACCATCGATGGTTTCGTTGGTGCAAACATGAACGTAGTTGGCATTGGCGCTCAGCTGCCATTCAGCTGGTGAAGGGATGGTGGTGAATTTTGTGTTTTGCGCGCTGGCGGCCAAATGCGGGGCGCAAAATTGAGCAGCCTCCTTGAATGACTTTTGGCTCCAGCTGCCTGTCACCACAAAATCAACAGTGCCTTCTTGCGACAAGTTCAAAGGCACGATGGCGTTTTCAGCAATGCCGCCGCCTTGCATGAACAAGATTTTGAAGTGGGCAGGGACTGCCAGCAATTCACGCAAGTCGGCTTCGGCTTCTTCGTAAATGGCCATGAACTCTTTGCCGCGGTGGCTCATTTCCATCACGCCCATGCCGCTGCCATGCCAGTCCAGCATTTCGCTGGCAGCTTGAATCAAGACGGCATCGGGAATGGCAGCAGGGCCAGCAGAAAAGTTAAACGGTCTGGTCATTCAGCAGAACCACTTTCGCCAGAATCACCTTCGGCATCAGAAGCCGTGTTGCCATCCGCATCACTAGATTCGTCCTGCACATTGGCATCGTTTTCTACGATGCGCTGCAAGCCAGACAATTTGGCGCCGTCGTCCAAGCCGATCAAGGTCACGCCTTGCGTGGCACGACCGAGTTCGCGAATTTCAGAAACGCGCGTGCGAACCAACACACCGGTATCGGTGATCAACATGATTTCGTCGTCGGCATGGACCAAAGTAGCAGCAACCACTTTGCCATTGCGCTCAGATTGTTGAATGGCAATCATGCCTTTGGTGCCGCGGCCATGGCGTGTGTATTCCACAATGGATGTGCGTTTACCGTAACCATTTTCAGTGGCAGTCAAAACGCTTTGTTGTTCGTCCTCTGCTACCAACATGGCAATCACGCTTTGCGTTTCGTCGAGCATCATGCCGCGCACACCTCGTGCGTTGCGGCCCATGGGGCGCACATCGTTTTCATCAAAGCGAACTGCTTTGCCACCATCGCTGAACAACATCACATCGTGTTTACCGTCGGTCAGTGCCGCGCCAATGAGGAAGTCGCCTTCGTCCAAGTCAACTGCAATGATGCCGGCCTTGCGTGGGTTGCTGAATTCGTCGAGTGATGTTTTCTTCACTGTGCCCATGGAGGTGCCCATAAAGACGTAGTGGTCGGCAGGGAAGCTGCGCATGTCGCCAGTTAAGGGCAAGACGACATTGATCTTTTCGCCTTCTTGCAAGGGGAACATGTTGACGATGGGGCGACCCCGCGAGCCGCGTGAACCTGCAGGCACTTCCCAAACTTTGAGCCAGTACAAACGGCCACGATTGGAGAAGCACAAGATGTAATCGTGTGTGTTGGCAATGAAGAGCTGATCGATCCAATCGTCTTCTTTGGTCGCCGTGGCTTGTTTGCCGCGACCGCCGCGTTTTTGTGCGCGGTATTCAGACAATGGCTGGCTCTTGATGTAACCGCTGTGCGACAAGGTCACCACCATGTCGGTGGGGGTGATCAAGTCTTCGGTGGCCAGGTCTTGTGCATTGTTTTCAATGAAGCTGCGGCGTGCACCAATTTTTGTTTGGCCAAACTCTTGGCGCAATTCGCCCAGCTCTTCACCAATGATGGTGGACACGCGCTCTGGCTTGGCCAAGATGTCGAGCAAGTCTTCAATTTCAGACATGACTTCTTTGTACTCAACCACAATCTTGTCTTGCTCCAGGCCAGTCAAGCGTTGCAAACGCATTTGCAAAATTTCTTGCGCTTGCGTGTCGCTGAGGCGGTACAAGCCATCGTCGCCCATGCCAAATTCTTTTTCCAAACCATCGGGGCGATAGTCGTCGGCATTGACAACACCACCATCGGCGCGTGTGCGTGTGAGCATCTCGCGAACCAACTTGCTGTCCCAGCGGCGTGTCATCAATTCAGCTTTGGCCACAGGCGGTGTGGGCGCATTCCGAATGATGGCAATGAATTCGTCAATGTTGGCCAAAGCAACAGCCAAACCTTCCAATACGTGACCGCGTTCACGCGCTTTGCGCAGCGTAAACACTGTGCGACGTGTGACCACTTCACGGCGGTGTTGCAAGAAAACACTGATCAGATCTTTGAGGTTGCACAACTTGGGTTGGCCATCAATGAGGGCCACCATGTTGATGCCAAAGGTGTCTTGCAATTGGGTCTGTTTGTACAGATTGTTGAGCACCACTTCGGGCACTTCACCGCGCTTGAGTTCAATGACCAAGCGCATGCCTGATTTGTCGGACTCGTCTTGAATGTGGCTGATGCCTTCGATTTTTTTCTCGTGAACCAATTCGGCCATGCGTTCTTGCAAGGTCTTTTTGTTCACTTGGTATGGCAACTCATCGACCACGATGCATTGGCGCTGGCCTTTGTCGATGTCTTCAAAGTGGCACTTGGCGCGCATCACAACGCGGCCGCGGCCCGTGCGGTAACCTTCTTTGACGCCGCTGATGCCGTAAATGATGCCGGCAGTGGGGAAGTCGGGCGCAGGAATGATTTCCATCAATTCATCGATGGTGGCCTCAGGGTTGCGCAACATGTGCAAGCAAGCGTCAACCACTTCATTCAAGTTGTGAGGTGGAATGTTGGTGGCCATACCGACCGCAATACCGCCTGAACCATTGACCAACAAATTGGGAATGCGACTGGGCAAGACCAAAGGTTCTTTTTCAGAGCCGTCGTAGTTAGGACCAAAGTCGACGGTTTCTTTGTCGATGTCGGCCAACATTTCGTGGGCAATTTTGGCCAAACGAATTTCGGTGTATCGCATGGCGGCTGCGTTGTCGCCGTCCACAGAACCAAAATTACCTTGACCATCTACCAACATATGGCGCATTGAGAAATCTTGCGCCATGCGAACGATGGTGTCGTAAACAGATTGGTCACCGTGGGGGTGGTATTTACCAATGACGTCACCCACAATACGCGCAGATTTTTTGTAGGCGCGATTCCAGTCATTGTTCAACTCGTGCATGGCGAACAAAACGCGACGGTGCACAGGCTTTAGGCCATCTCGTGCGTCGGGCAGGGCGCGTCCCACAATCACGCTCATGGCGTAGTCGAGGTAGCTGCGGCGCATTTCCTCTTCTAGACTGATGGGAAGGGTTTCTTTAGCAAACTGGGTCATGAGAGGTCAGGCGCACTGGGTGAAAGACTGACATTTTAGGTCTAAAGAGTGTCGTTGATTTGCAACACATGACTCTGTTTGAAAACCCGCTGATCAGGGGGTTTTCACCAATTTGGGGATTTCGGCCTTGTCTATGGCACAATGATTTCAACGCAATGAGTGATGGTCATTCATTACGTATCTTTTCTCGCAGAATGTCTGCGCTTTTATTCCCCATGAGGAGAACCATGAAAAAATTGAACAAAGTGGCAATGGTGTTGGCTTCAGCTGCCTTGGCAACAGCCGCAGGTGCTCAAACTGTCGACAACTGGCGCAGTGGCACCGGCGAAGTCTGGAAAAACAGCGGCGCTGAACTCTGCTGGCGTGGTGCTAGCTGGACACCTGCAACAGCTGCTGCTGGTTGCGATGGTGCCATTGTTCCTCCTAAGGCTGCGCCTGCGCCCGCTCCCGCTCCTGCACCTGCTGCAGCTGCGCCAGCCCCAAGAGCTGCTGCACCTGCACCTGCACCTGCGCCAGCTCCTGCTGCAGCAACCAAAGTGACTTACGCTGCCGACACCTTCTTTGACTTTGACAAGTCTGTGTTGAAAGCTGACGGCAAAGCCAAGCTCGACGATTTGGCTGGCAAAGTCAAAGCTATCAACTTGGAAGTCATCATTGCTGTGGGTCACACCGACTCCGTGGGCAATGACGCATACAACCAGAAGCTGTCTGTTAAGCGTGCTGACGCTGTGAAGGCTTACTTGGTGTCTAAAGGCATTGAGAAAAACCGCGTTTACACAGAAGGCAAGGGCGAGAAGCAACCCGTTGCTGACAACAAAACAGATGCAGGTCGTTCTAAGAACCGCCGCGTGGAAATCGAAGTTGTGGGTACACGCCCCAACAGATAATCTGCCAGTCAGTTGATTGATTCAACTGCCGTAGATTGCTAAAAGCCTCCCACGGGAGGCTTTTTTACTTTCGGAGACAATGTCGCCTATGAGCACACATTCAAACACCTCGCAGTTTTCATCTGCCAATGTCGATCCCGCTGAATTGGCCAAGTTTTCGGAACTGGCCCACCGCTGGTGGGATACCGAGAGCGAATTCAAGCCCTTGCACCAAATCAATCCTTTGAGATTGGCTTGGATTCAGACACTGGCGCCACTTGCAGGCAAAAAGGTGGTTGACATTGGCTGTGGCGGTGGCATTTTGTCCGATGCCATGGCCCGACAAGGCGCCGAGGTTTTGGGTGCCGACTTGGCCGTCAAATCTCTCAAAGTGGCCCAATTGCATGCCTTAGAAGCTGGCACACAAGGGGTCCAATACCGAGAAGTCAGTGCCGAAGATCTAGCCCAGGAACAAGCCGGTCAATACGACGTTGTGACCTGCATGGAAATGCTGGAGCACGTCCCCAATCCTGCGTCTGTGGTCAAAGCCTGCTCAACCTTGGTCAAGCCAGGTGGATGGGTTTTCTTTTCAACCTTGAACCGCAATCCCAAGTCGTTCTTGTTTGCCATTGTGGGTGCTGAATACATTTTGAATTTGTTGCCCAAAGGCACCCACGAATATGCGCGTCTGATTAAACCCAGCGAACTGGCTGACTGGGCACGCATTCACGGCCTTGATGTGAAGCAAATGAAGGGCATGACTTACAACCCCTTCACACGTCACTACGCCTTGGGCGCGGACACGGACGTGAATTACATGATGGCCACACAAAAGCCATTGACCAACTGATACTGCTTGGGTTCTGAAGATGAAATTTGAGAACGTTCAGGCGGTTTTGTTTGACTTAGATGGCACCCTGATCGACAGTGCGCCTGACTTGGGCGCTGCCGTCGACAAGATGCGCGTTGCTAGAGGCATGACATCTCTTCCTCTGGCGCATTACAGGCACATGGCAGGTGCAGGTGCCAGAGGCATGATTGGCTTGGCTTTTGGGTGGACACCTGAGCATCCAGATTACGAACAACTCAAAGAAGAGTTTTTTGTCAATTACGAATCGTGCATGACAGAGCGTACTTTTGCTTTTGAAGGTGTTGCACAACTCATCGACAGCTTGGTGCAATTGAAAATGCCTTGGGGAGTTGTCACCAACAAGTCCAAAAGATTTACAGAGCCACTGACAAAGGCCATGCCGCTTTTTGCCAGTGCCGCTGTTGTGATCAGTGGCGACACCACGCCACACGCCAAACCGCATCCAGCGCCTTTGCTAGAAGCCGCCAAGCGCTTGGGGATCGACCCTGCTGCTTGTGTTTATGTGGGCGATGATGAACGTGATATTGTGGCGGGTCATGCCGCCCACATGAAAACTGTCGCCGCCACCTATGGTTATTTGGGCGCTCAATCAGATGTTAAAAATTGGCATGCCCATGCCCAAATTGAGACCCCAGCACAGTTGCTCGATTTGCTTGAAGTTTGATTGACATGCGCTGACACATTGCACGCATGCCATGACCGAACTGTCTTTCAGCAACATCAACCACGTCCGTGAACACTTGAGGCGCTTGGGCGCACAGCCCTTGCACGAGCAACGCATTCTGAGGCTGTGGGCACAGGCCAAGCCACAAGACAGTGGCCGCAGACCCCTAGAAAGCTTTATGCCAACGGCATTGCGACAAGCCTTGCCAGATATCTCGCACGCCTTGGCCAATTTGCTTCAATTGCAATCTGCACATCCTGCCCAAGATGGTTCTGTTCGTTGGCTGTTGGCCTTGAACGATGGGCAAACTGTGGAGACCGTGGGTCTTCCACGTGATGGCGTTTGCGTGTCGTCACAAGTGGGTTGTGCGGTCGGTTGTGTGTTTTGCATGACAGGCCGCGATGGCCTCATCAAACAAGTGGGCAGCGCCGAAATGGTGGCGCAAGTGGTATTTGCACGCCAACATCGACCCGTCAAAAAAGTGGTCTTCATGGGCATGGGAGAACCCGCCCACAATCTTGACAATGTGATGGCAGCCATTGATGTGCTCGGTACAGTGGGCAACATTGCTCACAAATCATTGGTCTTTTCAACGGTGGGAGATCCACGTGTTTTTGAACGTTTGCCTCAAGGGCTTGTAAAGCCCGCATTGGCCGTTTCTTTGCACACCACGCGTGCCGACTTAAGGGCTGAGTTGTTGCCTCGCGCACCTCAGATGAGTCCAGCTGAATTGGTAGAAGCTGCAGAAATTTATGCTCAGCAAACGGGCTATCCCATTCAGTATCAGTGGACCTTGCTGAAGGGCATTAATGACACGCCCGAAGAAATCGAAGGCATTGTGAAACTGTTGAAGGGCAAATATGCCTTGCTGAACATGATTCCCTACAACACCGTAGACGATCTGCCTTATGAAAGGCCTTCGTGGGAGCGTGCCGCTGAAATTGCACGTACCTTGCACCAACGTGGCGTACTTACCAAGTTAAGAAACTCTGCAGGGCAAGACGTCGAGGGTGGTTGTGGTCAATTGCGCGCGCGTCATTTCTTGGGCCATAAACCGCTGGACAACGCAGTGCCCAAAATGACCAGCATGCCCAACAGCAACATCATCAAAGTGACTGTTTCGCCCAAGAAAATCACGCCATAAATTAGCGCAAAGACGGGAATTAAAAAAGTAACGGTGAGTGCTTTTGCTGGCCCCGCACGGTTGACCAATCGAAAGTACAGCACATACGCAATGCCTGTACAAGCAACCCCCAACATGAAGACAGAACCCCAAGCTTGCGCGCCGGGCATGGTTTCAGGCAAGGCAAAAAGTGCGGGCACAGTCAGGGCAACGCTGGCGCCAAACTGGCTGCCTGTGGCAGATACCAAAGCAGGCAAATTAGGCATGTATTTTTTGTTGAAACTGCCAGCAATGGCATAGCAAACGGTGGCCAACAGACAGGCCGCGATGGCGGTGTGCTGACCCCAAGTGCTGGTGTCTGGATTGGCATCGTTGTGAAAAGTGGTTTGGTGGTTGGCCAGAAGGGAGACACCCAAGAAGCCAATGACCAAGCCTGCCATGCGCCAACGGGTAAGCCTGTCTCCGAGCCACAACCAGGCAACCAAGGCTGCAAACAATGGCACAGCCGCATTCAAAATGGAAGACAGGCCGGTAGAGATGTGAAGCACCGCATAAGCGTAAAGCGCAAAAGGGATGGCGGAATTGATGACGCCAAATCCAAGGATCAATTTCCAATTGGCTTTGAAAACATCCAAGTGGCCTTGCCACACCATCAAAGGAAAAAGCATCAAGGTGGCAATGCAAACTCTCAGCCAAGCTGTGGCCAAGGGACCAAACTCTGCCGCACCCATGCGCATGAACAAAAATGAAGCACCCCAAAGTGCTCCCAACATCACGTAATCAGCACGCCAATCGAGCGCCTGATGGTTTGCCTCTGGCTCACTCATGCGGTGAGGACTGCGTTGCGGGTTTGCGGGACACTGGCTTTGAGTTCCATGCCCAGCAAGGCCTCTTTGCGCCAGAGGCCACCTGCATAACCCGTCATTTGACCCAAACTGCCTATGACCCTGTGACAAGGTATGAGAACGCTGATGGGGTTGTGTCCAACCGCTGTTCCGACTGCGCGTGATGCACTGGGTTTGCCGATGGCGTGAGCCAATTGACCGTACGTACAGGTTTGTCCCAGAGGAATTTGCATCAAGGCCTGCCAAACGGTCTGCTGAAAGGGCGTGCCCATTGAAAGATCCAGGGGCAAGTGGCTCAATGTTTGATTCGGTTTTGTGCCTGCTTTAACCCGTCCCTGGCCAAATTGCGCAAGGAGTTGCTGCGCTTCTTCCAGAATGGGATGGTGCTTGACGGTAGGCCAATGACTTGTATCGGGAAAATGTTTTTGCTGGTCAAACCAAGCGCCGCACAAACCTTCGGGGCTGGCAGCCAAGGTCATGGGCCCCCAAGCGCTTTGGAAGCTCAGTTGGCAGGTTTCCGGATGAAAGTTCATGGCTTGGATCGTACCTGATTTGATCATTCAACAAGTCAGCCCACCTACAATAGAGGGGTCTGAACTTGACGCATTTAACAATGCGCAAGGTACCTCAAAGTTAATGGATCACGTATTTTTATGCAAGTCACAGCTTCAATTTTCAAGGCCTACGACATTCGTGGAACTTTTCCGCGAACACTCACGGAAGACTTGGCGGAGGCTTTGGGCAAAGCCTTTGGTACCTTGGCCAAAAAAGAAAATTGTTTAACGGTGGCGGTGGGCCGCGATGGCCGACTGAGTGGCCCCGTTTTATCAGCGGCACTGGTTCGTGGTTTGGTTTCGGTTGGTATTGAAGTTTTGGATGTTGGCTTCACCACCACGCCCCAACTTTATTTTGCTGCCAACACGCTCTGCAACAGCGGTATTCAAGTGACCGGCAGTCACAACCCCAAAGACGACAACGGCTTCAAAATGGTCTTGGGTGGTCGCGCCATTTATGGCGATGACATTCAAGCACTTAAAAACATCATTGAACAAGAGACATGGTCTTTGACAAGCGGCGGCTCTGTTCGCAATGTTGAAATTTTGCCGGCCTACATTGAACGAATTGTGTCGGGCATTCAACTTAGCCGACCCATGAAAATTGTGGTTGATTCAGGCAACGGCATTGCCGGTGCCAGTGCCCCAGGCATTTTCAGGGCTTTGGGCTGTGAGGTCATTGAGCTCTTCAGTGAAGTCGATGGCAATTTTCCAAACCACCATCCCGACCCCAGCAAGCCTGACAATTTGAAAGACTTGATTGCCACTTTGAAAGCCACTGGCGCCGAGCTAGGACTGGCCTTTGACGGCGATGGCGATCGTTTGGGCATCGTCACACAAGACGGCGAAACCATCTACCCCGATCGCCAAATGCAAATGTTTGCGGAAGATGTGCTGAGCCGAGTTCCTGGTGGCACCATCCTGTTCGATGTGAAGTGTTCTCAGCGCTTGGCGCCCGCCATTCGCGCTGCGGGAGGCAAAGCTTTGATGTTCAAAACAGGGCACTCCCTCATCAAAGCCAAAATGAAGCAAATTGAAGCCGAAGGTGGGCAGGCCCCCTTGGGCGGTGAGATGAGTGGCCACATCTTCTTCAAGGAGCGTTGGTACGGTTTTGACGACGGTACTTATGCGGGATGCCGTTTGTTAGAAATTGTCAGTCGCAGCCCCGATGCCAACGCTGTCCTGAAGGCATTGCCCACCAGTTTTAGCACGCCTGAACTCAATGTGTCTTGCCAAGAAGGCGAGCCACATACCCTAACCGCGCAGTTGCTCAAAATTGCACCCCAGCACTTTTCTGCCCCTGCTGAAATTTCTGACATTGATGGCTTGCGAGTCGATTGGCCCGATGGCTTCGGCCTCATTCGTGCTTCCAACACCACGCCGGTTTTGGTCTTGCGTTTTGAAGGGCACACCCAAGAGGCCTTGCACCGCATCGAGCATCACATGCTGGCCTTGTTAAAGACCGTCAAACCAGATGCCAGTTTGCAGGCTTCGGCGCACTAGCCAATGCCTTTGCCAAACGATTGATTGACACTTGTGCGCAAGAAACTTTCGCTTGGACTTTACAGCGCATTGATGTCAATGGCGCAACCCTTCTTGCGCCAAAAGCTTCGCCGCCGATCCAAAGCAGAGCCCTTGTATGGGCAATTCATTGAGGAACGTTTTGGTCAATATACCCAAGCGGCACATGAAGAATGGATTTGGATCCATGCCGTGTCTTTGGGTGAAACCAGAACGGCGGGTATTTTGTTAAAGACGCTCCGTCAAACATATCCTGGCATGAAGTTGTTGCTAACCAATGGCACAGCCACAGGCCGTGAAGAGGGGCAAAAATTATTGCAGCCAGGCGATGTTCAAGTGTGGCAACCCTGGGACTCGACCAAGGCCGTTCAGCTTTTTTTCAAAGCCTTCAAGCCCAAAATTGGCTTGCTCATGGAGACGGAGGTATGGCCGAATTTGGTTCATGTCGCCTCCCAGTTCAATGTGCCCTTGGTATTGGTCAATGCACGCATGAGCGAAAAGTCGATGAACCAAGCAATGCGTTGGCCCTCATTGATGTGCCCAGCCTTTAAGGGCCTGAGTGCTGTCTTGGCTCAAACGCAAAGTGATGCAGAACGACTCACCCACTTGAGTGCGCACGTCAGTGGTGTATTCGGCAATCTTAAATTTGATGCCAAACCCGATGAGCCTCAAATGCGTTTGGCGCAGCATTGGCGTTCATTCATGCATAGACCAGTGTTGATGCTGGCCAGTTCCCGCGAAGGCGAAGAGGCCCAGTGGTTACAGCCATGGCAAAACTATTGCCAGAAGAATCCGCAAGTTCAAGTCAATTGGCTGATCGTGCCGCGACATCCCCAAAGGGTGACCGAGGTGGAAGCCTTGATTCAATCAAAAGCAGGCAAAGTATCGAGGCGTTCAACTTGGGGCCCTGATGGGCCACGCAATACAAGTCAGACTGATGCTGCGCAGGGTGAAATTTTCTTGGGCGACAGCTTGGGAGAAATGGCCTTGTATTACAGCTTTGCCAGTGTGGCTTTGCTAGGCGGTAGCTTTGAAAAATTAGGTGGGCAAAATTTAATTGAGGCGGCAGCTTGCGGTTGTCCCATTGTGATGGGGCCTCACACATTTAATTTTGCAGATGCTGCTTTGGCAGCAGAAGACTCAGGCGCAGCCTTGCGTGTAGCCAATATAGAAGCTGCTGTGGAGGCTGCATGCAATTTGGCTTTGAGCTCTGAACAGCAAGCTGATGCGGCCAACAAAGCCAAACAATTTGCACTGTCGCATGGTGGTGCCACACAACGCACCGCCATGGCAGTGCAAGATTGTTTAAGTGCGCTTAAGGATTCAGCAGCGCATTGATGGCCGATAAATCGGCTTCTGTAAGGGTGCCGGCGGCTTGACGAAGCCTCAACTGGCCTAACAAAACATCGTATCGAGCTTTGGCCAAATCACGCTTGGTTTGGAAAAGCTGGCTTTGACTGTTCAAGACATCGATGTTGATGCGCACACCCACTTGGTAACCCAATTTGTTGGCGTCCAAAGCACTTTGGCTTGAAGCCTCTGCGGCTTGCAAAGCATTGACTTGGCCAATGCCAGACTGCAGACCAAAGAAAGCAGTGCGGGTTGCTTGAGCCACAGAACGTTCAGCAGCTTCTAAATCGGAACGCGCTTTGTCTTCCAATGCAACGGTTTCTTTGATTCGGTTTTGTGTTGCAAAGCCAGCAAAGAGGGGCATGTTAAATGCCAAAGTGATCGTGTTGGTATTGGAGTCAACTTGCGTACCAATGCCCCGGCCATTGTTGCTGTAGCGCGTAGGGGTGTAGCCTGCCACCAAGTCAACAGTTGGTTTGTGTCCGGCTTCGGCTTTGCTGGTTTCCAGTTTGGCAATGTCCAAAGCCACACGGCTTTGAATGATACTTGGGTTTGAGGTGGCAGATTGTTGCACCCACTGGTCCAAGCTCTGTGGCTCGGGCGCAGTTAGCTTGGCCTTGCTGGACAAAGACTTGGGTTCAATGTTGTTCAAGCCCACTAACTGATTCAGTGCCAAGCGCTTGATGCGCAAATCGTTGTCTGCGGCAATCTCTTGTGCCACCACCAAGTCGAATCGAGCTTGTGCTTCGCGCGTGTCAGTGATGGTCGATGTTCCCACTTCAAAGTTGCGTTTAGCAGCAGCAAGCTGTTCGCCTACCGCTACTTTTTGGGCTTTGACAAAATCGAGACTTTCACGTGAGATGAGAACGTCAAAATAAGCTTGGCTTAAGCGAACCATTAAGTCTTGTTCTGCGGCCTTCAATTGAACGGATGCCAATTCAAGTTGGCGTTGGCTTTGCTGGTAAGTTGCATTGTTGGCAGGGCGGTACAAGGGCTGTGAAGCAGTAAGCGAGAACGATGTACTTTGTGCTGAGAATGTTTGTGACGAAGCGATTGACTCGACCTCGGTTCTGTTGACATTGGCAGACAGACCCACACTGGGCATGAGCAAAGCCTTGCCTTGTTCTGCTTTTGCCAAGTTGGCCGAGTATTGAGACTGTGCCGATTTGTAGGTGGCATCGTAGCTGCGGGCTGTTTCAAACAAAGACAACAAGCTTTGTGCTTGAGCCGATCCTGCAAATGCAGCGGTCAGTGCCAGCGTGAGGGGTAGAAAGCGCAAGTTCATGAAATTCTTTCGAGGCAGTAGCCGATTTGTAGATTGTTTAATAAACAGGCACATTGGCATCGACTTGGCTAGACCAAGCATGAATGCCGCCGCTGATGTTGGTGATGTTTTCAAAACCGTGGTGTTCTAAGAACGAAGCCACCTGCATACTCCGTCCACCATGGTGACACAAACAGGCGATGGGCCTTGTTTTGTCCAGTTCAGACAATCGGTCTGGGATGGTTTGCATGGGCATGATCAACACTTCACAACCCTCAGGGGCAATGCTGGCCAATTGGCATTCCCATGTTTCACGAACATCCAAAATCAATGGCTGTCCGACGGTACTGGCTTGTTGGCGCCAATCATTGAATTGGGAAGGGCTGACTTGTTGCATGGGCTAGGTTGAGTAAAGTCGAATTAAAAACTGAAGCGGTTGTGTTCAGGGAAACCTTGAAGGCGGGGTGCCATGGTGTCCCACGGTTCAGCAGTTTGCCACTGCTGCTCGCTTTTGCGCGTAATGACGCTGGCTCGCATGACGGGCTCTTCACCCACAACAGCCAACAGCCTGCCGCCCAATTTGAGTTGGTTCAACAAATGTTGGGGAACTTCAGGCACAGAGCCACTCAAAACAATGACATCAAAGGGACCATCGTTGGGTGCGCCTTGGCTGCCATCGGCTTGGCGAACTTCAACATTGGTGATGCCGGCATTTTGAAGATTGGTGCGCGCCATTTGTGCAATGGCAGGGTCGATTTCAAAGCTCAGGACAGACGCTGCCTGTTGCGCCAACAGGGCTGCCATGTAGCCAGAGCCCGTTCCAACTTCTAAAACTTTGTCGCTGGGTTGAATGGCCGCGTTTTGCAGCAAGCGTGCTTCTACTTTGGGCGCCAACATGCACTGGCCCTTTGAGCCAGAAGCTTGCAAAGGAATTTCCATATCGGCAAACGCCAAGGCTTTGTGGGCCAAAGGAACAAAGTTTTCGCGTTTGACAATCGACAACAAGGACAGAACTTGCCCGTCCAAAACTTCCCAAGGACGGATTTGTTGTTCGATCATGTTGAAGCGAGCGGTTTCGATGTTCATTTTTACTCCGAGGGGTATCTAGTGCTAACTGTCTTTATTTTAACTTCCCAAGACCCTTAAAGGCTTGATTTTGGCTTGCCTTGCCAAAGTCGTTTGAGAAATTCTCCCAAATCGTCCATGTAGCAATAAACCACAGGCACCACCACCAGTGTCAGGAGGGAGGAGGTGATGACACCGCCAATGACAGCTTGCCCCATGGGGGCGCGTTGTTCGGAGCCTTCTGTGATGGCGAATGCAAGCGGAATCATGCCAAAAATCATGGCCAAAGTGGTCATCAAAATGGGACGCAACCTGACCTTGGCCGCCATGAGAAGAGCCTCATTTCGGCTCAAACCAGGCACGGCTTGGCCATTGTCTGACACGCTGCCTTCACGTGCTCGGATGGCAAAATCGACCAACAAAATGGCATTTTTGGTAACCAAGCCCATGAGCATCACAACGCCAATGACGGAGAACATCGACAGGGTCGAATTGAAAGTCATCAAGGCCAGCACCACGCCAATCAGTGTCAAGGGCAGGGACGTCATGAGGGCCAAAGGTTGCAAAAAGCTTTTGAACTGGCTGGCCAAAATCATGTAGATGAAGATGATGGCCATCATGAGCGCGGTCAAGGCATATTGAAACGATTCATTCATGCTTTTGGTTGAGCCGCCAAATTGGTAGCGGTAGCCAGGGGGCCATGCGGTCGCTTCTAAAACTTTTCGAATGTCCTTGGATACTTCGCCAGCCGATCTGCGCGAGGCATTGGCATTGACGGTGACCTCTCGCATCAGATCTCGGCGATTGATTTGATTGGAGCCCGTGGTTTCTTCAACGGCCGCAATCTGTCCCAGTCGTACCGTTTTGGCGCTCCCATCTGCAGACGGAAGGCTAAAAGGGATGCGCTCTAAATCTTGCGGGCTGTTGCGATATTCAGGCGCCAGTCGCACATTGACATCGTAGGTTTGGTCATCAGGGGCACGCCAATTGCCGACAGTTTGGCCGGCCACTAAGGTGCGCAGTGAACCCGAAACAGGTGCCACGCTCAGGCCCATCTCAGAAGCAGACTCACGTTTGAGTTTGATGGCGATGGAGGGTTTGTTGGGTTTCACACTGGAGTCAAGGTCGACCAAGCCGGGAATGTTTCGAATTTGTTCCAAGACATTCAGTGTGAGCCGCTCGAGTTCTCGCTGGTCTGGTCCTT